>JACCDK012116080.1_pt1 | contig 10497 bp, 9 predicted proteins | sample 7445871 | NCBI WGS metagenome assembly JACCDK01 (sample SAMN15323436, study PRJNA562643) | freshwater metagenome | isolation source: river surface water | place: USA:Blue River Watershed | collected 2017-08-15
CTTGATTTGATGATTCCAGAAATTTCTGGAATAGATGTGTGCCGAGCAATTCGAAACACTTCGCAGGTTCCAATCATCATGCTTACTGCCAAGGACTCTGAGATAGATAAGGTCGTTGGGCTAGAACTTGGCGCGGATGACTACGTGACAAAGCCTTACTCATCTCGAGAACTTGTTGCTCGAATAAAGGCGGTGCTGCGCCGTGGTTCGCTTGAAGAGCCGGCAAGTGCAGAATCGACAGGGGTCCATGAAATTGCCGGCATCAGAATGGATGTTGAACGTCACCAGGTAAGTGTTAATGGCGTCAATATCGCGCTGCCCCTTAAAGAATTTGAACTTCTTGAGTTTTTACTACGTAATGCCGGTCGAGTGCTCACGCGCGGTCAACTTATTGATCGCGTATGGGGTGGCGATTACTACGGTGATACAAAGACGCTCGATGTTCACATCAAACGATTGCGCTCAAAAATTGAAGCGGATCCTGCTAATCCAGTTCTGATTCAAACAATTCGAGGTTTGGGTTATAAATTCGAGGCGTAGACTTAATCTATGGCCGAAAAGCGAGATAGAGTTTTTACTGCGCGTGATGCGCGTAGATGCATCATCATTCCCAGCGATCTTGATCATAAATACTCGCGAGGTGTCCTTGGCGTAATCACTGGCTCGGCTCAATATCCAGGAGCCGCCGTTCTCACTACCTCGGCTGCGCAAGCAACCGGTGTAGGAATGGTGAGATTTCATAGTTCATCGGGATTGGCACATCTTGTCTTACACACCTGTCCTGAGACCGTGGTTCAACCTGGCCCTGTTACTGCATGGCTTGCTGGCTCTGGAATTGATGGCAGGAAACATAACGACTTCACAACGTGGCTGCGTCATCGTTGGTTCTCACTTCTAACAGCGCAGACTGTGCCAACGGTTCTTGACGCAGGTGCGTTGACACTTGCCGGAAGACTCTCACAACCAACTCTGATCACTCCTCATGCTGGCGAGCTATCCAAATTACTTGCTAAACGTGGAGTCACAGTAAGCGCCGAATCTCTTGAGGCAGACCCCATTTATTGGGCACAGAAGTCTTCGGAACATCTCGGAGTTACAGTTTTGCTCAAAGGCTCTCATACCGTGGTTGCTCAAAATAATTTTGTCATCTCACTACCGCAGGCAACCTCATGGTTGGCAACAGCTGGCTCTGGTGATGTACTCGCTGGAATTATCGGTGCGCTCGTTGCCACCAACTACATCGAAATTCTCAACTCTCCTAACCGCCTCGCTGAAGTTGCAGCAGCAGGAGCATTTATTCATAACCATGCAGCGCTCCTAGCATCTGACGGAGCACCAATCTCGGCCAGTCAAATAATCAATGAAATTCCAAGCGCAATAAGGAAAATCCTCAAGTAACTCTCTAGGGATATCCCTTCTCTACCATTTCACGCGAAGAGAACTACCCTTGTGTATGGTTAAAACTCTGGCGAACCCAGCGCGAGTTCTCATCATCAATGATGATGCTTTTGAACTTGCCACTATGTCTGCATCACTGAGATTGCACAGCACAAATATCGTTGGAGAAGCAGCCAATATGTTGGTAGCTGAAAATCTCTTTCGTTCTCTTCAGCCCGAGGTCGTGCTGATTGATCTGCAATTTTCAGGGGAAGAAGCAATTATTCTCTTGCAACGGTTTCGTAAGCTAGATCCAAAACTAGGAATAGTCATCATCACATCCTGCCCAGATCTAAGACTTTTTGGGTTGCTAGAACGGAACATCCCACAAGGAAGCCAAATAATCCTAAAGCGATCAGTTTCAGATTTGTCGATTATCACCTTTGCTCTCTCCGAATGTTTGGAATCGGCACAAGATGGTTCTTCAATGAGATGGATAAGTATCCACGCTTCAATACACGCCAGTTCGTTTCTCACCATTCTCAATGCGCTCACGGATGTCCAAATAGAAACATTGCGCCTTGTTGCACAGGGGCTGAGTAATTCTGAGATTGCTAGAGTGAGATTTGTTTCGGAGAAATCCGTGGAGCAGATTGTCGCTCGCATCGCACAACACTTGTCCATCTCACCAGATCGCAGTAGAAACCTACGTGTGATTTTGGCTGGTGAATACTTCAAATGGCTGGGTGCTCCTCGCCATTAACGACTCTTGCGGTAAAGTCACCGCATGCCTTCCGGAATTACACTGAGTGAGATTCGCAAGCGATGGAATGAGGTTCTCGATCTTGTAGAAAGTCGTGATCGCATCGTCTGGATTGCATACTTCGACGCACGCTTGGAATCCTTCGAAAATGGACGACTCACTTTAGATTTTAGCGATGCCAATAAATTAGCGACTGGCCATAACTATGCCGAGGCTCGTATTCGCCACCGTGCCGCGCTGCAAGGCGCAATTTATGACATCTTTGGTGTCAACGTAGTTGTGGTTGAAAAATGAGAAAGTTTATCGCTGTAGCTCTTGCACTTGCTCTCACTACCTTCACTGTCTATCCAGTTGCAGCCGATGATTTGAGTTTGATTGGCCCAGGTGGACGTCTGCATGGAGCTGACGTCAGTAGATGGCAACATCCAAATGACAAACCCATCAACTTTCGGAAGATGCATGATGCTGGATTAAGTTTTGTCATGATTAAGGCATCTGATACTCGCTATGATGCAGATCGATTAGCGTTGAAATATGTAAAAATGGATAGAGAAGCGGCGCAAGAAGCTGGAATTTATACAGGCTTTTATCATTACGCGATTTTGCCTAACGTAACTTCTCCTGCGGCGATTGCGAAGGATGCGCGTGCGCAAGCACAGAAAGTCATCTGGCGTCTATCTTCTCTGGGTGGGTATAACGATATGGATTTGCCCTATGCCCTTGACTTAGAAAATCGCTGTATCCAATGGAGCTCATCTGGAGTATGTAAGAAGAATGCAACGCGCAGCGCTGCGACCTTATGGAGCAAGACTTTCCTAAAAACTCTGAAGGAGAAAACTGGTAGAACTCCTATTCTTTATTCCTCACCATCGTTTCTAGAAACCGCGCTTAACCGAGATAAGGAGCTAAATTCGTATCCACTCTGGATTGCCCAGTATGCAATTGATCCGGCAGAGCCGGAAGCCAAGCCCAATGTGAAACCAGGTGGATGTTTTGTGCACTCATGGACAACAAAAGAGTGCGCTGCAAATTGGACAATGTGGCAGTACACCTCTTGTGGCATCGCACCCAAATACGGCGTGCCAGGAAATCGTTTAGACCTTAATGTCTTTAGCGGTGGGCGTGAAAAGTTCCTCGCTTTGCTTACTGGTACCTGGCAGCCAGAACCCACTGACCTGATGCCTCAGAATGAGACATCCACAATTGTGATCTCTTCATTTAGCGCATCAACCACAAATAAGAATGTTGTCATCAACGTTGAGGTCAAGCGCCCCGATAACACTCCAGTCGTAACCGGAACAGTCCGTTACTACTTTGCCAAAGAGAATGTGACTATTCCTTCAGTAGTTCAATATGTCGAGCGCGAAACAAGTGGGATTTGGAAGTTATCTATCTCCGGGATGCCAGCAGGATCATGGACTGGGCATGTTGGATTTAAGGATGAAACCGGAACTCATGAAGAGGTAAGAACGCCACTTAATCTTGATATTTTGCAAGGTCCAACACCTGCGCCTAAACCAAGTAAAAAACCAGCCAAGAAGCCATCAACTGATAGCTGCCGTAACCAGATAAAAAATTAAGCTACAGAAGATTTAACGAGAGCACGAAGTGCGGATTCCTCATCTTCAACTACACGTTCATAAGACTGGATTGAGTCCTTACGATCGGCTGCGCTCCAGTTGAGCACTGTTCCGATAAGGTCTGCAACTTTATCAGCGACTGACAGTCCACTATCGCTTGCTTCAAATGAGATGCGCGTACGACGTAAAAGTACATCCTCTACAGAGAGTGCGCCTTCATGTGAGGCAGCATGGAGAATCTCAGCCTTAATATAAGGAAGATCTGGAATCAAGCGTTCTGCCATACTTTCATCAGCAGCAACGATTTCCAGAATTTCAGAGATAAGTGATCCATATCGATCCAGGAGGTGCTGCACAGTTGCCTCGCTGAGATTATATTCACTAGCAATCTTGAGAACTTGTTGCTTGAGTGCAAAATATCCATCGGCACCAATAAGAGGAAGCTTGTCGGTAACTGAGTCACTCACAATGCGTCGCAAATCAAGAACTGCAAGATCTACTGCATCTTTGGCCATAACTCGATACGTGGTGTATTTGCCACCAGCCAAACTAACAAACCCTGGCGCTGGTCGATCCACTGTATGTTCGCGGGAAAGTTTGGTTGTGGCGGACTTTGCATTATTTGCAACCAGTGGGCGCAGTCCTGCAAATACTCCCAAGATATCTTCAGACTTTAACTTTGGTTCTAGTACTCGATTTGCTTGGTCCAGTATGTACTGCACATCTTCTTGCGTAGCAAGAGGTTTAGCGCGATCGCCATCGTATGGCGTATCGGTTGTTCCAACAATCCATTTGTCGCCCCATGGAATTAAAAAGAGAACTGAGACCGGAGTCTTAAGGATGATTCCATCTTTAGAATGAATTGCACTCTGTGGAACAACGATGTGCACACCCTTGGACATCGCAACAGAATAGCCTGGAGTCAAACCGAATTTTTCATGAAGCTCATCGCTCCAGACACCTGCACACATAATTGTTGCTTTTGCAGAGATTGTAAGTTGCTTTCCAGATTTAAGATCTGTTGCTACTGCTCCAACAACTTTCTTGCCCGAGCGGGCTAAGTCATCTACTCGAACGTTGGTAGCCATTACTGCTCCATGACGTGCTGCTGTTCGTGCAATCATCATTGTATGGCGAGCATCATCTACCTGTGCATCAAAGTAACGAATTGCACCAGTGATGATGTCCTGGCGAAGAGATGGTGAAATATTTGCAATTGTTTTGCCAGTGAGGTGCTTATGTGATGGCAGCGCCCGCTTAAAGCCACGAAGCGCGTCATAGAGCGCGAGTCCTGCACCTACATATGTGCGCTCTTTAACTTTTTCAGTGAGCGGATAGAGAAAACTTACTGGCTTCACTAAGTGTGGGCATTGTGTCGAGACCATCAATTCACGCTCATGTAGAGCTTCGCGAACCAATTTAAAATCGTACTGTTCGAGGTAGCGCAATCCTCCATGAATTAATTTGCTAGAGCGACTCGATGTACCAGCGGCATAATCTTGGGATTCAACGAGAGCCACTTTGAGGCCACGGGTCACCGCATCAAGTGCAACTCCAACTCCATTTACTCCCCCGCCGATAACGAGGATGTCAAACTCTTCTGTGGCAAGTGCTGATAGCGCAGCGGCGCGTTGCTCGTGGTTGAGCGAAGATGTAAACATCGTGTGAACTACCAATTCCTGATTGTGCTTAGTTTCGAGATTTATCGGTTTTGAGTAGTCTTAACTATATGGCATACATCGGGAGTTTGGATCAAGGAACAAGCAGCACTCGCTTCATGATCTTTGATGCCGCAGGTAAAGTCGTAGGTCAGCATCAGATGGAACACCGTCAGATACTTCCGCAAGCGGGCTGGGTTGAACATGACGCTGCTGAGATTTGGGAACGCACTCAGGAAGTAATCATCGGCGCGCTGAGACAAGCTAATATTTTGGGTTCAGATCTAGCTGCTATTGGGATTACCAATCAACGAGAAACTACCGTCGCTTGGGACGTGACTACAGGTAGGCCGTTACATAACGCAATCGTCTGGCAGGACACTCGCACTGCCGACTATCTCGCTAATTTTTCTCAAGGCATCTGCGATGAGATAACCCATAAAACAGGCTTAGCGATTGCTCCTTATTTTGCAGGCAGCAAGATGAATTGGCTGATTCAAAACTCTACTGCTGTGCAAGATGCAATCGCACAGGGCACTGCGCGTTTTGGCACCATTGATACCTGGTTGCTATGGAATCTCTCTGGTGGAGTCCGATCTGGCGTTCACTTTACTGATGTCACAAATGCCAGTCGTACTTTGCTGATGAACTTAGAGACGTTGCAATGGGATAGTCAATTACTTGAACAATTCGCAATTCCTCGCTCTGTTCTTCCAGAAATTAAATCTTCCTCCGAGCTTTATGCAACAACAGACCCGCACGGACCATTGGGAAGTGCAGTTCCAATCGCAGGAATCTTGGGCGATCAACATGCTGCAATGGTTGGCCAGGTGTGCTTCTCGCGCGGAGAATCCAAGACAACCTATGGCACTGGAAACTTTGCGTTACTTAATACCGGCACCGAAATTGTCAGATCAAAAAATGGACTACTCACAACAGTTTGCTACAAATTCGGCAATCAACCTGCGATGTATGCACTTGAAGGCTCTGTTGCAGTAACAGGGTCTGCTATTCAGTGGTTACGAGATCAATTGGGAATTATTTCTCATGCGGCGGAAACTGAAGCGCTGGCATCTTCTGTCACTGATACCGCTGGTATTTACTTCGTGCCAGCCTTCTCTGGACTATTTGCTCCATATTGGCGCAGCGATGCGCGTGGCGTCATTGTTGGACTTACCCGCGCCGCAACGAAAGCTCATTTGGCACGCGCCGCGCTAGAAGCAATCTGTTATCAAACGCGTGATGTCATGGATGCCATGGTTGCCGATAGTGGCGTACCTATGACAGAAATGCGCGTCGATGGCGGAATCACTGCAAATTCTCTTTGTATGCAGATGCAAGCGGACATTATGGGAATCGATATTACTCGTCCACTTATCACTGAAACAACAGCATTGGGCGCTGCTTATGCTGCTGGCCTTGCGGTTGGTTTCTGGAAAAATACTGATGAACTCAAAAAACAATGGCAACAATCGCGACGATGGAATCCAACATCTACTGCAGAAGATCGTGCTGCAGGTTATGCAGGTTGGAAGAAAGCGATTGAACGGACTCTCAACTGGGCTTAGTGAGATTAATCCAAGCGCACGATAGAGTAAGCACACTATGGATGAAGTCCTCGAACTTTCCGCTGGAGTAGTGCGCACTAGTCGCACGATGAACGATGGACGCACCATCCGCTACTACGACACTGCAGGACAAACCCGCACAGCCAAAGATCTTCGCCCTGAAGAAGAACAGCCCGGAATTGGTGAGTTGCGCCTTGATCCCTTGGTCAATGAATGGGTTGCGATGGCAGCTCATCGTCAGGGACGGATATTTCTTCCTCCAAAGGAGCTCTGTCCACTCTGCCCAACTACGGGCGAACTTCTGACAGAGATTCCAGAAAATGATTTTGAAGTAGTTGTATTTGATAACCGATCCCCTTCGTTATGTCCTCCAACAGGCGACTTTGCGCTGCCCGACTTGGTAGGTACTGACACAGATGAAGGAGTAGCCGCTGGAAAATGCGAAGTTATTTGCTTTACAGCAGATCATGGCGGCTCCTTTAAAGTTTTATCTCCACAACGTGTTCGCACCTTGCTTGAAGCATGGAGAGATCGCACCGCTGAGCTTTCAACACTTCCCTATATTGCACACATTGCACCTTTTGAAAATCGCGGAGAAGAAATTGGCGTAACGCTCGCCCACCCGCACGGTCAGATATATGCATATTCCTACCTACCTCCACGCGTAGCCAAGATGCTGGAAGTTGCAAAAGCACATCGCGAAAAGACTGGGCGAGTTCTCTTTGATGATGTCCTGGCGCGCGAACTTCGTGATCAGGTACGAATCATCGCCCGTAACGAACATTGGGTGGCATACACACCTTACGCATCTCGCTATCCATTTGAAATACATGTCACCCCATTAAATCCAGTTGCGGATTTAACCGAACTCTCTCCCGCCGCATGTGATTCATTTCCAGCAATCGCTATTGAAGTCATGCAACGCCTAGACGGTGTTTTTGGGATAGATATGGCTTATATCGCTGCCTGGCATCAAGCACCTGTTCGTGAAGGTCGAGACTTACTTCGTCTGCATTGGCAAATCACCTCTGTGCGACGCGCACCTGGAAAGTTAAAGTATCTGGCAGGTTCTGAATCTGCGATGGGGGCCTTCATCATGGATATGAAGCCTGAGCAATCAGCCCAACAATTAAAAGATGTAAAGATTTAGGCAATGCCGCATATCGCACGCCATTTTGAAGAGCTATACGGCCGCAGGCCAGATGTCGTAGCAGAAGCTCCAGGTCGAGTAAATCTCATTGGAGAACATATTGATTACAGCGAAGGTTTTGTACTTCCTTTTGCGATTGCAGATCGCACCTATGCAGCAATTGCAGCGCGAACAGATGGGCTAGTACGCATTGCATCTCATCAGAGGCGCGAGCGTATTTTTAGTATTGATATCAAAGATGTAAAACCCGGTAGCAAAGGCGACTGGGAAAAATATGTACTGGGTGTTATCTGGTCGCTAAAAATTACTCAAGGTGTAGATATTTTGGTTGACGGCAGCGTCCCAGCAGGGGCCGGTCTCTCTTCTTCTGCGGCTCTGGAATGCTCGGTAGCTGTTGGACTTAATGAATTATTCTCTCTCAATATCTCGCTTCCTGACTTAGCGCGTGCGACTCAGAAGGCTGAAAACGATTACGTTGGAATGCCCTGCGGCATCATGGATCAATCGGTATCGCTGATGGCAGAGGTTGGTGCAGCGCTACTTCTCGATTGCCGCGATCTGACGACGGAATCGATTCCCTTTAACGTTGCATCCGCCGGCCTTGAATTAATGATTATTGATACTCAAGCCCACCACGCTCTCGTTGATGGAGGTTACGCAGAGCGCCGTGCATCCTGTGAATCTGCTGTTGCCAAGTTGAAAATTCCATCGCTTCGCCACTTAAGCCTTGCCGAGTTAGAGGCAGCGCAAAGCCAATTGACTGCAACTGAATTCATACGGGTGCGCCATGCAGTCACCGAAATTGCTCGAGTGATGGATGCAGTCAAGGCGTTGCAAAGTTCTGACTTTGTCACGCTTGGGGAATTAATCAACCAATCTCATATCTCGCTTCGCGATGACTACACAGTCTCGTGTCCAGAACTCGATGTTGCAGTTGAGGCATCCCTTGCTGCCGGAGCGCTCGGATCACGCATGGTTGGCGGAGGATTTGGTGGAAGCGCAATTGCACTGGTGCAACAGTCGGAAATTGAAAAGGTAAAGAACGCAGTCATTGCAGCATTTGAAGCCAAACGCTTTAAGAAACCGCGCTTCTTTACTTCACTACCAAGCGCAGGAGCTAGCGCACAAAGATTCTTATAGCGACGGCGCTGAACCTAAGGTCACTCGATAAGTGCGAGTTCCACCCGTTGGCAGTTCAACCACAACTGAAACAGTTGTTCCCGGAACATAAGATCGAATGCGAACAATCGCAGAGTCATTGTTGGCAATCTTTACGCCATCAATACTCTTAATAACAGAACCTGCTGGAATTCCTGCTTTGTCAGCGCCCTCATTAGGGCTCAGGCGCGCGATTCTGGCGCCGACTCCAGTATAAGTATCGTCAAAGAAGACTCCAAGAACTGGGCGAGTGGATTTTCCAGTCGCAATAATTTCGTCGATTACTCGCTTTGCCTCATTGATTGGAATTGAAAATCCAAGGCCGATATTTCCGCCAACGCCACCTGATGACAGAGTTGCAATCGCTGAATTTACGCCAATAATTCGCCCGCGTGCATCAACGAGAGCTCCCCCTGAATTACCAGGATTAATAGCAGCGTCAGTTTGAATAGCGTTTACATATGATTGTGAATCTGGAGTTCCAGTTGATACTGGGCGGTTAAGTGCAGAAACGATGCCGCTTGTGACAGTACTTGCCAATCCCAGTGGTGAACCGATTGCAAGTACTGGGTCTCCGACACTGACTTTGCTGGAATCCCCGAGAGCTATCTCTGGAAGATTTCCTTTCTGTACTTGCAGCACTGCAAGGTCATATCCTGGATCGCGACCAACAATTTTTGCTGCGAATTGATCGCCATTGGTGAGTTCAATTCTGATTGTGCCTGAATTCGCCGCACTTTCGATGACATGGTTGTTGGTGATAATAAAACTAGAAGTTGCATTTGATTTGTAGACAGAGCCCGACCCCGAACCGCCGCCACCAGAAGTAAGAACCGCAATAGAAACTACAGATGGAGTAACCAAAGATGATATAGCTTTGGTATTCATGGAATTGCCACCGATTTCAACCAGTGTGCGATTGGTTGAGCATGAGCCAGTGCTTGAAATGTAGAGAGCACCAGTGCGGTTGTCGGCACATGCTTTAACAGACCCAGCCTGTTGCGTATTTGCTACAGAAGTGAGTGAACCTGCAACAGCAGCTCCAAGCACAAAGGCCACTAGGACTTTTCCGCGGGTTGAAGCCATAAGTTTCATAGTTCTCATCTTGCCTAACTATCTTGAGATTTTCCTGTTGGAATGCTTGGAAGGGGCTTAACGCTCCCTGACTTGGATTCGAACCAAGAACCTGTCGATTAACAGTCGACTGCTCTGCCGTTGAGCTATCAGGGAATGGAAGCCGAAC
>JACCDK011422356.1_pt1 | contig 10496 bp, 9 predicted proteins | sample 7445871 | NCBI WGS metagenome assembly JACCDK01 (sample SAMN15323436, study PRJNA562643) | freshwater metagenome | isolation source: river surface water | place: USA:Blue River Watershed | collected 2017-08-15
CGATGTTTGAGTTTGGGTGTTGAAGTCAGATTGCATGCGAAGCGATTCCTTAATTTGTGAGATAGCGCTTACGCAATTCACGCTTTAGCAATTTACCTGATGCATTTCTTGGAAGTTCATTGGCAATCACAACAGATGTAGGACATTTGTAATGCGCCAAGCGATCTCGGGTAAAGGCAATGAGCTCAGCCGGATCGGCCGCTTGCCCCTCGCGCAAAACCACGATAGCCATGGGTGATTCGCCCCAACGTGGATGAGGCACGCCAATCACGCCAACTTCTTTGACCGCTGGATGCGCGTTCATCGCGTTTTCAACCTCTGCCGGATAAATGTTTTCTCCGCCAGAAATAATCATGTCTTTAAAGCGGTCAAACATATAGACATAGCCTTCGGCGTCTTGATAGGCCGCATCGCCTGTGCGCAACCAACCACCTGGCATGATGGTTTCTGCGCTTGCATCAGGCTTGTTCCAATAACCTTTCATGACCATGCCAGACTTGAGCCAAATCTCGCCCACTTCTCCGGTTTTGACATCGCTCAGCGTTGTTGGGTCAATGATTCTGAGTTCAACCCATGGATAAGCTCGACCGCAAGACTTCAATAAATGTGTACGAGGCCCGTCCAATGAATGGTCCTTGGGTGGCAAATCTAAAACTGTGCCTGCAGTTTCAGTCATGCCATACGCCTGCATGAAGTTACATTTCAAAACATCCAATGCTTGACGCAGCAATACATCACCAATGGGAGATGCGCCATACATTAAAAGTTGGAGACTAGAGAAGTCAGCTTTGTCAATGCCCGGTGTCTGTAACAAGGACTGAACCACGGCAGGTACAAAAAATGTATGCGTCACTTTGTAACGCGCAATGAGATCAATGGCAACAGCGGGATTGACCTCACGCATGAGCACCGTATGCCCTCCCCGCAACATGGTGCTGGTGCCATAGCCAGAGCCCCCTATATGGAACATAGGCATGGCCACTAAGTTGACACTGTCTGGCCCCATACCCCATGTTTCGCCCAAAAGCCGGGTGAAAGCCATGTTTTCATTGGTCAACATGACACCCTTGGGCAGACCGGTGGTGCCAGAGGTGTAAAGCAACAAAGCAACCTCTTGTGCTTGTCCAATATAACCAGGATCAATGGCATTTTGCGAGCGCCATGAATCGTACTCGGCTCCAAAAACAAGGACTTTTTCAAGACTCGATGTGGAACGAGACTTTTCATTGAAAAGTTTTTGTTCATCTGGTCCTAAGAAAACGACTTTCGGTTGAGCATCTTCAACTATGCCTTCAATTTCAAAAGCGGAAAGTCGCCAATTGAGGCCGACGAGAATTGCGCCCACTTTGCTGCAAGCAAACAATAATTCATAAAACTCTGCACGGTTTTTGGTCAGCAATGCCACACGATCGCCGGGCTTCACCCCTTCATTCAAGAGCGCTTGGGCAGACCTTGAACTGAGTTCATGCAAATCTGCAAAGCGCCAGGTTACGCCCTCAAAGCTCAGCGCTGGCGAGTTGGGTCTTACCTGAGCGTGTTCTCGAATAATTTGTGCAAATGTGGTCATAAGCAATTGGAGAAACTTTTGGATTAGTAGCTTTTTGGTAAACCGAGGCTGTGCTGCGCCACGAAATTCAAAATCATTTCACGACTAACTGGCGCTGTTTTGTGCAATCGGGCAATGAACCACAAGTCGGCTAAACCATATTCAATGGCCATTCCATTGCCACCATGCGTTTGAATGGCTTGGTCAAGGGCTTCCAATGAAGCCTCAGCCGCAGCAAACTTGGCCATGTTGGCAATTTCACCGGCGTCGGGTGAACCCAGGTCAAACAATTGAGCTGCACGGGCTGTCATTAAACGCGCTTGCTGAACTGCAATGTAAGACTTGGCCAAAGGATGCGCTATACCTTGGTGAGCGCCAATGGGTGTTTTCCATACGGTTCGGTCAATGGCATATTGCGCACCTTTTTCAATGGCAAATCGAGCAATACCGTTGTTAATCGCTGCGGCACAAACTCTCTCAGGATTCAAACCTGCAAAGACGTGACGCAGGCCATGACCTTCTTCTCCCACCAAGGCTTCTGCACCTAAAGCGACATTGTCAAAGTACAGCATGTACTGTGTTTCAGGGACATGCAAAGCCGTCTCAATGGGTGTCATCGTAATGCCTGGTGCATCGGCATTGACAATGAACAATGACAAGGCCGCGCGGCCTTGATCGTCTACCTCTTCACCACGGGCTACCACCATGATGGCATCTGATTCATCCACTGCAGATGTCCAATATTTATTGCCATTGAGCTTCCAGCCGGTGCCATCGCGTTTGGCAATGGTGCTTACTTTGTGCGTATTGGTTCCAGCATTGGGCTCAGTGATGGCAAATGCCAATCTTTTAGAGCCATCTGCCAATCCTGGCAGCCATTCATTCTTTAAGGCTTCGCTACCGTGTTGTTCAATGATGGGGGCACAAATTGAACCAATGACCAAAGACAAAATTGGACAACCTTGTGCTGCGGTTTCTTCAACCACCACGTTGTAATCGGCCAAGCCACTGCCATTACCTGCACCACCGCCGTATTTTTCAGAAATATGAACACCAAGAAAGCCTGCCTTGGCCAATGCGTTCCACAGTTCAACAGGCTTCACATTGCGTTTGACAGCGTCCTGAAAATAGCTTCTTCCAAAACTGCCAACCAACTTACCCACACTTTCACGCAGCATGGGATGGTGATCAGATGTATCGACCAATGTTGAATTAAAAATATTGTTGATCATGATGCTTAACTTTTTTAGTTGTAGTCATTAAGACTGAGTGGGTGATGTCCATTTAAAAAAACCTTGACCTGACTTGCGACCCAACTCACCGCGGGCCACCATGTCCTCTAAAATTTTGGGTGGTGCATATCGATCACCCAAGGTCATACTGAGTTGACGTGCAATATCTAGCCTTACATCAAGTCCCACAATATCGCTCAAACGCAAAGGCCCCATGGGGTGTCGATAAGCAATCAACATGGCGTTGTCAATGTCTTCAGCGGAGGCTACGCCATCTTCCAACATGCGCATGGCTTCTAGCGACGCAATGAGATCTAAACGGCTGGTTGCAAAACCTGGGACGTCACGAACCGTGATACTTGTTTTGCCAATGCTGGCAGCGTAATTTTTGGCGTCAGACAATGTTTTGTCGCTGGTAGCATCACCTAGAATGAGTTCAACCATGGCCAAAGACCAAACAGGGTTGAAAAAATGCATTCCCAAAAAACAGCTTGGGTCTTTCACACATTGAGCCAATTCATTGATGGACATGGCACTGGTGTTGGACGCAATGATGGAAGGCAATCGGGCATCAATTTGTGCCAAAACAGTCCGTTTGATGTCCATTCGTTCTGGCACTGTTTCAATGACCAAATCCAGGCCAAGAGGCAATTGCTCTGAACTCTGCAGTCTTTGGACAGCCGTTGTGATGCGCTTCACACCCGATTCGTCGAGCTTGCCCCGCTTTAAACCGGCACTTGCTGTATCTTCTAAAGTTTTTTGCATGCTTTGCGCACGCATGTCATCGGGTTCTACCACCCATACATTCCAACCGGCTGCAGCAAAAACATAAACAATGCCCACACCCATGGTGCCGCCGCCCACAACGGCCATCGATTTTGCAGGGCCAAAGGAATGCGCTGTGGAGCTCATGTGGCACACCTCGACAACGCCAAAGAACCCTTGCCTGTTGGTGGACAGACCACAAAACAGGCTTTTAAAAGTGACCTATTTGTTAGGCCTTGGGAATTTTTTTGGCTTGCACCATGGCAAGCACCAAAGTCGATACGCGTTGTGCAGCTTCCGCTGTGCTTAAGCGTCCACCCGGTCTGAACCAAACTTGCGACCACCCCACAATGCCCACAATGGCAAGTGCGGTGAGATGTACATCCTCCACCACGAATTCTTTGGCAGCGACCCCCTCTTCCATGAGCGCTACCAGTTTGTGGTCGAACACACGCCTCATCTTGTTGATTTCTTCCCGATCCTCTGGCTTGAGTTCCTTCTCCTCGCGGCTGTAAATGACCGCATGCGCCTGGTGTGTCAGAACTGTTTCCATAAAGTCGCGCGCAATGGCTTGTAGCCGTTGTGTGACTGTTCCTTGTTGGGTCACAGCACGGTTGATCACGTCGTTGGAAATTAGAACTGCTCTGGAACAAATTTCTGCCAACAAGTCGCTCTTGGACTTGAAGTGAGAATAGATGAAAGGCTTGGTCACTTGAATGGCATCTGCCACTTGTTCCAGGGTGGTGTGCGTGTAGCCTTGATGGTAAAAAAGATCTACCGCAGCAGCCACAATTCGCTCTCGCTTGAGTCTGGTGACAGCATCGCGAATGTCTTCTGGTGCATCTGGACTTGCCATGCTGCGTCGAACCGCCAACGATTTGGCAGGTTTGATCGATGAAGAAGGCTTTGCAAGCTTTTTGGACTTGGGTGCTTTGTTCAGTGTTTTCTTGGCGGAATTCATAGAAATAAGGATACCTCAAGAAATAGGCAAAATGGCTTGCATGCAAGCCTTCACCTGGTTGGATCAATTGAAAATTAGGCATGGCTGCCACCGTTTATTTGAACGCCTTGACCGGTAATGTGGCTAGCGTAATCTGAAGCCAAATAAAGCATCAAGTTAGCCACCTCCGCGGGGTCGGCATAACGGCCGTCAGGAATAGAAGCGGCTCTTTGTGAGCGCAATTGAGTTGCGGTCATGGCGCCTTGGGCTTGATCGGCTTCAATGGCACGAATCATTTCAGTATCAACTGGCCCCGGACAAACCGCATTGACTCTAATGCCTTTGCGTGCCACTTCCAGGGAAGCCGTTTTGGTTAAACCTAAAACAGCATGTTTACTGGCCGTGTAGGGACCCAAATTACGCGTACCGATGTAGGCACCCAAGGAAGCGGTGTTGATCACAACGCCCTTGCCCTGTTTGATCATGGCCGGTAAAACAAATTTGAGACCCAAAAAAACACCACGAACATTGATGCCCATGACTTTGTCAAACATATCGACGGGGTAATTCACAATCGAGCTAATTTCACCTTGCCATGCGGCATTGTTCATGAAAATATCGATGCGGCCCCAAGTGTCCATGGCCACTTTGACATAGGCTTCCACATCTTGAGCTTGGCTTACATCGGCGCAGACAAACAAGGCAGAACCACCCCGCTGCAAAATTTGGGATTCTGTTTCTTGACCACTCTGCTTGGACAAATCAACCAACAAAACTTTGGCGCCTACATCGCTCAAAGCAATGGAGACAGCACGCCCAATACCGCCACCTGCGCCAGTGACGATGGCTACCTGTCCAGTGAAATCTATTTTCATGCTTGTACAGTTGGTATGAGCGCGGAAGAACCGCCCAATGCAGCCGGTTGTTGGCGCAATGCAAAGCCTGAATAACCTTCTTGGGCACACTTTTGCAAAATGCGCCTATAGCCTCGAACGCCACCTGAATAGGGCATAAAGACTTTGGGCTTGCCTGCAACTTCTGCCCCGTTGTAATAGGAATCTGCGGTCATGTAGAGTGTTTCTTTTGCACGTTCATTGACATGGGCGACCCAACTGATTTCTGCATCAGATTCCGCTTCAAACTCGACAATTTGATGGCTGTCCATATGGCGAATTAGCTCGGCCAACCAATCGATTTGCTCTTCGGTTGAAACCATCACATTGCTTAACAACGATGGACTACCTGGCCCTACAACAATGAGCATGTTGGGAAACTCAGACACCGAAACTCCGAGTTGTGTGATGGGACCTGCAGACCATTTGTCTCTTAATGTGCGACCTGCCCTGCCAACAATGTTGGGCTTGAGCAATGAGCCCGTAAAGGCATCAAAGCCGGTTGCAAAAATGATCATGTCAAAGGCGTGTGCTTTAGCCGTTGTGCGAATTCCATCTGAGGTAAATTCAACAATAGGCGATTCACGCACATCGGCCAATTCAACGTTGTCACGATTGAAAGCCTGAAAATATCCACTGTCTACCGATGGTCGACGTGCCGCGAAAGCATGACCCTTGGGAACAAGCTTTTCACGAACCACAGGATCGTTAATGACTGATGCAATTTTCTTGCGAATGAATTCAGCTGCCGTATCGTTGGCGGGTTTAGACAGCAAGATATCGAAGTACGACAACGCAAAGCCATAGCCCAATCGATTCCATGCCGCTTCATAAACTTTGTCGCGCTCTTCTTGGCTTACATCCAATGCAGATTGTTTGTTGGGTTTGAACCCAAGTCCTGTTGGCGAGTTCCAAGCTTGCTCACGCCTCTCACGGTAGGTGGCCTTGACCAGACGATCTTCTTCATCTGACACAGGTGCATTGGAAGCCGGAATGCTGAAATTGGCTGTGCGCTGAAATACGGTTAAGTGCTTGGCCTCTTTGGCAATGATGGGCGTCATTTGCATGCCTGAAGAGCCTGTACCAATAATGGCAACACGTTTTCCAGCAAACTCAACCTTGTGCTTTGGCCAAACAGCGCTGTGAATAATCTCGCCCTTGAACTCAGACTGACCAGGATAATTGGGCGCTTTGGGGCTTGAAAGCTGCCCCACGCACATGACAAAGTACTGCGCGGACCAAACACGCCCATCTTTGGACCTGATGGTCCAGCGGGCCGCCTTTTCGTCGTAGCGAGCCTCTTCCATGAAGGTGTTGAAACGAATGTCTTTGCGCAAATCAAAACGGTCTGCCACATGATTGATGTAGCGCAGGATTTCAGGCTGAGTGGCGTAGCGCTCAGACCAACGCCACTCTTGCTCTAATTCGGGCGAAAAACTGTAGGAGTAGTCATAGCTTTCGACATCACATCGAGCACCTGGATAGCCGTTGTGAAACCAGACCCCGCCCACACCTTCGCTAGCCTCCAGTACAGCGACATTTTTTCCCATGCTTCGCAAACGGTACAAGGCACGCAACCCCGCAAAACCGGCACCAATGACCACTGCGTCGACTATTTCCAATTTCAAACTCCTCTGTATGGGCTTGCACTTCTATGCGACGACTCAAATCAGCCGCTTTAGATTTCTATTTCTTGTCGGTATTCTGAGATACTCATCAGTATGTGTCAAGCATCTTTTGAATAAAATTTTGAAATATTTATGAAATCTCTAATGGAAATTTAATTTTCCAAACAGTAGACTGAAATACTGATTGGTATTAATATAAAAAAACAAGCAGTATTTTCGGACGGCATCATGACAACAAGTGAAAGAATTGACATGTCAAAACAATTGGCAATCCGTTCAACAATTGCTCAACGACAAGAAGCGTTGCGCAAAATTTATCCTTTGTGGACTCCCTCAACACTGCACGACACGCTGGACTCAATTGCCAGCAAATACCCTAACCGACCGCTTGTCATCACAAATCAACAAACATGGACGTATCAAGAAATAAAGCTGTGGTCAGAGCAAATTGCAGCAGGCCTGATTGACAGTGGCGTAAAGCCTGGAGATCACGTTGCTTTGCTCATGGGAAATTTCCCTGAATTTGTGGCTGTTAAGTTTGCTATTTCGAGGGCTGGCGCAGTCGCTGTTCCTATCAATTTTCTAAATCGACGCGATGAACTGGGGTACGTACTCAAACAATCCGACGCTGTGATGTTGATCACCATGGATCAATTTCGCGGGCTCAATTACCTTCAATTTTTAGATGAACTGGCACCCAATTGGCCCCACATGGGCGGTGGCACGGCCTTTCCTAAATTGAAAAAAATTATAGTCTTTCCTTGTAGCGGACAAAGCTTAGCGAAAGACATTCAACCATTAGACAAGTTTGGAAAAACCGGCTCAGTCAGTGTGCAACATCCTGGGCCGCATAGCAATTGCGACATCATCTACACCTCGGGTACAACGGGCTCTCCAAAGGGCGTCATGATCACGCACGACATGATGCTTCGAACTGCATTTGGAAGTACTTGGGGGCGCGCATTTGAAGATGAACGGCGTATCCTTTTTTCACTGCCCATGTACCATGTTTATGGTTATGTCGAGGGTTTGTTGGCTTGCTTGTTTGTAGGCGGCGCCATCATTCCACAAACAAAATTCGATGCACAAGAAACGCTTCAAGGCATTGAAACTCACCAAGCAAACGATGTTCTCTTAATTCCCACAATGACATTGGCGCTGATCGATGAACTGAAGAAAACAAAGTACGAACTCCAATCGCTCAAATCAGTTATTTCTTCTGGCGGCAGAGCACCTGCTTACATTTGGCAAGACATCGTCACCTATTTGCACCCAGAAGAAATTACAACCGGGTATGGAATGACCGAAGTGACAGCTTCTAGTACTGTTACTCGACCCGACGATCCCTTTGAGAAACTTCTCCAAACCAATGGACGACTTCGTGAAGTGGGTCCCGCAGGCGATCCCAAATTAGGGCAACGATTGGTGGTCTATCGGGTGGTAGACCCAGAAACAGGCAAAGATGTTGCGCAAGGCGAAATGGGTGAACTTTTGGCCAAGGGGCCAGGCGTCACACAAGGCTATTACAACAAGCCAGACGCAACGGCTGAAGCTTTTACTTCAGACGGTTGGTTCAAAACCGGAGATTTGGGAAGCATTGATTCAGACCATTATCTGACCTTGATGGGGCGTCTAAAAGAATCTTACCGCTGTGGCGGAGAACAAGTGATGCCAACTGAAATTGAAGATCTCTTGGTAACTCATCCCAGTGTTTTGCAAGCCCATGTGGTACCCGTTCCTCATGAGCGCATGGGTGAAGTGGGTTGTGCATTTATCGTTTGGCGAGATGGCATGTTTGAAGAGCGTCAAACGTTGATTGATTTTTGCGCCAAAAATTTAGCGCGATTCAAAGTTCCGCAATATGTTTTGGCGCTGAAGGCAGACCAAATACCTGTCACGCCATCAGGCAGAGCCCGCAAATTTTTGCTGGTTCAAATGGCTCTGAAAGAACTCCAGCTGGCTTAAATAGCATTTCAAAAAAATTGACCTAAAAGGACCACAAAAATGACATTCAATACTCAAGTACCTGGCAGCCAGGGCCTCATCAATTTAGACACACCCGTTGGCTTTGTGCTTGATGGCGTCAAGAAAAAAGCAGCCATCCAGCTCATGGGTTCTCGCCTTTGGGGCCGCTTTAACCCCAACCACTGGGATCCCGTTTATGCCGCTGAAACAGGATTGGCTGCGCCTATTCAAACTGGTGAAATGTCTTCTGCCTACATCTCTGAAATGTGCGTCAATTACTTTGGCGCACATTTTTTTCGCAATGCGCGCATCGTTTGCAAATATGTCGCCTCTACATTGGCCAACGAAATTATTACCACCCATGGCGTCATTTCTGAAAAAACTCCCAAAGGAAATGGCTACCGATTCAAGGTTGAGTTTTGGGCAGACAACGAACTCGGCGAGAAAAAAACCATCGGATTTGCAGAAGTAGATGTTGGCGTTTGAACCTCGCCATTCCAATGATCACACAAACAATTTAAAAAGACCTTGCCATGAACGCAGAAATTAAAACCGATAGCCTCCGTCCTATGACGGCCATTCAAATTCAACAAACACGTGATTTTGTAAAAAGCTTAGACGAAAAATCTGAAACCTATTGGGACATGGTAACCGTGGGCGACGTACTCAGTCGCGAGTTACAAGTAACACCAGAACTGGTCATCTTGTATGCAGACGCAGTTGAAGACTATCACTCATGGTATGAAGGCTGGCGAATGAACACTTGGCGAATAGAGGGCCAATCTCCCTTTGGGGGCGCTATTGTGCCGCCCCTGATGATGTCTCATTTTGTGCTGTCAGTGCAGTTTGATCACACCAAACCATTTGCAGTTGGCTCAATCCATACATTTCACGATACCGAAATTATTGAACCTATTCCAATTGGTGCAACGGTCAGAATTACAACAACCGCCATCGATAAATTTGTGAAGCGAGACAGACGCTATGTACGACATGAAGTGATGGTGCAAGACGTCACTTCAGGTCAGATGTACATGAAAGAAATTCGCGACATTTTGTCGCGATAAATTGTCGCGATATCTTGTCGCAATAAGTTAGAAAATAGGCAAACCAGTTGCTTACTCCCACTCAATGGTGGCAGGTGGTTTGCTACTCACGTCGTATGTCACGCGGTTAATGCCGCGCACTTCATTGATGATACGACCTGAAACTTTTTTCAGCAAGGCATAGGGCAGCTCTGCCCAATCTGCTGTCATGAAGTCGGAGGTTTGAACCGCACGCAAAGCGACGACATAGTCGTAAGTGCGGCCATCACCCATCACGCCCACGCTCTTGACGGGCAAGAACACAGTAAAGGCGTTGCTGGTCAGGGCGTACCAAGACTTTCCAGATTCGTCTTTAAAGTTGCGCAATTCTTCAATGAAGATGGCATCCGCCTTGCGGAGCAAGTCGGCGTATTCTTTTTTCACTTCACCCAAAATGCGAACACCCAAACCTGGGCCTGGGAAAGGATGTCGATACACCATC
>JACCDK010670688.1_pt1 | contig 10494 bp, 10 predicted proteins | sample 7445871 | NCBI WGS metagenome assembly JACCDK01 (sample SAMN15323436, study PRJNA562643) | freshwater metagenome | isolation source: river surface water | place: USA:Blue River Watershed | collected 2017-08-15
ATGATATTTTTTTGTAAAAAACTTTTGTTTTTTATATATCGTAATTTCTACACTACATATTATCGCTTCTTGGATAATTTGAATTAGCTGACTTGTTTTTTTTGATAAAAAATAACTATTTTCTTTTAATTTTTTATTATTTAATATTAATATTATTAAATATATTGATACTATAAAAACTGCTAAAGTAAGAGTTACTATCGGTGATACAAACAAAAGTAATGAAACTGTAAATATTACTATTAATCCTGAACTCAGCAACTGAACAATTGGGATAATCCCTCCGCTCACTAGTGCGTCATTTTTTTTTATTAGTGTATCAACAAATTCATTTGTTGAGACTCTTGAAATTTTATTGTAGCCAGAATTAATGGTTTTATAGAATATTATTCTTCCAATATCAGAGCCCAGTGTAAAGGAAATCTTATTATTAATCCACAAGTTGGCCATGCGTACGACGCCGGCAATTAATACTAATATAAAATAAAGTAAACATATTAATAAAAATTGATTAGAATATGTTAATTCCTGAAAAAATTCTGGAAAAACTTTTGTCACTTTTTCCGGATTTAATAAAAAGCCTAAAAATGGTATTAAACTTGCTAATGACAATGTATCCGCAACTGCAGAAAATGTATTTAAACCGATAAGAGTAATAAATTGTAATTTTCGTTGACGGCTAATTACTTTCCAAACTACACTAATTGATTCTATCCAAAAATGATATTTATTAATTTTTTTATTGATCTTATTATTCATTGGTAGAAACTAATTAATTTTGTTCACAATACAGAGCGGCCGCCATCCATGACTATATTCTGACCTGTCATATATGATGAGGCGTCTGAGCAAAGAAATTGCACGGCTGCACGATATTCGTCAGATTTTGCCATCCGGCCTAATGGAATTAGAGATGTAAGGTGTTTCACAAATTCTTCGCTTTGCTCACTATAGACACCACCAGGTGAAAGGGCATTAGCACGTACACCAGCTTCTGCCCAATACGTAGCAAGGTATCTGGTCAAACCAATTAGACCAGTTTTGATTACTGAATATGTCACCGGCTTCACCGGTTGTTGATCAGGCGTTAAATCTTGCTCGCGATATAGGCGTTGATCAGGTGCGATTACTGATAAATCTGATGCGATATTAAGTATTACACCGCCCTTATTATCAGAGGCCATTAGACTTCCGAATATCTGACTGCACAAAAAGGCGCCGGTTAAACCCACTGCTAACTGCTGGTTCCACTGTTCTAATGAGAAATTTTCCAAGCGTAAATTTTTTGCTATACCATTTGTATTAACTTTTGGATCAATCGCAGCATTATTTATTAGTATGTCTAATCGTATTTTTTCGGCAGAAAGCTTTCTGGCGACCTTTGAAATTGATTCATATGAGGACACATCCATTACTTCTGTTCTAATATATTCTGGATTTATATTGCCCGCTAATTCTCTATGTGACCTAATTAAACTCTTCTCATTGATATCAGTAAGCACAACCATTGCTCCACATTCTAGCAAGGCAAGTGCATGTTCTTGACCAAGCATACCGCCTGCGCCTGTAATTAGAGCTGTTTTTCTGAATAGACTATATTTACTGCTTATTTTATTTATCATTATCAGTCGAGTTTATTTTTTAAACTTGACCTCCGTCTAGACGCCAGACACTACCAGTGGCAAATTCAGCTTGAGAGGAGGCCAAAAAAGCAACAAGATTTGCTGCCTCTTTAGGAATTCCTAGACGTCTCAAGGAAACATCTTTTTCTAATAATTGCTGTACCTGTGATGAGTTGGTCTTAATTTTTTGGTCCCACACCGAACCTTCAAAGAGCATATTCCCTAGTGCAACCGCATTAATCCTAACATTCTGACTTCCGAGTGGGCGCGCCAAACCCCTTACATAGGCATGTAAAGCAGCTTTTGCGACAGAATAAGTCAAAGGTGCTTCAGGAATAACTTGCAAACCACAAATTGAGGAAATACAGACAATATTACCCCGGGATTTGACCAGGGCGGCACGGGCAGCCTCAATTGTATTAGTGGCACTCCAAAAATTTAAGGAAAAAACGCGCTGCCATTCTTCATATGTTTCTGTTCCCGCTAAAACGGAGTTACCACCTCCAACATTGCAAACTAAAATGTCTAGTTTACCCAAATCTGCTAGAGCTGTATTTACAACTCTAAGCGCCCCATCGGGATGACTCATATCTCCTGAAATCGCAATGTCACAATTCAATTCTTTTGCTGAGTTTTCTAAATTTTTTAAATTTCGAGCATTCATTGCAACAACGCATCCTTCTTCAATCAAACGCTGCGCAATTGCACGCCCAACCCCGCTTGATGAACCAGTGACCAATGCTGCCTTACCTTTTAGATCAAGCCGCATAAAATTTCATCCAATCTATACACATATCGCGGTACTTACACAGTGTTTTTGCATGTTGGCCATTTATCGAACGTGCAGTTTGCAGAATATAATTTCCAGTATATGATGCTTTAGCCAGACCAGCAAAAACCCCCGAAAAATTTGCGTCACCAAGCCCTAGCGGTACAGTACCTCCACCAAGAACTCTATCTTTAATATGCACATTGAGTATACGGTCGCCATATGCAGCTAACTCCTCATTTGGATTCATACCCAAACTCGCACTGTTTCCAATATCATAATTAATACCAAATATATCTTTGTCAAGACGATTAATAAAGCGAGTCAGTTCTGTTGGAGAAAAATCAGATTCAAACACAACCTTAATTCCATATTTAATCAAAATAGGTATTTCAGCCTCTAAATCATTAACTAAATGATTTTCTTGTTCTCGATTTTCTATTCGTCCATTATCTACCAAAGGAATCACAATTAATTTAATACCCACTAAATAGCTTGCTAATAATACTGCACGAAAATCCTTTAATAAACTCAATTTTTCTTCTTGACTGGCTTTCCAAAATGGTTTTTGCATAAAGCAATCGCCCGTAAGTGAGTGAACTAACACCCCATTTTCTCGACATAATTGCCTAATTTCAGCCTGCCCTGAAAATGTCATCAAGGGATTTTCATAGAGCCTATCTTGGTCAAGAGTCCATTCCATCAATGAAAATTGAAACCTCTTAGCCAGTATGAACTCCTGCTTCCACCAACTCCATGGAAAAGCTTGAATGCGCCCACTCACCATTGGTGAGAAACGCCCCTGCATAAAACCAATTCGATTAATCACTTTGACTTAAATCGATATGGCGTTGGTGCAGCACTGTTATTTGAATGATCACGCTGAGCATCCCAGTTTTTTATTTGCTTGACGATATCTATGTTAACTTGATTACTCCAGCAATTGATAATTTTTAAAAAAATTTCACCCACCTCTCCGCTACCAATTGGATTACCATTAAGTGAGGTAACAGGCAGCATACAAAATGGCGTGCCAGTCATGAATGCTTCATCAGCAGTGTATACATCATAGGGTTCAATATTTTTTTCTATGACAGGAATTCCTAGCATTGGGCAAAGCTCTTTTATTACATAGTCACGAGAAACGCCTCGAAGGATATTACGACCCTCTGGTGTTAAGACAGAGCCATTTTTAATGATAAAGAAATTATCACCAGTTCCCTCGGCAATAAATCCATCTGGATCAATTAGAAGAGCCCAATTATTATCTCCAGCAATTTCAGAGGCTTCAATATTTGCCATCAAATAATGAATTCGACTACGATTTTTTATTTTAGGATCAAGCAAAGTAGCGGGAATTGCTCGTTGCGAAGTAATTACTGCATTTATGCCAGTATCATAAAGCTGGCCCATACCTGCCACAGTCCACTTCAAGGGAAAATCAGCAATAATTACATTCGGACCTTTATGAAGCCCATCAATATTTTGATAAATACCTAGCAAACCTCGTGAAACATCGATCATTAAACGATGTTCATCATTATTTAAAAATAAATGATCATTAGCTTCAATTGTCTTGTAGCAAGCTTGCTCCATCTCCTGTGGACTCATTATCTGAGGAATGCGTAAAATTTTTAATCCGTAATAAAGCCTCTCAATGTGCTCTTTAAGCTTAAACTGTTCTTTTTTAAATGAGCGCGTCATTTCAAAAACCATATCTCCAAACATTAATGCTGAATCATAAATTGAAATTTTAGCTTCAGCCTCTGGAATTAATTGTCCATTAAAAAAAACAACTCGAGATTGCATTACCATTTAAGCGTCCTTGATAGAGAAAATTCCAATAAACCAGTTATCGTTAGCAGTTTTTGACTGTGTTTCATACCACACATAACGCTCTAAGACGAAACATTCTGAAAAGTACTCGATTAATGCGCAGTGATTGGGTAAAACCTCTTTACCAATAAAATTAGTATTTAATGGTGGGAAATTTTGAACAATTAAAAGCCTATCGGAACCTTGCATTGAATTTCGAATATTGCTCACCACAAAATCGATTTTTGGGTACACATACCACAAAGTCCCTCTTAACATAAATAATCGATCTAATTCTAAAGAAGATTGTTCTTTAGAATTTACTGTTAAATCAAGATTACTAAAATGATAGGAGGGGAAATTTTTCTTAGCAATCATACAAGCTGTATTGGATATGTCATACCCAAAAAAACTTCCATTAATGCGGCCAGCGAATTTTGCCATCAGGCCCAAATAATGTCCTGTTCCGCATCCAAAATCATGAATCTCATCAAAAGAACCGATATCGGCCAATATTTCTTTTGTTATCCGAACATCAATCCAGTTATCTTGTTGATCTTGATGCCAAGGTATACCAGACGAATTCTGGTACATTTCCTCAAAATCACCTATGAGCTTCCCATTTCGGAAAACATAATCGTGATAGTCATTTGACATTTTTTAACTTGTGAAAATAAATTTTAATTTATCGAGATTTTTACTTAAAGCCACAACATATACTCGTATTTTACCTACCAATAAATGTTCTAATTTAGTTTTCTATCAGTATTTTTTAATGCTGATTTTGTAAATTGTCTTTATTCTTGATCTTAATAAAATTTTAAATTTTAGCAAATTGTTATTATTTATTTAATGATACGAATTTTTAATTATTTAATTAAGATTAATTTATAACATAAGATTATTTAATTAAATATTTTTGATTTTTAATAAAATTAAATTTTCTAGTTTATTATTTAATATTATCTATGCTATAGATCTTAATTTATAAATTAGACTCTTGGGAGTATATATTGTCATACCATTTAATGATATCAGTAATATGAAAATTAGGATTTTTGGGATATAAATAAGAATATAAACTACACATAAAATGATATTGGCTCATAGTGTTTACATCCAAAATTAAATCGGGTCTTCTGAACTCAATTGGACACATTAATGTATTGACAGGACACCAACTCTTATTTATTTCCTTACCTGAGCTGTAGTCATAAAAATTTAAATGCAGATGTTCGAGTTGCTGAGTAGAACTATTTCCTCTTTTCTTAACATCATGGAGCAATGAGAAATCAAAAACTTCTGCGCCAATTCCATCAGGATACCCTGAATTATTTATTGATGATAGATTCGAAGTAAATCCTCGATTCTCTAGTGACAAATGAAATCTAACAATTCGGTCAATTTCCCCTGGCTCAGGCGTTGCATTATCAGCCGGCAATCGAACAATAATACTTGCATCGCTCCATACGGCAGCATCGTAATATCGATCGACTAAATTTCTTTCTGAGCCCACAAAATAGCTGACATCATACTGTTCTGCCAAATTAATAAGCACTTTATCTGCTTTAAGATTTGGCACGGCAAGCACGATTTGATGAATACTCTTGCACCTTTTTACGCGCTCCAATATTCTTCCAACTAATGGCGCCCCGGCTAAATCCATCATCGATTTTCCTGGCAACCTCGTTGAGCCCATGCGGGCCTGAATGATCAGAACCACCTTATTGCTGCCCATGCACTTAGTAGCTTTATTTAGTAATGATATTTAAAGATGTCCAAGGATTTCAAAAACCTTGCGACTCTAATGGAAGATGTGCCCTCAATTTTTGTGCGACTGTAACTTCTTTTTTGTTCATCTCTAAATCTCCCGAACCTAGAGCCTTTTCGATTTTTCTTACAGCGCCGACAAGCTGTCTAAAGCCGGCTGGCTCTATTGATGCAGACTGATCAGAGCCGTACATTGCCCTGTCCAAGGTAATGTGCCTCTCAAGTGACGAAATACCTAATGCAGTTGCTGCATATGAAACTGCAAGCCCAACCTCATGACCGCTGTAACCTACGTCGCATGAATAACGCTCTTTTAATTTATTAATTCTCAACAAATTGGCGTCTTCATCTAACATTGGGTAAGTTGATACACAGTGCATTAGCTCAAAAGAGCAATTTGCTTTCCTAAAAATATCCACAGCCCGATCTACAGAACCAATTGATGACATGCCTGTTGAAATAAAAGTATGCTTTCTTTCAGAGGCAACGGTCTCTAATAAAGGAGTATATGGTAGCATTGCGGATGCAATTTTATTATATGGCAAATTAAAACGGGCTAAAAATTTTTGACTTTCTAAATCCCATGCTGAGGCAAACCAGTGAATTGATTTACTTTTGCAATATTGATCAATTTCTAAATATTGATCATAATTAAATTCAAGCCCTTCCTTTTGAGCCCGCTGCGTAGTTCCCCAAGGACTCTCTCGATGAGAATCCAAAAAATCTCGTGTATATACAAGATCAACGGTTCTCTTTTGAAATTTAACTGCATCAGCTCCCGCATCAACCGCTACATTAATTAGTTCCTTGGCAATATCGATGCTTCCATTATGATTGATACCAATCTCAGCAATTATGAATAAGCTCATTTAAATTTTCCTCAGAGTAGTTATTTAAACCAATTAAATGCTCAATTAAATACCTTAAAAAACCTTCTCCACCATTTCGCGGCAAAACAATTGTTGCAATATTTTTTATGAGAGGGTGGGCATCTTGTGGTGCGACAGAAAAACCAACTTCGCGCATAATAAAATAGTCATTAAGATCGTTGCCGACATATAAAACCCCGCTTAGGTCAAACGTCTCTTTGGTGTCAATACTATGAATATAGTCTTTGACAAATTTGAGTTTATTGTCAACCCCCACAAAACAATCAATCTTTAATTTTTCCGCCCTTCTTAGTACAACCTGATTTTTTTCCTTTGAAACTATTATCATATTCAAAAATAAATTGTTAATAGCTAAATGTTTTTTCAATAAATTAAATCCCAGCCCATCGGATCGATCACAACAAATCATTTCACAACCATCTTGATCAACAAATACTTTATTATTTGTGAAAATTCCATCGAAATCAAAAACTAATGTATGAAATTTAGTCAAAGATGGTAGGCTATTCATTTCGCTTGCATTTAGATTCATTTCGATCTTTATTGCGTTGAGCAGAGTTAATTTTATTTAGTAAGAACTGATTAATAATTTATTTTTAGATTGCCTAAATATAAAAATTCAATTATCAAATTTATGAAAACTATCTTGGTTACTGGTGGCACTGGCTTTATCGGATCTCATTTAGTATTACTTTTATTAAATCATCAATATAAGGTCGTTTCTATTGATAACCTATCGAACAGCAAAATTGGCACAATTGAACGAATTAAGTCCCTCGTAAACGGCTCTCTATTTTATCATCATAGCGATGTTCGCAACCACCTCTCATTAAGAAATATTTTTGATTCTTACCCCATTGACAGCGTGATCCATTTTGCCGGCTTAAAGTCGGTTGCCGAGTCTCAATCGAATCCACTGAAATATCATAGTAATAATGTTTCTGGAAGCATCGTTCTTTTTGAAGAAATGCTTAGAGCAGGAGTTCATAAACTTGTTTTTTCCTCCTCTGCTACCGTATACGGAGCTCCAGAAACGCCTCAATATACCGAAGACTTGTCAACAAACCCTATTAATGTCTATGGTAAAACCAAATTAATGGTTGAAAACATCATTCGCGATGTCTGCCTAGCAAACCCAGAGTTTCGTGCTGTATGCTTGAGATACTTTAATCCCATTGGCGCCCATTCCTCTGGGCTGATTGGGGAAGATCCTTTGGGGATACCAAATAATTTAATGCCCTACATTGGACAAGTTGCTTTGGGTAAATTGCCATTGCTGAAGATTTACGGCAATGACTATGCCACTCCTGATGGGACTGGCATGCGTGACTATATTCATGTCGAAGATCTCGCTAGAGGGCACTTAATGGCACTCGATTATTTAGACAACCATTCAGGCGTTTTAACAGTGAATCTTGGTAATGAAAAGCCCTACAGCGTTTTAGATGTTGTACAGACCTTTGAAAAGGTTAGTGGCATCAAAATCCCCTATCAATTTGTAGAGCGTCGCCCCGGCGATCTTCCCAAGTACTATGCAAATGCTCAATTAGCCAAAAAACGGCTTGGCTGGTCCAGTCAATATGATTTAGAGCGAATGTGCGAAGATACTTGGCGATTCTATAAAAACTCCATGAACGCCTCCAGCCAATCCTCTCTTTAATGCCTATGTATAAAAAAATCTTGGTGGTTTGTCCAGCGGGTGCTGTGACCGGTGGGCCCGAAGCGCTTCATCAATTAGTAGCACACATGAATTCACTGGGGCTCCCTGCCTATATGTGCTACCTCCCGTTTGATCAACCCGCTAAGGCTCCACAACCCTATGAGCGCTACAAGACACAATCCTCACCATACGAGGATGCCTCAGGAAACCTAATAATTTTTCCAGAGGTTGACCCCATGCTGGCGCTAAAGGTCAAACATGCTCAAGTAGCCTTATGGTGGCTTTCACTAGAGAATTTTTTAGAGCGGCGCCATATCTCACCGTTTTATGACAAAATCCGCTACCTCAAGCGGGTGATCCAAGGTCGCAGACCTTGGGGCGGTGCACGTGCCCTCAAAAATTTATTGCACTTCTCCCAAACGGAGCACTCTTCGCAATACTTGCGCTCTTGTGGAATTGAGCCGATCCCCTTGATTGATTCCATTAATGAGGATTTTTTAACCGATCGCTATTTGGATCGCATCGACCACAAACAAAACCTTATTCTTTACAACCCCACCAAAGGATGGCGCGTTACTCAAAAATTGATTGCAGCATATCCACAATGGCAGTTTGAACCCCTTAAGGGCTTAAACCGCGAACAGCTTTCTCAGAAACTTTATCAAGCAAAGCTGTATATTGATTTTGGCCACCATCCAGGGCGAGATCGAATGCCGCGAGAAGCCGCTATGCATGGTTGTTGCCTAATAACTGGTCAATTAGGCTCTGCGGGAAATGCTATTGATTTACCCATTCCCGGCCAGTACAAGCTAAACAGCAACTCCCCGAGTTTTGTTGAGGATTTTGGCAAGGTTACATCAAATGTGCTCGAAAATTTTCCGGAGCATTACAGCGCATTTAAACCTTACCGAGCATGGCTGCAAGATGAACCTCGGATTTTTAAACAACAAATTCTAAATTATTTTATTTTGAAAACATCTTACTAAAAAATTTCTTCAGCTTTTTAAATTGCTGACGATAATAAAACCGTAGTTTAATTTCTTCCTCAGGTTCTTCAAAAAATTTTAACGATACTTTTATTTTAAAAAAATCATCTTGAAGTATTTTTTTGTTTAAATCATAGATGCTGTTTAAGTATTCGACGCACTGGTTTTCACTCGAATAATGGTTTTGTATCGATACCTGAGCAATGTTAATTTCCTCTTGATAGCTAGCCTCACCATCCCTGGATAAATGTCCAAAAATATTAAGTAAGGTTCGGGGCGAATCAAACAAATAGCGTTCTAGCCCTACGGATCTGAGCATCTCCTCGTAATTAGGTGTAGCGCTAGCAATCGGAATTGCGCCACTCATAATTGCCGATATTGCTTTATTAGGACTTTTAATAAAAGTATTAATATGTGCATCTAAGGGCAGATGACTTAGAAGTGCGTAATTAAATTTACCAAGCTCAGACATCAACATGTGAGATTGATATTCAAGAAAAATAAATTCAGCCGGCAGATCTTTCTTCAGTCCATATCCAGAAATTACCGAAAAAGAATCAATATTGCATTTAGCAAGGGCTTCACTAATAATTGGTTCCAGTATTGGCATACTTCGTCGATAGCTTTCTGGAAAACCAAACCAGACGATTTTTTTTGCATAGTTTTGGTTCAATGTAGATCTTGGATTTGCCGCCACAATTGGATCAATTGCCTCCCTCAACAGATAACTAGGTAAAGCAAATACATGATCCAACATTTTTTTATGCAATGGACTTGGGCAAAGAAAAGCGTCGGCAACAGTGTAAGCTTCTGCATACGCCTTATAGGATTCAATATCGGATGTAAAACACAGCTTTAGAATTCTTTTATTTGATACTTGCTTAAGCAATTTAATTGAATCAATATCCTTGTAAAAGAAATTAACAATAGTGGTCTTATCTGGACAATCAGGAATAAATAAACCATGCTCTGGTTCGACTAA
>JACCDK011697043.1_pt1 | contig 10492 bp, 10 predicted proteins | sample 7445871 | NCBI WGS metagenome assembly JACCDK01 (sample SAMN15323436, study PRJNA562643) | freshwater metagenome | isolation source: river surface water | place: USA:Blue River Watershed | collected 2017-08-15
GCTAAAAATATAAGTTACATTGGAATTGTCGAGAAAAATTTAATTGCAGAAGATCTTTCATCTAAATTATCACAAAAGTTGAAAATTCCAGGTATGTGGAATTTTCAACTTTTTATTAGTGGTGACGAATATTTTTTAGTAGAAGTTAATTCAAGACTTGCCGGGTCTGTAATATTTTCAATTTTAGCTGGCTTTCCTTTTCACAAATATTTAAATTGTTTGATTAAAAGAAACTTTAAAGATTTTGAGTGCTCTGATTTAAAAAATACTTATGTAGAAAGATATTTTACAGAATTTGTAAGTGATTTATAATATTAATAAGAAGATTTATAGGTGTATGACTATTGAAAATCTAAAATTATTTACAAGCAATTATTCGTATATTTTTTTTGATTTAGATGATACTATTTATCCTATTTCGGATTACGACAAAGGGGCATTTAAAAACATTTGCAATAAACTATTTTCTGCCTCAAACATTGAAATCGGATACGAATGGTTGTTAAACAATAAGTACGGCATATTGGGAGATCGTTTATTCTTAAATTTTCTTAAACATTTCCATCTCCCTTTAGATTTAGAAAATGTATGTACTAAAATGTATCAATCATACAACTGTGATACACTAAGCAAAAATAATTCACTTTATCAATTTGTTTATGATTTAAAAAAACAAGGAAAATTTTTGTTTTTATTGACTAATGGAAATTATAAAAGACAAGAACGTAAAATTCAGGCGTTGGGTTTAAGTGAAATATTCGATGGTATAGCAATAGGTGATCCTCAAGTTTCGAATGATTTAATGAAGCCGAATATAGATATAGCAAAGCATTTTGGAATTAACACCAATAAAAATAAGTGTTTGATGATCGGTGATAATGAGTATATTGATGGAGGATTTGCAAGGAATGTAAAAATAGATTTTGTTAAATTCAAATTTCCCATATGAGTAGAACGTATATAATTGCAGAAATTGCTAATGCACATGGTCATAGTCTTGATCTGTGTGAAAACCTATTAAAAAATGCCAAAGATGCAGGTGCTGACGCATTTAAGGTTGCAACATATACTGCAGAAGACATAACATTAAATTCTGATCGAGAAGAATTTCAATTGACCCATAAAATTTGGTCCCAATATGGTAACTTATGGGATTTGTATGAGAACATACATATGCCATGGGATTTTCATTTTCCACTTTTTAATTTGGGAAAAAAAGTTGAAATTGATGTTTTTAGTTCACCTTTTAGTACGAAATGTGTTGATTATTTAGAACAAAATTTTAGCCCTCCAGTATATAAAATTGCCTCTATGGAGTCGGTTCATTATCCTTTAATTGAGCATATAGCTAAGTTAAACAAGCCAATTATAATTTCTTTTGGTCGCTCTAGGTCTATTGAAGAAATGAAATATGCTTTAGAAATAATTCGAAAACATAACAATAATGAGCTTACAATTTTGCATTGTATAAGTGAATATCCAACTCCTATAAGTAAAGCAAATTTATCTTCGATTAGTTTTTTTAAAACAGAATTTGAAAAATTTAAAGTAAAAATTGGAATTTCCGATCATTCAGATGGAATTGTGATACCAATGCTTGCTGTAGCTTTAGGTGCAGAAGTGGTTGAAAAGCATATTACTCTGACTAAAAATCCTCTTTTTGATAATGGACAGCCAAATCCTGATGTTGAATTTTCTCTGACACCGGATTTTTTTAAAGCAATGTGTTTAGGAATCAGACAAGTAGAAAAATTAAAAATTGAACTAGGTATAAAGCCTGCTGAAATTATAAAATACATTTTTGAATCAAACGCGTTTTTTGCAAACTTTATCAATAAAGAAGATTTATCAATGTTGGAGTTAAGTATGGGTGGTTTTGAAGAAATAAATCCAAATAATCATACTAGTGGTGGTATGCGAAGGTCTCTAATTTATACTAGAGACATATCGCCAGGTGAAACTCTACTTCTAGATGATAATTTTTCAATATTGAGACCGGGCCATGGTTTAAATCCTAAATATTTGCAAATGGTAAGTGGAAGTATATTAAAATATAAAGTTTCAAAAGGAGACGGAGTTAAATTTGAAGATTTTACTTTATAAGTATTAATTGTTTCAATTTCAAAATAAAATTTTAATAAAATTCATATATGATTGACTACTCTGAAAATAGTAAAATTTTAATTATAGTTGCCCATCCCGATGATGAATTATTAGGTTTGGGTGCCTCTATGAATAGATTAATTAATGAATTTAAAGTAAAAACTCGTGTTGTAATATTGGGAGAAGGTATAACTAGTCGTTCAGATGATAGAGATAGAGACAAATGGCAAAGAGAGTTGGAAATTCATAAAATTAATATTAAACATGCTCAAAGTGCTATCGGTTATCATTCAGTTAAGACATATGATTTTCCCGACAATAGATTTGACACTGTTGCTTTATTGGATATAATAAAAATTATTGAAAAAGAGAAAAACGACTTTCAGCCAAATTTAATATTTACACATCATGGGGGTGATGTAAATATTGATCATCAAAAAACTTTTGAAGCAGTAATTACTGCTTGTAGGCCGATGGAAAATGAACAAGTGCGTAGTATTGTAACTTTTGAAACTCCCTCTGGAACGGAATGGAGAGCTTCAACTGATCCTAGAAATTTCATTCCAAATTATTTTATACAAGTTTCAAAAGACAATCTTAATGCTAAAATTATTGGGATGGAAAGCTACGAGTTTGAAAAAAGAAATTATCCTCATCCTAGATCACCAAAATCTTTAGAAATTCAAGCACAAAGATGGGGTGTGTCAATTGGATCAGATTATGCGGAAGCTTTTACTATTGTTAGATCAATTATTTAATAGGATATAAAACATAAAAATGATTTTATTAAGGAATCTAAAACTAAAAAACTACATAGGTTATTATATTTATATTAAACTAAGGGTATTGGCCGAATTTATTGTGTTTACTTTGCCCAACATTAATAGAATTAATCAAATAAAAAAATTAAGAAACACAAAAATTGGGAAAAATGTTTTTGTGTTTGCCAATGGTCCTTCTTTGAATAAAATTGATCCGTATAAAATTAAAAGATATCAAGATTTAGGCTTTGATGTTTTTGCTGGTAATTCATATATAAATAGTCAATTTGCAAATATAGTCATCCCAAATTATTATATATACAGTGATCCAGTGCACTTCGGAAAAAAGTGTAACAATGAGATTTATGAAAAATATTTTAAAGATGTTAAAAAAACACTTGAATTAGGAATAACTCTTTTTATACCTCATAGATTTTGCAAAGGTATTAATTGGGCTAAGACATATGTTTTTAATGATAGTTTTGATATATTTTCAAATAATGTAATTGATATGACTAAGAGGAAAGGTTATGTGCCAATGACCTTATATAAGGCTTTGAGCACTGCGGCATATATGGGATATGAAAAAATATACATAATCGGATTTGACAATGATTATTTTAAACATTTACAAGTTGACGAAAAAAATAACATTTATTATTTAGACAATCATTTTTATGATAAAAATAACAGTGACTTAACAAAAAGAAAAGAAGAAATTCATTATTCAATGGGAGAAGTTTTACTTAATACAAGTCTTCTCTTTTTTGGTCTGGAAAACTTCAAAAAACTTCCAATTATAAATCTAGATAACAATAGTTTGGTTGATTGTTTTTCTAAAAGCCATAACTTAGATGTATATAATAATAATTAGAAATGTTTGCCTTAAATAAGGTATGCAATATTTTATTTAAGTTAAACATAATTCAAAATATATGATATTATTATTTATATTTTTTTTGGTATTTATTTTTGCAATCGATTTTATACAAATTGCAAATATTATATTTTTAATAATATATACTAAACAAGTTTTAAAAAATAAAGGTAAAATTCAATTTTCCGGAAAACTTTCAACCAGATTTTTATTTTTTTTATATATTACTTGGATCACTTTGACAACAGTAATTTATTCCCTTATAACTAATACAATTGATACTAGAAATTTAACACAATATTTTTTTAATTTTCAGTATATCATATTAATTATTGGTTTTAATTACAATATTAAATTTTTTGAAAAATGGGTTTTAAATTTTTCTGTTTTAATTACATTTTTGTTTATTTCATTAATTTATTATTATAATATTCCTTTTGCAGCACTACGAGACAGTGAAATGTTAATTAGCGTTATACCAGGTTATCCAAACACATTAGCAATACCATTATTATTTGCACTTTGGCTTGCTTTTAAACAAAACAAGACAATTTGGCTCAAATTTTTCTTAATTATAGGTTTGATTTTCACAGGCTCAAGAGGTGGATTATTGGGTATAATTTTTATTGTATTATATTTTTTGATTAAAAATAATAGTAAATCAAAATATTTTTTATTATTTTTTTCGATTTTATTAATTTCTTTATTTTCAATACTTGCTAATTTTCTTTTACAAAATGATTTAATACTTACACAGTTAACACGCTCATATGATAGAGAAGATATTTTTCGAACAACTATGGCATATTTTACTAAAAATCCAATTTTTGGATACGGAGGAAATACAATAGGTCAACTACAAGACATAAAAATTAATTATTCTCCATCAATAATTTGGGATCATACTCATAATTGGGTTTTTGAAATTTTAATAAGATATGGATTAGTAGGACTTGTTCTTTTTCTTGCTTTTATAATTTCAATTATAAAAAACATATCAGATTTTGATAAAAAATATATTTTTATTATCTTTCTAATACTTGCTTTGTTTCAAAATTTTATAAGAGATTTTGTATTCATTTTCTTTTTATCATATTTGGCTAACAGTTCAAATGACATTCGTATAATTAAAAATGGCGACAAATCATGATTAAGATTCCACTTTCAAAGATTGAATATATATATAAATCAATTTCACATTGATTGATCCAATGATAAATGTAAAATCCGCGTATTCTGGAATCCTTTGGCAGGCATTTAATAGGGTTGGTACAAATGGAATTCAGTTTTTAATTTATTTAATTTTAGCAAGATTATTGCAACCAAATGATTTTGGAATTATTGCAATTCTATCAGTTTTTATAAATTTTTCTAATTTGTTTATTTCAAGCGGCTTGGGCACTGCCTTAGTACAGTCTAAAAAAGTTAATGATTTAGATTACTCATCAGTTTTATATTTAAGTATTTTTATTTCTTGTCTATTATATATTGGAATTTATGCTACATCTCCTTTTATTGCATCGTATTATAGACAAGAATCAATTGCTCAATTATTGCGCATTTATTCAATATCGATTTTATTCTCAGCAATAAATGGTGTTCAATCTTCAATACTGTATAGAAATCTTGAGTTTAAGAAAATTTCTATTATCAGCATATTCCCATTATTATTTTCAGGAATAATAAGTGTAACTTTTGCATTTTTTGGTTTTGGTATTTATTCTCTAGTTGTTTACTCGCTATTAAATGGTATTTTGAATGTAATTGTTTTTGCCTTTTACACAAAATGGATACCGAAACTCCAATTCTCTGTTTCAAGAATTAAAATCCTTTTTTCTTTTAGTTACAAACTTCTTTTGACAAATTTGATAGAAGAAATGTATAAAAATGTTTATCCTCTAATATTTGGTAGAGTATATAGTGCTAAAGTTTTAGGATTTTATAACTTTGGCAAACAGATACCATTATTGTTAACCTCAACAATCAATGCTTCAGTTACTTCAGTTGCTTTTCCTTTATATTCTCGTAAACAAGACGAAACTGATGGTTTAAAAAGGATGTTAAGAAAGTCAATAACTACAGCAAATTTTATCGTCTTTCCATTAATGGTTTTTATTTCAACATTGTTTTATCAATTAATACCTATATTATTTACTGAAAAGTGGCAGTCTAGTGTTTCTTATGTCCCACTATTCTGTGTGATCTATGGGCTATCTCATTTAGACACTTATAATTTTCAAGCAATTTCTGCAAAAGGCAGGAGTGACATAATCTTAAAATATCAAATAGTAAAGAAAATAATTGCTTTATTGTTTTTATTTTTAACCTTAAGACATGGTATAACAATTGTAATTTATGGCCAAGTTATATTTTCAATATTCTCACTCGTTATAAATTTAAAACCAAATTATATTTATTTAAAATATACTTACAAGGAACAGTTTAATGATTTTTGGCCATATCTATTTGCAGCTTTTGTTATGTTTCTATGTTTGTGGCTTGTTAGTCTTTTCAATTTAAATATATGGTTCCTATTGATGCTTAAAATATTTGTAGGAATTTTTGTTTATTTTTATATCTCTTTTATTCTTAAATTAAATGAGATGCATAATTTATATATCATATTAAAAAATCGTTTTAAAACAATATAGTTTCATCGTTTTTATTTACCACATAAACTTAAAACAATTAAAGCTCGCTAAAAATATATTTTTATATATTAAATAAATTATAAAAACTTTAAAAATGAATAAATTTTTCCCTATTTCTCAACCAACTATTACAGAATTAGAAATTAAATATGTAAATGATGCTATCACAAGTGGCTGGGTATCTTCATTGGGTTATTATATTGAAGAACTTGAAAAAGAATTTGCTAAGTTCTGCGGAGTTAAATATACTGTTTTAACTAATAATGGGACAACTGGACTACATTTAGCGCTAGAAGCTTTAGGTATAAAAAAAGATGATGAAATAATTATACCAGATCTTACTTTTATTGCTACAGCAAATGCTGTATCATATATTGGCGCAAAACCAATAATGGTAGATATTGATGCAAATACCTTATGCATAGACGCTTCAAAAATTGAGGCAGCAATTACAAATAAAACAAGAGCAATTATTCCGGTACATCTTTATGGACATCCTGCCAATATGGATGAAATTAATACAATCGCAAAAAAAAATAATTTATTTGTAATCGAAGATGCTGCGGAAGCACATGGTGCAAAGTATAAAGATAAAATTGTAGGTGGATTATCTGATTGTGGAGTTTTTAGTTTTTATGGGAATAAAATAATTACAACAGGTGAAGGTGGTGCTATAACAACTAATAATGTGGAAATTTACGAAAAAGCTAAATTTTTGCGAGATCATGCAATGTCGAAAACGAAAAGATATTGGCACACAGAAGTTGGTTATAACTACAGGATGACAAATCTTCAGGCTGCACTTGGTCTTGCACAATTAAATAGAATTGACGAAATTATCGATAGTCGTGTTAGTATTTTTAATTGGTATAAAAAATACATCAAAACAAATGAATCTGTTAGATTGAATTATACAGCTCCGTGGGCAAAATCTGTTAACTGGCTGGTGTGTTTAGAAGTTGATAATTTAAATTTTGAATTGAGAGAAACTTTAATGAAAAATCTTAAAGAGCAAGGTATTGATAGTAGGCCTTATTTTTATCCAGTATCAGCAATGCCTATGTACAACAGAAAATTTCAAAATGATGTAAGTTATAATAAATCAATAATTGGTATAAACATTCCTACATTTTTTGGATTACAAGAACAAGATATTCAAACTATTTCTGAAATAATTAATAATGAAATTATAAATTTATGATAGAAAATCAAAATAAAGCCAAGTATACTTGGGAAGAAGCAATAGAGATTTTGAGGAATAATCCAGAGCATGTACAACTTATAAAAGATGCTTATCTAACTAGCAATTTAATGGAAAATTGTCAAAGATTTTATGTAAGTGATGAATTTAAAGAAGTTTTAAAATTGATTAACACATACAACCCATCTGCTACTAAAATATTGGATATACCTGCTGGAAATGGTATTGCAACCTTTGCATTTGCAAAAGCAGGTTTTGATGTAACTGCTGTTGAGCCAGATAATTCTCTATTATTAGGTAGAGGAGCAATAAACTCTGTACTTAAAGAGTCTGATTTAAAATGTGAAATCGTAAATTCTTATGGGGAAGAGATGCCTTTTAATGATGAAACTTATGATATAATTTATGTTAGACAAGGTTTACATCATGCTTATGATTTAAATTTAATGTTAAAAGAATATTCAAGAGTTTTAAAAAAAGGTGGAATACTTTTAGCCTGTAGGGAACATGTAGTTGACAATAAAAACAAAAGTTTACAAGCTTTTCTAGATAAACAAGTAGATCATCAACTTTATGGTGGAGAAAATGCTTTCTTATTAAGTGAATACTTAAATGCTATAAAAAAAGCAAAACTATCAATAATTGTTAAATTTGGTCCATATGATTCGCCTATTAACTTACATCCATTTAAAATTGAAGATATTAAAAATAGAATTTTAGCTTCAAAAATTCCTAAAATATTGTCAAAGGTGTTACCTTCGAAACTAATCACAACTTTAGCTTTCTTTGCACTAAAAATATTTCCTAGGCCAGGAAGATTATACAGTTTCATTGCGAGAAAATAATTATAATGATAAATAAGTTAATTCCCTATATTGTAAAACTAAAAGACAAGTATCCTAACTTATATTATAAAATTGTTGGACTTGGCAAAAAAATCTTTAAAAGCAGATTGGGAATATACCCTAAAATAATGGGTAATGAAGTTAAAGCTGTTAAAGAAGTTCTAGAAAGTTCACAATGGAATATGTGTTATGGCAAGGGCTTAGCACATGAAAAATTAGAGGAAGACTTTTGCAAATATGTAGATATGCCTTACGCTATTGCTGTAGGTAGTGGAGGAGTTGGATTACAAATGTCAATGAGAGTATTAGGATTAAAGCCTGGCGACGAAGTAATACATCAAGTAGATACTTGTTCCGCTACTGCTTTTTCAGTAATGAACGCTGGTTTAACTCCCGTATTTGCAGATATTTCTATGGATACGTTAATGCTTGATGTTAATGATATTAAAAATAATATAACAAATAATAGCAAAGCAATTATTGCGACGCATATGTGGGGTAATCCCGAAAATATGAATGCGATTAATGAATGTGCTAAAAGTAATAGTTTAAAAGTTATTGAAGATGCATGTCTTTCACTTGGGGCAATAATTGAAAATAAACAAGTAGGTTCATTCGGTGACTTGGCTGTTTTCTCGTTTGGATGTGTAAAGCCAATTCAAGGTGGCGAAGGCGGTATGATTGTTACAAGAGATCATGATATTGCCAAAGAATTAAGATCTTTAAGACATTGGGGAGACAGAACAAGCGAGTTTGGAGTAAGAGATGTAACTCAATTAGCTTGGAATGGAAGAATGTCTGAAATTGTTTCTGCTGTGGTAAGAGAACAGTTGAAAGGCTATCCAGCGCATTTAGATATAATGAGAAAATGTGTTTATAAATTAAGCATGTTTATTGAAAATATTCCTGGCATTTCTATTTCATTAGGTGATAATTTAGAGATTAATAATTCATCATTTACTCAAGTTGTATTTAAAATTGACCCAACAATTCTATCAAAAAATATTTTTTTAAATAGCCTAAAATCAAATGGTATACAGGTGTGGCATGCTAATTTTGAATTAATTAATTCATTATCATTTTTCAAAAAAGAGACATGGAAAGATTGGTTAATTAATTCAGATAAAGCTAGAATTCAAAAAAATTATACACGTGAATTTGTAAATGCAGAAAATTTATTTAATAATGTAGGCATTGGTATAGGGAAAATGAGTTTTTTGTCAAATAGTAATTATGACTATTTCACAAAGTGCTTAATCAAAGCATATAAGGAATCGATTATATGAAAAAAATAGGTATACTTGCTATTGCAAATGAAGATAATGGAGGTACTTTCCAATATACACTAAAACTAATTGAATCACTGATTCTTAATAAAAATTTTGAATTTACAATTTATACTGATATTAACAATCCTTTTTATGATAATCTGGGTATGCAGGTAATAAAATATGATTTCTCCAAAAAATCTTGGCCAATTTATTTATTAAAATATTTTTTTAAAATTTCATACAACGATTTATTTAAAAATGAGTATGCGATAATTGCTCCTATATATTCACCTGCTTTACTTACAACTAAAATCCCATTTATTTTTACATTACATGATTTACAAGAACATTATTATCCTCAAAATTTTTCATGGCTTCAAAGAAAGTGGAGATATTTTATAAATGCCAGTTTATTAAATAAATCCTTAAAAGTTATTTGTGAATCAAATTATGTAAAAAATGATATAATCAAGATTTTTAACTGTTCATCCTTCAAAATTAAAATTTTGCCTTCTCCTCCTCAAAATATTAATTTTAATATAACTGATAATGAAATCCAAATTGCATTAGAAAAATTTAATTTAATAAAAAAATCATATATAATTTATCCTGCTCAGTTTTGGAAACATAAGAACCACAAAAATCTCATCTCCGCCTTTAATATTATAAATAAGAAATTTCCTAATATTAAACTTGTTTTGACTGGGAAAAAGAGGCAATAGGCCCAACGATGCCAGCGCCAAAACGGTGCCTGCGTTCATGGTGGCGGCCCATAACAGTGCA
>JACCDK010953156.1_pt1 | contig 10491 bp, 10 predicted proteins | sample 7445871 | NCBI WGS metagenome assembly JACCDK01 (sample SAMN15323436, study PRJNA562643) | freshwater metagenome | isolation source: river surface water | place: USA:Blue River Watershed | collected 2017-08-15
ATGCTCGACCGGGAGGTTGCTGCCGCGCCGGTTCGCGCCTCCGGCTTCCGCCTCAATGCGCCTGCCCGGAGCGAGGTCTCGATGATGCTCGGCAGCGAGGTCGTGACGGGCGATGCCGCACAGCCCGCCGCGGGGGTCTTGCAGCTCGACGATGGCGAGACGGTGTGGCTCAACGAGGCGGGCGAGACCTTCGCGCTTCGGCCCTTCTCCGCGCGCGGCACCGGCCAAGCCTCCGCCGCCGATGGCGCGATCCTTGCGCCGATGCCGGGCAAGGTCATCGCGGTCGATGTCGCAGAAGGCCAGGCCGTCACCGCCGGGCAGCGGCTCTTGGTGCTCGAGGCGATGAAGATGGAGCACGCCCTCACCGCGCCCTTCGACGGCGTGGTCGAGGGGCTGACGGTCACCGCCGGCGGGCAGGTGCAGGTCGAGGCGGTGCTGGCCTGCGTGGTGCCGGTGGCTTCCGAAGAGTAATCCGTCACCCCAGCGCAAGCTGGGGCCTAGGGCGGCGAGCGCTGAACCAAGAGGCCCTAGGTCCCAGCTTTCGCTGGGATGACGATGGGCATAGGGGTGGGAAATGACCTGGGCCAAGGAACTCGAAGAACTGCACGCCCGCGAGGCGCTGGCCGAGCAGATGGGCGGCGCGGACAAGGTTGCGCGCCAGCATGGCCGGGGCAAGATGGATGCGCGCGCGCGGCTTGCGGCGCTGGTGGACGAGGGCTCCTTCCGCGAAATCGGCAAGATCGCGGGCTCGGCGAAGTATGACGCCAATGGCGACCTCGCCAGCGTCACCCCCGCCCCCTTCCTCTTCGGCAAGGCGCTGATCAACGGCCGCCCCGTGGTCGCCACCGCCGACGACTTCACCATTCGCGGCGGGGCAGCGGATGCGGGGATCGCGCGCAAGATGGTGCAGGCCGAGATGATGGCGCACCAGCTCAAGCTCCCGATCATCCGCATGATCGACGGCACGGGCGGCGGCGGATCGGTCAAGACGCTCGAACAGATCGGCGCGACCTATATCCCCGCCGTGCCCGGCTGGGGCGATGTGGTGACCAATCTCGACACCGTGCCGGTGGTCGCGCTCGCGCTCGGTCCGACCGCAGGCCTCGGCGCGGCGCGCACCGTGGCGAGCCACTATTCGATCATGGAGAAGGGCCTCAGCCAGGTCGTCGCCGCCTGGCCTGCCGTGGACGACGGCCTCGGCGAGGACTAGCAGGGCGGCGCGGTCAATCACGAGGAGGCGAAGGAAGCGCTCGGCGGCAGTACGATCCACACCCGCAACGGCGTGGTCGATGACGAGGTGGCGAGCGAGGCTGAGGCCTTCGCCCGCGCGCGGCATTTCCTGAGCTTCATGCCCGAATATGTGGGGCAACCCGCAAGGCGCTCGCTGTGCACCGATCCTGCCACCCGCAAGGAAGAGGCGCTGCTCTCCCTCGTGCCGCGCGAGGAAAAGCAGGTCTATTCGATGCGCCGCTGCATGGAGATGGTGTTCGACAGCGGCACCGTGTTCGAGATCGGCAGGCACTGGGGCCGCGCCGCGATCACGGCGCTGGCGCGGCTCGATGGCTGGCCGGTGTTCGTGATCGCCAGCGATCCCAGCTACCTCGGCGGATCGTGGGAGGCCAAGACCTCCGAGAAGGTCGAGCGTTTCGTGCGCCTCGCCGACCAGTTCCGTCTCCCCATCGTCCACCTCGTCGACAACCCGGGCTTCATGATCGGGCGCGAGGCGGAAATGGCGGGGACGATCCGCTACGGCGTCAATGCGATGAACGCGATCTACCGCGCCACCGTGCCGCTGGCGTCTATCGTGCTGCGGCGCGCCTACGGGATCGCGGGGAGCGCGATGAGCAATGCCGACCGCTATCAATACCGCTATTGCTGGCCCTCGGGCGACTGGGGGAGCCTGCCCATAGCGGGCGGGCTGGAGGTGGCCTACAAGGCGGAGCTGGAAGCCGCCGACGACCCCGAAGCCCTGCTGGAGGACATTCGCGCAAGGCTCGCCAGGGTCACATCGCCCTTCCGCAGCGCCGAGCGCTTCAACGTCGAGGACATTATCGACCCGCGCGACACGCGGCCGCTGCTATGCGAATTCGCCGGGCTGGCGTGGCGGAGGCTGGAGGCGGAGGCCTAGTCCCGCCCCATCCCCGCTTCGGCGTCACTCGGCCCGAACAGCTTGCCCTTCTCGCTCCATAGCACCAGCACGAGGCAGGTGAGCCCGCTCGCCAGCAGCGCCAGCGCGAGCGGCCGCGCGGTGCCGTCATAGGCATAGCCGATCGCCCCGCCGAGCAGCGCCGCCGTTGTCATGCGCACGAAGCCGTGGGCTGAACTTGCCGCGCCGGCGATGGCGAAGAAGGGGTTCATCGCGATCGCGCCGAAATTGCTGCCGATGAACCCGAGCAGCGCCATGTTGATCGCCATCAGCGGGACGAACTGCCAGAGCTGCTCCTCGGGCTGGAAGGCGAACATCACCTGCACCGCCGACACCGCGATGAAGGCGAACAACGCCGAGTGGCTCACGCGGCGCGCGCCGAAGCGCTCCACGATCCGCGAGTTCGACCAGCTCGCGAGCGCCATCGATCCGGCGCAGATCGCGAAGATCAGCGGAAAGATCTCGCCCGCCCCGAAGGTTTCGGTGATGAGCTGCTGCGAGGAATTGATGAAGCCGAACAAGGCGCCGAACACCAGCGCCGAGCCGATCACATAGCCCGCCACGCTCGGCAGCACCAACGCGCGGCCCATGTTGCGCGCGATCGTGCGCGGCAGGATCGGCTGGCGGTTGTCCTGCGACAGGCTCTCGGGCAGGCGCAGGTGCACCCAGGCTCCGACAGCCACGCCCAACATTGCCATGAAGCCGAAGATCGCGCGCCAGCTGCCGACTTGCAGGATGCCCTCGCCGATGGTCGGCGCGACGGCGGGGACCATCAGGAAGATCACAAAGATCAGGCTCATCATGCGGGCCATCTTGTCGCCGCCCACGCGGTCGCGGATGATCGCAGGGGGCAGCGCGATGATCCCGGCGGCAAAGAAGCCCTGCGCGGCGCGCACCGCGATCAGCGCGTCATAGGTCGGCGCGAGGGCACTCAGCACCGAGAGCACGATATAGACCGCAATCGATCCCAGCAGGATCGGCCGCCGCCCGAAGCGGTCAGCCAGCGCGCCCGGCACAAGCGCGCCCATGCCGGCGGTGAGCAGATAGACCCCGATCACGAACTGGCGGTCATTGCCGCTCACCGACAGATCGGCCGCCAGCGCATCAAGCGCCGGCAGAATCGCGTCGATCCCGAAGGCGTTCAGGGCCATCAGCAGCGCCATCATCCACATCAGCTCGGTCTCACCGAGCGCCTTGCGCGCAGGCTGAGCGGGGGCGAAGGTGGTGGCCATGGCGGGGCCTTTGCCCACGGGTTCTCCGGATGACCACTGTTCTTTTCGCATCTGCACAAAATGGCGAGGCGGATGAATCGTTCCAGCAACAGTTCCTTCACGCAGGCGAAGGTTCTATTTGTGCCGGTGATGGCAAGCGAGCCCGATCCCCGCGACGATGACGAGAGCGCCCGCCATGCCGAGCTGGGCCTCAGGAAGATCATCCATGTCGACATGGATGCCTTCTTCGCCAGCGTCGAACAGCGCGACAATCCCGAGCTGAAGGGCAGGCCGGTCGCGGTCGGCGGCGCGGGCGGGCGCGGGGTGGTCGCCGCGGCGAGCTACGAGGCGCGGAAGTTCGGGGTGCGGAGCGCCATGCCCTCGGTCACCGCGCTGCGGCTGTGCCCCGATCTCGTCTTCGTGCGTCCGCGCTTCGAGGCCTACAAGGACGTCAGCCGCCAGATCCGGCGGGTGTTCGAGCATTACACGCCGGTGATCGAGCCGCTCAGTCTCGACGAGGCCTATCTCGACGTCACCGATGATCGCCTCGGGATCGGCAGCGCGACCCGCATCGCCACGCTGATCCGGCAGGAAATCCGCGCCAAGACAAGGCTGACCGCGAGCGCGGGCGTGAGCTACAACAAGTTCCTCGCCAAGCTGGCGAGCGACCAGAACAAGCCCGATGGCCTGTGCGTGATCCGCCCGGGGGAGGGCGCGCAGTTCGTGGCGGGGTTGCCGATCCGGCGGTTCCACGGGGTCGGTCCGCGGGCCGAGGCGAAGATGCAGGCGCTCGGCATCGCGACCGGCGCGGATCTGGCGGCCAAGGACATCGCCTTTCTGCGCCAGCATTTCGGCAGCATGGCGGACTATCTGTTCCGCGCCGCGCGGGGCATCGACCTCCGGCCCGTGGCGGCGCACAGGGTGCGCAAATCGGTCGGCGGGGAGCGGACCTTCTCAGAGGATATCGGCAGCGGCGCGGCCTTGCGCGAAACGCTGGCGAACATCATCGACATCGTCTGGGATCGGATCGAGGCTGCGCAGGCACGCGGGCGGACGGTCACCCTGAAGCTGAAGTTCACCGATTTCCAGATCATGACCCGCGCAACCTCGCTGCCCGACTACGTCAGCGGCAAGGCGGAGTTCGCCGCGCTTGCCGGGGCGCTGCTCGAGGCCGAGCTGCCCCTGCGCGGCCCGATCCGGCTGATGGGCCTGACGCTCGGCAACCTCGAGGGGGCCGGGGACGAGAAGCCGCCGCGCGACGCGGCGCAGCTCTCGCTGCTCTAGTCCTGCCCCCTGCCCCTCGCGCGCCACGCGGCAAGCCGCTCGCGGGTGATGCGGCCGAGCGGTTCGGGGAGCGAGTGGGAAAGGAAGAAGCGCGCCTCGATCACCTCGCGGCGATCGGGCTGCGGCGGGCGGTCGCACACCCCGGTGAAGATGTGCGCCGTGTGCGCCGCGCCGAAGAGCACCTCCTCGAGAATCGCCACAGGTTCGAGCCTCGCCAGTTCGATTCCCAGCTCCTCGCGCACCTCGCGGCGGGCGGCCTCGAGGGGATCCTCGCCGCGCTTGAGCCCGCCCCCGGGCAGGCTCCAGACCTTTTCGCCGTAGGAATGCCGCAGCAGCAGCACATGGCCGGAAAGATTGGTGAGGATGACACTCACCCCCATGATCGGGGCCTTGCGCCAGCGCCACCAGCGGTCGCGCAGCAGATGCGCGAGCGGCATCAGAGCGCGGTGGAGCGGAGCGGGGAGGAGGTGGAGGAGTGGCCCCATCGGCTCAGGCGAACACCGTTACCGGGATACCCCGCGCGCGGGCAGCACCCAGCAGCCGGGCGACGGGCAGGTCGTTCTCCCCCCGCGCCGCGGCATCGAACACCGCGCGCTTGTCCGCCGCCCCGCCAAGGGTGAACAGCAGCGCATCGCTGTCGAGCAGCGCGGGGATGGTCAGCGTGATGCGGTCGAAGGGCGCATGGGCGGGCAAGGGGTCGGGGGTGAGGCGGCGCACCGCCCGGTGATCGCCCGCGAGCGGGTTGGTGTTGGGAAACAGCGAGGCAATATGCCCGTCCGCGCCCATCCCGAGCCAGGTCAAAGCGAAATGCGGCGGCCGGGCAGCCTCGGTGAGCGCCACCACCTCGGCGCCCGCCGGTTCGAACAGGGCGCGGATCTTGCCGGTGTTCGAGGCCTCGTGATCCTCGGGCACGATACGGTCGTCATTGGGCCACACCGCCAGCCGCCCGAAGGCCAGATCGCGCCCGACAAGGCTCTCGATAATCGGAAAGGGCGTCGCACCGCCGGGAACGCAGATCGCCGCCTGGGCAAGCAGAGCGTCGCGCAGCCGCCGCTCGAGCCAGTCGGCGACCGCGGCCGGCCCGGCGCCCTCGATAATGGTTGTCCCGCTCATCCGGGCCCTGATAGCAAAATGGCTGCCCCGGCAACAGGGTCAGCCCGCCCGTGGATAGCTATGCGTGGGCGCGATTTCCGGTGAGGAAGGAGGTCAGCATCCACACGCGCTCCTCGGCCTCGTCGGTCCAGTCGTCGATCAGGGCTGCTTTCGAATTGTCCTTGCCGTCGGCCATGAATGTCTCCGTTGCTGTCTAGCGCGACCATGTCGCCGCCAGCGCGCGGAGCATTCACATGCGTTAGGCCGCCCAGGGCCCGGTGATCGCGAGGGTTGCGGTCGGATCATAGGCGTTGACGAACAGCACCTTGCCGTCGGGCGAGAAGCACGCGCCGGCCAGCTCGGTCTGCTGCCTCAGCCGCGCAACATTATAGGCGCGCCCATCGGGCGTGATGCCGCGGATATGGTTGTCGACGATGGCGGTGTACTGGTCCTCGCACACGATCAGGTGGCCGCTCGGGGCAACGGTGAGGTTGTCGCCGAAGTTGAACTGCTCGGCGCTCTGGCTCTCGAAGAACAGCTCGAGCGTGTCGGCCTGCCCGGCAAGCCCGGGGGTGAGCTTGAGGATCTGGCCGAGCTGCTTTGCCCCGCCGCTGGTCGAGCAGACGAACACCGCATTCTCGCCCATGTGGATGCCCTCGCCCCGCGCCACCAGCGCCGCGCCCTTGGCGGCGGCCTGCTTGCGCAGGTCGTCTGCCGGGGATTCGACATTATCGAGATCGACCCAGCTCACGCGATGGGGCTTGCCCACCGGCATGGCGGCCGCGTCCCAGTTGCGGGTGTCGGCGAGGCCCTCGATCACCATCGCCTGAAGCTTGCCGCCCTCGGCAAGGCGCCCCGGCACCTTGGGGATGAAGCGGTAGAGGACCGAATCGTCGCGGTCCTCGGTCTCGTAGACGATGCCGGTCGCCGGATCGACGCAGGCGGCTTCGTGGTTGAACCGGCCGAGCGCCTTCAATGGCACCGGATCGACGAGGCCGCGCGCGCTGGCGGGCACCTCGAACACCCAGCCATGGTTCTGCTCCAGACCCTCGCCGTAAAGCTGGCCGGGGCCGGTCGGCGCTTCCTCGCAGGTCAGCCAGCTGCCCCACGGAGTCACCCCGCCCGAACAATTGCGGATCGTGCCGCCAAGGCTGCGGAACTGGCGCTTGACCGCAAGTGTCCTGGCATCGAGCACGATGGTGGTGGTGCCGCCTGGCACGAAGACGCCGTCGCGCTTGCCATAGCCCCTGGCGATCGGCCCGCCGGCATCGTGGCGCGGCTGGAGTTCGTGGTTGCGCACCAGCGCGATCTCGGGGTTTCCGTTTTCATCCGGGCCCAGATCGAAGCAGCCCATCCCGTCGGCGCGATCGGGCACGGTGCCGCCGTCGTCCATCCTGTCGCCAAGCCGCGAGATCACGCGGTAGGCAAAGCCCTCGGGCAAATCGAGCAGACCCGCCGGATCGGGCTTGAGCGGGCCGTATCCGGCAAAGTCCCCCGCCTCGGCACGCGGCGCGGCAGCGCTGTCCCCGCGGGCCATGCAGCCGCTTGCGGCCAGCGCGGCAAAGGCGGTGGCGGTGGCGCCGAGGAAGCGGCGGCGGTCGGGTGCGGCGAGGTTCAGGGTCATGCCCAGGCAGTTAGTGTCCCTGCGCCCGCGCGACAAGCGCCGGCATCCTGCAATTGAAGAGCTGGCGCGACCGCCGCGAACCGCCTAGCCTGCGGGCAAGGCCAACAAGGAAGAGGACGTGGCATGAAAATCGAACCGGGCATGGCGGCAGTGGTCACCGGCGGGGCGAGCGGGCTCGGCAAGGCGAGCGCGGCGGCCTTTGCGGCGGCGGGGATGAAGGTCGCGATCTTCGACATCAACGACGAAGCGGGCGAGGCCCATGCGCGCGACATCGGCGGCACCTTCCACCATGTCGACATCATGGATGAAGCGAGCGTCGAGGCGGGGTTCGCCGCCGCCCGCGCCGCGCACGGGCAGGAGCGCGTCACGCTCCACTGCGCGATGGCGAGCCGTCGCGGCAAGACCCTGGGCTGGGACAAGGAAAGCGGCCAGTACAAGCGCCTCTCGACCGAGGATTATGCCTTCGGGGCCGAGGGCATTCTCGTCGCCAGCTACCGCGTCGCCAGCCTCTCGGCGCTGGGCATGGCCAATGCCGAGCCGGTGAACGCGGACGGGGAGCGCGGCTGCATCATCCTCACCGCCAGCGTCGCGGCGCAGGACGGGCAGATCGGGCAGGTGATCTATGGCAGCTGCAAGGCCGGGGTGAACGGCCTCGTCCTGCCCATGGCGCGCGACCTGATGGACATGGGCATCCGCGTGAACTCGGTCATGCCGGGCATCTTCGCCACCCCGCTGATGCTGGGGATGAAGGATCGCAACCCGCCGATGTGGGCGCAGCTCAATGCCAGCGTGCCCTTCCCCAAGCGCCTCGGCGAGCCGGAGGAATTCGCCAGCCTCGTGCTGGAAATCGCGCGCAACAGCTATATCAACGGGCACCAGTTCAGGCTCGACGGCGCGATCCGGATGCCGCCGAAATAATAGCGTCAAGATCAAGTCGCATAAATCCGAAACAATATTGCCAACCTGAATTCCCTTTTTTTTCAGGGCGATTCAGAGTAACTTCTTATTCGGCCAATCGAGTCGCAGTCGGTTGGCAGTCTCTCCTGGGATCAGAGGCCTCTTGTCTGCTGCGCAGGAGAATTAGTCATGGCAATTTCCCTAAGAGTCGTCGGAATTTTTTACCAAAACAGTATCGATTTGGGCGTTGAGTCAATGTCGGTCAAGGACCTTATCGATGCTTCGGTGGCCAACCCGGGGGCCGGCACGCAGTTCAATTATGCCAACACTCTCGTCAACGGTATAAATTCGCCGAGCTATTTCAGCGCCACTTACGAAAACGGGTTCAACAGCTCGGTTAGCGGCCTGTCCTACCCCGCAGGGACCTACGAATTGCAGGAAAACCTGATCGCGCGCCCCAGCTACACTGTCTGGCAATACTACATCATGGACGCCGAGGGCCGCTTCCTGAACGCCGGAAAGGGCCTTGTCCCCTATGATCAGGCCACGGTGCTCGAAGGACAATCAGTGGTCTGGCGACTGCTGTCGATCCTGGCCCAGCCGACCGGTCTGGTTCCGCGCCTGGCGCAGACCGCGCAGAAAGCTCAGGCCCTCACAAACTGAGAGTGGTCGCCGTCATCTGAAGCACGCTATGACCGCGCGTCTTTCACGCAATCGAGCGAGCCCGGCAGATGACGGCATCCACCAACGAATACCCCACCCGCGCCTATGGCGCGACCGCGCCCGATAGCGGCGTCGGGCCGATGCAGATCACCCGCCGGGGCCTGCGCCCCGACGACGTGCTGATCGAGATCACCCATTGCGGCATCTGCCATTCCGACCTCCACTCGGCGCGGAATGACTGGGGCTTCACCACCTACCCGATCGTGCCCGGCCACGAGATCGTCGGCGTCGTCAGCGCGGTCGGAGAGGGCGTCACCCGACACAAGGTCGGCGACCGGGTGGCGATCGGCTGCATGGTCGATTCCTGCCTCGAATGTGCGCATTGCGAGGCGGATCTGGAGCAATATTGCCTCGATGGCGGCAACACCGGCACCTATAACGGCAGGGACCGCCGCGACGGCTCGCTGACCTTCGGCGGCTATTCCGAACGGATCGTCGCGCGCGAGGAATTCGTGCTCAAGGTGCCCGCAGGGATGCCGATGGCCGAGGCCGCGCCGCTGCTGTGCGCAGGGATCACCTCCTATTCGCCGCTTCGCACCTGGAAGGTGGGGCCCGGCAGCAAGGTCGCGGTCGCGGGGCTCGGCGGGCTCGGGCACATGGGGGTAAAGCTGGCAGCGGCGATGGGCGCGGAGGTGACCGTCCTCTCGCGCAGCGAGAGCAAGCGCGCCGATGCCGAGGCGCTGGGCGCCCACGCTTTCCTCAACACCGAAGACAAGGCGGCGATGAAGGCGAAGCGCGGCTATTTCGATCTGGTGCTCAACACGATCCCCGTGCGCCACGATGTCGTGCCCTATCTCCACCTCCTGCGGATCGACGGGGTGCAGGTGCTGGTCGGGCTGATCGGGCCGATGCCGGAGATTCACACCGGCGTCCTTCTGGGCCGCAAGGTGCTCACCGGCAGCGGGATCGGCGGGCTGGCCGAGACGCAGGAGATGCTCGATTTCTGCGCCGACAAGGGCATTCTCCCCGATATCGAGGTGATCGCCATGCAGGAGATCGAGACCGCCTACGCGCGGATGGAGGCAAGCGACGTGAAGTACCGCTTCGTGATCGACATGGCGAGCCTGCGCGCCGCCTGAGGCACGCTTCATACCTGCAACTTCGCGCATCTTTTTAGAAATAAATATCTGATTTTGCGGTGATTTGAATTTGTCACCCCGGCGCAACAGGCGCCCGGGAATGTGGCCCCTGTCCGAAGATTATGAATGATGCGGCACGACCGCGCGGCTATTGGATTCTTGCCGAACACGCGGACCTGCCGAAACAATAAAAGGCTGCGACCGGCACGCAGGCGGAACGATCCCCTCTCTATCAGGAGCGTTCCACATGACTCTTCGCTTTGCTTGCGCCGCTTCGGCGCTGACTCTGATCTGCGCCCTGTCGGCCTCTGCCCATGCCCAGGCTCCCGACAGTCTCGCCGTCGAGGCGACCGCCGCAATCGCCACCACCGGGAAGGCCGACAGCACCGAGCTTGCCGGCTTCGATCTCAACCGCGCCGCGCCGCCCGCCGCCTC
>JACCDK011213264.1_pt1 | contig 10490 bp, 9 predicted proteins | sample 7445871 | NCBI WGS metagenome assembly JACCDK01 (sample SAMN15323436, study PRJNA562643) | freshwater metagenome | isolation source: river surface water | place: USA:Blue River Watershed | collected 2017-08-15
CACAGCCTTTATCTCCCGCAGTTGCGGCGCTTCGATCGCAAACCAGATCCCCAAACGCGATAAGCACTCAAAGCGGCATCGGCCTTGATGCACTCGGCCTTTAGGGTCCCCTCATAGGGGTGGGTCTGGCCGGGAGCCATTGCCTTCACCAAGGGGTACGGGATGGATGATCCCTATCCAGGCGTTCTTCAAGTCACTGGACCCCCGGTAGCACGCTGGTGCTCGCCTCCGACCTGATCGAGAACTCTCCGGCGTGTGGTTGGTTTGAAAAGCTACCGACGATTCCGCTGGGTCTCTTTTGGAAGCCATCGCGCAGGCGCGTGCGCGTCATGGGGTCTAAGGGCAACTTCTGCCCTTGTACTTACACTGGACCCGCGTGGTGGCACCCAAGTCTCCACGCCAACTTCCACCGTTCCCTGCTCGGGGTCGTCCAGCAGCACTGTTTCGCGCTCGCTTTTCCTGGCTACGTCACCCCGACACCACCGGGTCTCGATCTCCGCCCTACTGTGGCGGCCGTCTGAGAAGCTGCCAGTGGACGAGACGCAAATGCAGGCGGTTATCCGGCAGACGCGAGAGCCGTCCAATCCGTGGTGTACGGAGGCACAAGCCGCTACCGCTTCATTCCCCATCCCTTTGGGGTTGAGGAGAGCCCTGCACTGGCCAGCTTCAGGGTCTTACGCCCGTGGCGTTGGTTGAGGCGATCGAGCGCTTCCATCAGGAGGGATCGGTGTGGCGGCGGCAAAGTTGGTCGATACATGCTCGCAATCGATTCGACTCCAGGCAATCCCGCGAGATTACTCAGACTGACACGAATATGTCATCAACACCGGATGTACTGGTCATGTTGTTTAATCAAACCTTCCGCTCGCCATGTCTCACCCCGACCACAAAATAGACTGCAACACCAGCGCTAATACCCACTTCGAAACGGTGCTCGCCCGTAGCCTGGCCAGTCCGAGCCGCCGCACTGTTTTGCGCGGCGGTGTCGGTCTTGCAAGCCTCGCCCTGCTGCCGGGATGCGCCAGCCTCGGGCCCAGCGCGCCGATACCCGCCAGCCGCCTCGGCTTTCCCTCGCTGGAAAAGAGCCTGCTGGACGACGTGGTGCTGCCCCCGGGTTACCGCTACACGGTGCTGCACGCCACGGGTGATGCCCTCGATGCGGCCGTACCGCCCTACTCGAACACCGGCGCCGAGACCGACGACTGGTCCCGCCGCATCGGCGACCACCACGACGGCATGGACATCTACTTCATCGACGCGCAGGGCCGCTACACCGACCGGGACACGGGCCGCGCCGTGATCGTGGTCAATCACGAGAGCTCGGCCGACGCCCACTTCATGCACCCCAACGGCCAGACCTCCAACGGCATGTCCGGCAAGAAATTCACCCAGTTCGGCGACTGGGACCTCGGCACGCGACCCGAGCTCGAGGTGCTCAAGGAAATCAACCACCACGGCGTGTCCGTGACGGAGATCGAGCGGGGCCCGCAGGGTTGGCGCATGAAGGCAGGCTCGCCCCTGAACCGGCGCATCACGGCGCAGACACCCATCCGCATCGCCGGCCCCGCCGCGCACCTGCGCAACATCCGCGCGCAGATGGTGACCCGCTGGAATCCCGCGGGCGAGATGAGCCGCGGCACCCTGAACAACTGCGGCCACGGCAAGACGCCCTGGGGCACCTACCTCACCTGCGAGGAAAACTGGGCGTTCTATTTCCAGGTGGCGGGCGCCGCACCGGCCCTGCCGCCCAAGGAGGCCGCCGCGCGCCGCCGCTACGGCCTGCCCTCTGCGGCGCTGGCTGCGAGCCAGACGCGCGCCACCAGCCAGGGCTGGCATACGGTGTCCGCCACGGACGACCGCTTCGCACGCTGGAACCTTGCAGCTACCGGCACCGGTCCGGATGCTGATTTCAGAAACGAGGCCAACACCTTCGGCTACAACGTCGAGATCGACCCCCTGCAGCCCACCTCGACGCCCGCCAAACGCGTGGCCATGGGTCGTATGGCTCACGAGGGCGCAGTCTGCAGCCTGCCCGTGGCGGGCCAGCCGCTGGCCTTCTACATGGGCTGCGACTCCCGCAACGAGTACATCTACAAGTTCGTCAGCTCCGCGCCCTGGGATCCGAAGGACGTAGGTGGCGGGATGGCCGCGGGTGACAAGTACCTCAATGAAGGCAAGCTGTACGCTGCCCGGTTCAAAGCCGACGGCACGGGCGAATGGATCGAGCTCACGCTGACCGACCCGCGCATCGCCGGCTACGCCGGCTTCCGGTTTGACAACCCAGGCGAGATCTACGTTCACACCCGCCACGCGGCCGATGCCGTGGGCGCCACGAAGATGGACCGCCCGGAATGGGCTGCGGTGAACCCGATGAATGGCGAGGTCTACGTCACCCTCACCAACAACAGCGCGGCCAATCGCACCCCGGGACGCGTCGATGCCGCCAACCCGCGCGCCTACATGGACCTAGATGGAAAAAAAGGCGCTGGCAACCCAAATGGCCACATCATCCGCTTCCGCGAGAACGGTGATCGCGTAGTCGCCACCGGCTTCCGCTGGGACATCTTCCTGTTCGGCGCCGAGGAGGATGCAGGCGACGCCAACCTGTCGGACTTGACCACCATGAACTCCTTCTCCTCGCCCGACGGCCTGTGGTTCAGCCCTACCACCGGAATCTGCTGGATCCAGACTGATGACGGCGCGATGACCGACGAGACCCACTGCATGATGCTCGCGGCCCTGCCCGGCCAGGTCGGCGACGGCGGTAAGGTCACCGTCAAGAACCGTATGGTGGTCAACGGCACTGAGCAGACCGGTACCCAGCAGACCTTCGTGGGTGCCGCGCTCGGCGAGGCACGCTTGCGTCGCTTCCTGATCGGGCCAAAAGGCTGTGAGGTTACCGGCGTGACCGAGGCGCCGGGCGGACGCGCCCTGTTCGTCAACATCCAGCACCCGGGCGAGGACAGCAAGAGCGTGCAGGACCTGCAAAGCCAGTGGCCTGGCAACAGGGGCTACGGCCGCAGCGGCCGCCCCCGCTCGGCGACTATCGTGATCACGCGCACGGATGGCGGCGTGATCGGCGCCTGACCGGCGGCAGAACCATCTAATGCACCCAGTCGAGCCCGGAGGGGATGGCGACGGGGAGGGTGGCAGGCAAGTTGGGCTGGGAAGGCATGGCCAAATACTGATGATTTATACAGTATTATGACCGTCAAGCTGTGCAGGTACGCCGCAGGCCTGTCACCCCCCGGGGCGCTAGCTGATGCGATGCGCGTCGTACCAGCGCCAGTCAGCGTCACCCTCAACGGCATGGGGGTGACGGCGCACGGAAGTGGTTGGTTTAATATCGTTCCCGCTCCCTAGCTATTCTCTGGCCTGTATTCGGGTCAGCCAAGGTTGAAGGGTCCATCGGGACCGCGGCCTATCTCCCCTCATTACGCTTTACGTGCGTCTTTGTGTAATGCAAGCTAGGGGGCAACTAATCTCATGCTTCTCAACGCAGTTGCATCCCTCGATGATCTTGCGGCCTACTTCGGCTACACCGATTACGAGAAGCTCAAGGGGTTGATCTATCCGAAGCCTCGGTACACGTCGTTCGAGATCCCGAAACGCTCTGGAGGGGTCAGAACTATCGACGCCCCCAAAAAACGCCTGAAGCAGCATCAGCGGAAGCTGTCCCGCGACTTGACAACCATTTTTGGCAACTTGAGCTCGGCGGCGCACGGGTTTGTACTCGGGAGAAGCGTCGTTACGAATGCACTCGTTCACGTCGGCCGTAAGTCGGTTGTCCGAGTAGATCTGCAGGATTTTTTTCACCAGATCCATTTCGGTCGGGTGAAAGGCGTGTTCCTTGCGCCTCCCTTCGATCTTCCTGAAGACGTCTCTACCGTTCTCGCCCATCTGTGCTGCCATGAGGGTGTGCTGCCGCAGGGCGCCCCAACCAGTCCACCAATTACGAACTTCATTTGCCTCGCTCTTGACCGACGTCTTAGGCAGCTTGCTCAGCGCTACAAGGCAAGGTACACGCGTTACTCCGACGACCTCAATTTCTCGTTTCCATCGCAGTCTCTGCGTCAGATCCCCGCTGAGATGTTTATGGTGTCTTTTGTTGATGGCCGTGCCGTCGTCGAAGCAGGTCCGCTGCTAGTCGAAATCGTCAAGAAGCAAGGCTTTACCATTAACCCGGCTAAAACGCGTGGTGTGGATCGCGAACAGCGTCAGATCGTTACTGGCATTGTGGTGAACGACGGATTGAGCGTTCCACGGAAGTACCTTGACTCCATTCGAGGAGCGTTGTACGTGTGGCGGAAGCACGGCCTTGCAGATGCCGAGAAGAACGCAGTACCCATCCTGCATTCCCGCAATTATTCATCCGGAGGCATGCCATCCTTTGTTCCCCTGATCAGAGGAAAGCTAAACTGGTTGGCTTCAGTTGAAGGCCGATCAGGGAGAAACTATCAGAAGCTCAGTCGGGAGTTCAACGAACTCGCCCGCCGAGACGGCTTTGCGAAAAAAGCGCTGAAGATGGAGCCGGAGGTGAAGACATCTGCCGATGCAGACAAAGCAACTTGGTATCTGACTGCTGACGGCCCGCTAATGGGGAGCTACGACGTAGTAAATGGCACGGCATTTAGGTATCGCGGCAACGTTTGGATCACTTGCGCGCATTGCATTGGCAGCCTCAAGTTGCGCGTGCCGTTTCCTAAGGTAGTTCTTACGAGACGAACGGGGGAGAAAGTGTTTGCCCGAGTGGTAGACGTAGATTGGCACCGAGACCTTGCGATCCTTCGTCCCCTCCCGCTAGAGCCCATCCCCCGTGACCTGCCATACTTTGTGCCGTCTACAGTAGCCGTCATGGGCGGCGAGACATTGGGCGTAATGGGCTTCCCTTCCTCCGTGGAGAATCAAGCTCCGGCGTTCATGCGAACTGATGTGGTGAGGTCTAGAGCGGTGAGTGGCGTTATCAGGATCGAGGTCGACAAGCAAATCGTCCAAGGGAATAGCGGTGGACCAGTCTTTGATTTGAATTACCGAGTCGTCGGAGTTGTCGTTGAAGGTGCGACGGTGACGGGCGGTATGAACTCCTGCATTTCTATCAGCGAGATTTCGAATCTGAATCTCATTTAGGCAGAGGCGGTCAGCATTACCGCACGCAGAATCCGCTTCGCCTTGTAGTGACGGCTGCTTCTGGCCAATTAGGGACGTATACGATGGCCAGCGTGAACGGCTGTTCCCAGCCTTGAGTAGTCATCCGATCCCCGCCCTTTTCATTGATTCATCAACCTCCAAACGCCGTAGTTCCTCAGTTTTGCGATCTACGTCGTCAATGCACGACGCTCAGGGGAAAGCGGCAACGTAAAAGGTCTGGGCTCCACTCCTCGAGTAGGGCATCCTCCTCGATCTTGTCGCAGATCCAGTCTTCAACCTCCTCGAAGATCGCATCGGCGATCGCAGGCGGTAAATCAGCCATCAAGGCACTGCTGCGCTCACGTGCTTGCTCATCCCCCAGGAATGCCGCCATGAGAAAGCACTTCGCGGCGAACATGGTCGTGAGACCCCATCGATTTGGCGAGGTTGCACAGTCACCCAGTTCACGCAGCGCGGGGATCGACCCCTTGTCCGCTGCCAGCATCAATGCCTTGATCGTGTCCTGCTTCATAGGGTGCTCTATCAGCATGGAGCGTCACTAAGCCATGACTCGATCCGTGCAACCTCCAGCGATGTCAACCCAATCGCGCCGTCACAACGGATCAGTTCGTGACAGTTTTGGGGGAACTCAAAAGAGCTGTCGTCGAGTGCACGCCAATCGGCTGTGCGGTGTCGTGAACAGTAGTCCTGGATTTCATTCCAGCGAGCGTGTTTGCCTATGTGAGCTTCGCCAGTCTTGCCACGCACTTGAATCGCGACTGCATCAGGCAAGCGAGTGAGGATCTCCTCAAGACTGAAGTGGAAGCGCCAACTTGAGGAAATTACTACCCAAGGCTGCCAGCGTTCGATGACATCTACAAGCATGGTCGCTTTGCTGAAGAGCTGCTTTGGAGTTGCAAGCGTCGGGTGTAGGACGCCATCAAAGTCCAAAAAAAGAGTCTTGTGGCCGGAGAGATTTTGACGACTCATATGTGTCTCGGCCTATGGCTCGCGTAATCATCCAGAACCACTATTTCGTCAATGAAGCTCACCTCGGGCGATTCGATAGACATCTCAAGCGCCGTGTACACCCAGTTTGAGACGCGAGGAGTCCTGAAGTCTAAAAGTAGCCTTCGCGCCCTGATTCCTTCTGAGTTGATCTGAAAGAACCGTTGAATGGCCTGTGACAGTTCAGAGGGGCCCATTGGCTCACGGATCAAACGGCGTGGGACAGCGCTCAACTGCGCATGAGGGTAGAGAGTGCCCAGCTCATCAAGATCGTTGATCAGTTTCGCAAAGGCCTTGAGATCAGCTTGGGATAGATCCGCATCGCGAGTTTGAATATTCAGTGGAGCGAACCCCTCTTCAGCATAAGTCAGGACGTGATACTGACCCGGTTGGGGCCATAACTCTCGTGAACTCAAGACGCGGCAGAGCATGGGCCACCTTTTTTTGTCGCTGCTATCCATTCCGGGGAGGATGTGAGCTTGCGAAGCGCGTCTGGTGGCAACTGCTCTATGGCTCCCTCCCAGCAAGTGTCCTGGGTCAAGAGCCATGTCTTTGGCTGGACGATTTCTGGAGAGGACGCGTGAGCCTTTATGCCTTCCAGGTTTCCGATCTCAGCTAAGTCTTTAGACAGGCCACCCAGATCGCACCAGCGGCCTAAGAGGCTCTTGGGATTTAGCCGTCTTGTATCAAGGCCTATGGCGGTGCTGAGGTATCTCAGTGGTGAGCCTTGTTTAACTGTCAGTTCCAGGATCGCACACGCCTCTATGGGTGCGGCAGATCGAGTGACAAGACCCTCTGCATCCAGAACGAAGAGTGCCCAGCGGATGAGGATCTGTCGGCTCCATCCGGCCTTAGTTTGACTGGAACCCAGATCTGCGACTAGATCGATGTACCCGAGGCTTTGAGTCATAGGGCGCTAGATCACCATCACATCACTAGTTTGCTGATCCTGAAGTCGCTGCGTTTTTTAGTAGAGAAATCAGCCCTCTAGCGATTGCTCCTAGGGTTACAGCAGCCACAACCAGACGGAGCAGCACTCCCCCGTAAATCAAAAGGCCTTGCTTGATCGAGATTGAGAAGGAACTATGCTTTCGCAGGCCGTAGACAACCAGTGCTGTTCCGCTCGCAAACGCCAGCATCCAAATCATCAGTGAGTCGGCGAAAAATCCAGCATAGAAACTTCCCCACAAGGTGGTGGCGCATGCAAAACCCAGTAGGTTATTGACCCACCAACCTGCATCTGCTCCGAGGATGTTGCGCGCTGAGAAATATGCGATCACCTGGAACAGCGCAATAACAAATAAGACAGGCAGAAGATCCAAAGCGTTCTCACTTCTTTTGACGGCTTGCGTCTACTTTTTTCTCGAAGTCGATGCAAAACCTCCAGTCGTATTCAATGAAGCCATGGAACATGTTGTTGTGTATCGCTCGATTGGATGAGACCACTTCTCCGTATTGCTCCGAGATCCCCCGATAGCGTCGAGCGAATTGCTCATCAGTTCCGCCAACCTCTTTCGCCAAGAGACTGCCGACATACATGAGCTTCATGCTGCGAACTACAGTGTCTGCTCCTCTTTTCTTATCGTCTTCTGTCGCCCCTTTTGTAGTAAAGACCGCTCCGATGACTCCGTAAAGTGCCGCACACCTCGTAGCAACGTATGAAAGTTCAGTCGTATCGTCCAGCCAGTTTGGCCTTCTGCTTTGCCACGACTCAATAGGCTCAAGTCTTGTTGGCTGGGCCATTGAATATGATGAAAGAAGTAACAGTGCACTGACTGCTAAATTTATTCTTTTCATGTCGTTGTCGGTGTCCAGTTTGTGCTCTGTGATCCTCTAGAGCTTAATTTCCAGGAACACACCCCCCCACACAAACCGCTCTTCCAAGCGAATCTACGGCAGCCCCTCCACCAGGAACGGATGAACACATCACGCGGCCTAGTGAGTCTGAGACGCATTGCCCTGAGCCTGTTCTAACCCGTCCCAGCGAGTCGTTTGCCGCTCCACCGCCGGGCGTGTCCGAACAGACAACTCGCCCCAATGAGTCGTTGGCGCAACCACCTCTTCCGGTAACTACTCGCCCAAGGCTATCAACTGCGGCTCCGCCTCCTGGTGGGGCGCAAACTACCCGGCCAAGCGAGTCAACTGCACATCCTTGTTGGGCAAAAGCTACCTGCGGTAGTGGGGCGACAAGGATAAAAGCGGCCATCATTGCGACTGACTTGGCCAAAGAGGAGGACGAGATAAGTGAAATCCAGGCAACCAGTTTGTGCATAAGGGGCCCCTTAAAGAGAAAATGGGTTAAATTTAACGTGGTTAAAAGTCTCTCAGTTGGCAATCCTGCTGTCAATGCAGGATCGGGCCAGCCCTAGACTTGGTAGACCAAAGGGAGCGAAGACGTTCGAGCCGGAGCCCGCTCGAGCCTTTGGGGTCGCTGTGCGTGAGCGAAGGCTCGAAATGGGGCTGTCTCAGGAGTCTTTAGCTCTACTAGCGCAAGTTGAGCGCTCTCACCTGGGCAAGATTGAGAGGGGAGAGCACATCCCGAACTTGGTGCTGATATTTCGGCTCGCCGTCAATCTCAAGATGCCGCCGGGTGAGTTGGTGGACCGTGCAGCGAGCCTTTTGAGTGACAAGGGCTAGCCCCAGCAACAAGTTCTGCAGCGGCCAATCGCTAGGTGGGCGTTCATAAGGTGCCGCAAAATACTTGCGCGCCCCTACGAAGCCCCTACAGATTATGTGATCGAGCCAAAAAAGACAAACGGCATTAGTGGCTGCTCACCATCTAATGCCCGTCATCGTTGGTGCCGGTGAGATGAATCGAACACCCGACCTTCTCATTACGAATGAGCTGCTCTACCGACTGAGCTACACCGGCAACCGAAGCCAAAGATTATAGCGGTGCCCCCGCACCGCCCGTTCGGGCCCTGCCCGAACGGCTCAGGCAGCCTGGATCGGGCGCCCCCCGGTGCTAAGGTCATTCGCGAGGGGGGAATGGCATGCCGCAACGACTGCCCGAAGACCGTTGCCGCCGGGGCAACTTCATCACGGTACCCGCGCCTGCCGCTTCGGCTCACCTGGATGCGTTCATGCCGGTGTTCGCCCAGGCCACCGGCCTGACGCTGGACTCGCCGGCCGACCTGTACGCCGCCAGCGTGACCCACTGGCGCACCTTCTGGCGGTGCCTGGCCGCCTGGGCAGGTCCGGACCTGGGGTGGTCGGGCTCCCTGGATCCGGTGTGTGAGGGCCAGGACTGCGAACGCGCGCAGTTCTTCCCGGCGCTGCGCCTGAACTACGCGGCCAGCCTGCTCAGTCCGCATATCGCGCCGGACGAGGCGTACGCGCTCACCGACTGCCGTGTGGACGGCACGCGCACCCGTTGGACACGAGGCGCGCTGCGTGCCGAGGTGGCGCGCGTGGCTGACGCCCTCTCCAGCCTGGGCATCAGGGAGGGCGACCGGGTGGTGGCCCTGGTCCGCAATGACGCCAGTGCGGTGATCGTGGCGCTGGCCACGCTCTCGGTGGGGGCCATCCTGTCCACGGCGTCTCCGGACATGGGCGTGGACGCGCTCGCCGAGCGCTTCGCGCCGCTCAGGCCGCACCTCCTGCTGGCGCACGCCGCCTTGCGCACCTGCGATGCGGGCGAGCCCTTGCCCGACAAACTGGCGGCCTTGGTGCACAGGCTGCCCGGTCTGCGCGCCCTGGTGCGGCTGGACGGCGACCCCCTGGCTGCCCCCTGTCTCCAGCTCTCGCTCGAAGCACTGGCCGCGCGCGGCGACCCCGCGCGCTGGGTCTGGCGCGACTTCGGGTTCAACCATCCGCTGTTCATCCTGTTCTCCTCGGGGACCACCGGTCGACCCAAGTGCATCGTGCACGGCGCCGGCGGCAGCCTGATCGAGCACCTGAAGGAGCATCGCCTGCATACGGGCCTGCACTCGGGCGACCGGATGTACTTCCACACCACCTGCGGCTGGATGATGTGGCACTGGCAGCTGTCGGCGCTGGCCAGCGGCGTGGAGATCGTCACCTGCGACGCGCCGGTGGCCAGCGCCTCGACCCTGTGGTCGCTGGTGGCCCGTGAGCGGGTGACCGTCTTCGGCACCAGCCCGGCCTACCTGCGCCTGTCGCAGGAGGCCGGCCTGTCGCCCGCACGTGCGTTCGATCTGGGGGCGCTGCGCGCCATCTTGTCGACCGGTGCGATCCTGCACGACGCGCAGTTCGACTGGGTGCGCGAGCAGGTGGGACCTGTGCCCCTGCAATCCATCTCGGGCGGAACCGACATCCTGGGCTGTTTCGTCCTGGGCCACCCCCGGCTGCCGGTGCAACGCGGCGAATCCACCTGCCGCAGTCTGGGACTGGAC
>JACCDK010088882.1_pt1 | contig 10488 bp, 11 predicted proteins | sample 7445871 | NCBI WGS metagenome assembly JACCDK01 (sample SAMN15323436, study PRJNA562643) | freshwater metagenome | isolation source: river surface water | place: USA:Blue River Watershed | collected 2017-08-15
AAAATGAATCCATTATTAATAACAACTGGCATATCCGAATCCTGGCTAATTGAATCGGAAACCACTAAATATTTTTTAACAGAAGCATGTAAAAAATATTCAAGTAAGAAATTATGGTATTCGTTCGACTACAAAATAATTGATTATCATTGGGATGATAGATTTAAACTTAAAAACGACTATTGTTATTTACAAGAATTATATGAAAAAGTATTAATTATATTATCAGAGAAATTAAATTTCTATAACAATGTTAATTATCCAGTTATATATTGGAGAATTATTATTGGTCCTTGGCTTATAAATTATATAACAATTGTATTTGATAGAAATGAACAACTCAAATCATTTTCAAAAATTTGTAAAGATTTTAAAACAGTAGAGCTTCAATTTGACTATAGTTTTTTTCGACCCTTAGACTTCAATGATTTTATTGAAAAAATTCAAAAAGATGAGTGGAATTATTTAATGTATCTTAGGATAATCAAAGAAACATTTCCTAATACTGAGTTTGTTAGAAAAGATTATATTTTTGAAGAAAATAATAAAATAATTCCCAAGAACAAAATTTTAAAGTCTCTTTTTTCCAATATCATAGACGATATTCTATTAAAATTAAAATATAAGAAAAAATACTTTTTCCATACACCATATTTTCCGGCCACTAGATCTATTTTATTAAATTTATTACTTGGACAAATACCGCAAAAAAATAATTATTTTAATTATAGTCCAAAAACTAAAAATAATAAAAATTACTGTTTCACTCCCCTTGGATTAAACTCTGAAAACTTATTTGAAAAACTTATTGATAAGTTTATTTTAAGTGATATTCCAATTGCTTACCTTGAAAACTATACAAAATTTTCAAATTATCTTAATAAGATTAATATCAAAACAGATTGTATAATTACGGCAAATTCATATTGGTCTAATGATGTTTTTAAATTTTGGATGGCTAAGATGAAAATTAATAATACAAAAATTCTAATATTAGATCATGGTGGTGCATTTCCTCTGCAATTTTTAACATTTTACCACGAAGAATTAATATCAGATAAATTTGTAATTTGGTTCAAGCCCTATTCAAAATATAAACACAAACAAATTCAACTCCCTGCCAATAAAATAAAAAAAATATCCTCTCCAAATTTTGAGGGTAGTAATTGTTCTTATATAGGATTCGAAAGTTTACTTTATGGCTATAGAATTTGTGCTCAGCCAATGAATAAACAGGTTTTATACCATTTTAACGATAGCATTAATTTATATAATCTTTTAAATAAAGAAATACAAGATTCATTTATAGTTAGGCCATATCCGGAAATGGGTTGGGAAACCCAAAAACGGTATGAAGAAATTTTAGGATTAGATAAAGTAGTACCTGGTAATCAACAGTCATTTAGCTTATTTATTAAAAAGTCAAAACTAATTATATGTAGTTATCCGCAAACAACTTTTACAGAAGCTATGGTTTCTGGTAAACCATGTATTCTGTTTTACAATCCTATATATAACGAAACAGTTGAGGAAGCAAATGACTTAATAAATATAATGATTGAAGCAAATATAATTTTTACTAGCCCTTTTAAAGCAGCAGAACACATTAATAATATTTGGAGTAATATAGAAGAATGGTGGCTTTCTGAAAAAGTATCTTATGCAAGACAAACATTTTATAAAACTGCAATTAATAGCGATAAATCATTCTTGCAAACATGGTATCGATTTTTAAAGTCCATTTAATAATTTTATTTTGAATTACTATAAATTTTACAGTGAAAAAAAATGGGTAAATGAAATAATTAAAAACATATTATTAATTGCTAATTCTTCAATAAAAAATAAAGGTTCATTTGAAATTGTTTTAACTGGAGGAGAAACACCTCGCTCAATCTATAGGCAACTTGCTTTAATAAATAAAAATTGGGAAAATTGGAATTTTTGGATTAGCGATGAAAGATTTGAAAATAATATCAAAAATAATTTAAACAGCGCAATGATTTTTGACGAATTATTTTCTAAAATAACTTTAGATCAAAATCAAATACACTTTATTGATACTAACTTAACATTTTTTGACGCCATTGATAAGTATAAGAATGAACTAAAAAAAGTTTTTCTATTTGATCTGGTAATTTTAGGAATTGGTGAAGATGGTCATACTGCTAGTTTGTTTCCTGATAATTTTATTGGTGATGATAAAAAATCCGATGATGTTATTGCAGTAATGAACTCGCCCAAGCCACCTGCTAATAGAATTTCCATTTCTGCAAATAAATTAAGTAATAATCAAAATTTATTTTTCTTAGTAAATGGAGAAAAAAAATACAACATAATCTATAGATTTCTTAATAATGATACTATCCCATGTAATAAAATTAAAAGTAAAAATGACATTTCAATATTTTATTATACAAAATAATTTTATATAATTAATAATATAATTAAAATTTAATATGAAAATTTTAATAACTACATCGTCATTCGATTTAAATAATTTTATTGAATATAATGCACTAATCAGAGCTGGATTTGAAATAATATTGAATCCTTTTGGTAAAAAAATGACAGAAGATCAAATTAGTGAATTAATGGATGAAAATGTTATTGCAATGATTGCCGGAACAGAGCCTTTAACAGCATCAGTTCTGTCTAAAGCAAAAAAATTAAAAGTAATTGTTAGATGTGGTATTGGTCTTGATAATGTAGATATTATTGCAGCATATAAATTAGGTATTCAAGTATTTAATACCCCTGATGCGCCAACTAGATCTGTAGCTGAGCTAACTATTGCACATATCTTATCACTCCTCAGACGAGTTTTAGAATCAGACAGAATGATTAGAGATGGACAATGGAAGGCATTAATGGGTTCATTACTATTTCAACAAACTGTTGGAGTTGTTGGTTACGGGAGAATTGGAAAAATGGTAAGCAAATTTTTACAAGCTTTTGGTGCAAAAGTATTAGTATATGATATTTTCACACAAGATAAAACTGAAGATGTTGAATTTGTTTCTAAGCAAGAACTATTAATGCAAAGTGATATTATCACATTACATTTACCTTATACATCAGACAATCACCATTTTATTAATAAAGATGCAATTTCCTTAATAAAAAGGAATGCAATTATTGTCAACGTCTCAAGAGGAGGATTAATCGATGATGTTGCATTACATAAAGCAATTTCGGAAGAAAAAATTGCTGGAGCTGCATTAGACTGTTTTGAACATGAACCATATAGTGGACCATTAATTAATTGTAAAAATGTTTTATTAACTGCTCATATGGGTTCCTATGCAATACAATCTCGTATACAACAGGAAGTAGATTCCTGCAAAATTTTAGTTAGTGAATTGAAGAAAAATAGTATAATTTAAAGTTGTCTAAAGATGAATAATAAAAAAATACTTGTTATTGGTGGATCAGGATTTTTAGGGAGTCATGTTGCAGATGCTTTATCAGATGCAGGATATCAAGTGAAAATATATGATCGTCAAGTATCAAAATGGTTAAGAAGTAATCAAGAAATGATTATAGGTGATTTACTTGACAATAATTTAATATTAGAACATACAAAAAATTGTTATGCCGTTTATAATTTTGCTGCAATTGCAGATTTAAATGAAGCAATATTAAAGCCAGTCGAAACTGCTAAAATAAATATATTGGGTAATGTTCAAGTACTTGAAGCCTGCAAAGTTAATCAAGTTAAGCGATATGTTTACGCAAGTACTGTATATGTACATAGTAGAGAGGGGGGATTTTATAGATGTAGCAAACAAGCTTCAGAAAATTATGTTGAAGAATATCAAAGATCTTATGGTTTAGAATATACAATTTTAAGGTATGGGTCATTATATGGTCCACGTTCTGATAGTCAAAATGGATTATGGAGAATAGTAAATGATGTTTTAAAGACAGGTGTAGTTAAATATGAAGGTAATATTGAGTCGGTTAGAGAATACATTCATGTTGAGGATGCAGCAAGGGCAAGTGTAACTGTTCTAGGAGACGAATTTAAAAATGAGCATGTAGTTTTAACTGGTCATGAACCATTAAAAGTTATTGACATGCTTAAAATGCTTTCTGAGATTATGGGAATTAAAGAAGAAGTTCAATTTGATAATTTACCATATCCAGGACACTATATAAGAACACCTTATGCATATCAGACTAAACTAGGTAGAAAATTTATTCCACCTATGCATGTTGATTTAGGACAAGGATTGTTGCAGTTAATTGAAGAAGTTAAACTTTCATTACAAGACAAAAAGTGAAAAATTTCCTATTCTTTATTGGCATTTCATTTTTTTTAGGATGCAGCAAGTCTATAATTTCTTCAAGTCAAAAACATATTGTAATTATTGCAGGGCAATCCCAAGCGGTTGGTAGGGCGAACAATAAAGAATTGCCAAATGAAATTACAAGTCATGAGTACAAACGAACTTATATCTGGATTAATTTAGTAGATAGTACGCAATTAAGTTGGCCAAATTTTAATATTCCTAACTATAAACAAACAAATGGATGGGATTTTTTTGATGTTAAAAAAAATCAATGATTTAGTCAAGAACCCGGTCAACATGGAATTGAGCCATATCTAGCATATAACTTTGAAAAAATGTTTCCTAATGATACATTATACATAGTAAAATTTGCATATGGCGGAATTCCTTTAAATATTAATCCACTTTTTTTAGACTGGTCACCCAATAGCAAGAACGAGATGTATTCTTATTTTGTTAATAAGTATCTTAAACCCACTATACAAAATCTTCCTAATGCCAAGTTAGATTGTATCTATTGGGCACAAGGAGAGACCGATGCACAAACCAAAGAATATGCGAATAATTATTATACTAATTTAAATGGGCTTTATTCTCAGCTATTTATTGATATACCAGCTTTAATAAAAACTCCGAAAGTGATATTACAATGTAAAAATTATGATCCAATAAATGCCTCATATGCAAATATTATAAGACTTGCTCAACAAAAATTTTGCAATGAACCTTATAATATGGCAACTTTAATTAATTGCGATTCAATACCAACTAATAAGAATGATATTCATTATTCCTCTTACGGCTATAAATTACTTGCTATTGAATTGATAAAAATTACTTATGCCAATTAGGATTGTAAAAAAAATTGTTTTCGAGGCAATAACATGGTTAAGAAATTTGATAAATATATTGCCAGGAAATATTGGTGTTTTATTAAGAAGATTAATATATAAATCATTTTTTAATAATTGCGGAAAGAAACTTACACTTGATTCAAATGTAGAATTAACAGGTTTCAAAAATATAAATATTGGTAATTATGTGCAAGTCTCAAGAAATTCGTCTCTTCATGCACACAACAAAGGTAAAATAATAATAGGCGATAGATTCGGTATGAATACAAACTCTACAATTGGAGCTGCCGATGGGGGTGAGATTATCATTGGGGATGATGTAATGATTGCTCAAAATGTAGTTATAAGAGCATCAGACCATGAATTTAAGGATATCCATTTACCAATATCACAACAAGGTCATAGAGGGGGTAAAATTATAATTGGTAATGGTTGTTGGATTGCAGCAAATGTGGTTATTACTGCAAATGTAGTAATTGGAGAACATTGTATTGTTGCCGCTGGTGCAGTGGTGACTAGTAACATAGAACCTTATTCTATTGTTGGAGGGATTCCTGCAAAATTAATACGCAAAAGAAATTAAATATTATATGTTCGATAAATACAAAATTGTTTTTTGGGACTTTGATGGTGTTATTAAAGAATCCGTTGAAGTAAAAACAAATGCATTTAGAGAACTCTTTAAATCATTTGGGGAAGAGGTAATGGATAAAGTTACCATCCATCATGTTAATAATGGTGGAATGTCCAGATTTAAAAAGATTCCAGTTTATCTTAGTTATGCAGGTATTGAGCCTACTGAAGACATCATAAATGAATTTTGTAATAATTTTGCAATGCTTGTTGAAAATGCAGTGGTTAATTCAGATTGGGTTGCGGGTGTAGAGAAGATATTAAATAACGAGAAAAATGATAATCAACATTTTGTTTTAGTTACTGCAACCCCTCAAGATGAAATTGAAAGAATATTGAATAGGCTTAATATTATAACCACTTTTTCTAATATCTTTGGATCTCCTATGACTAAATCCGATGCTATTAATAGTTGTTTAAAATTATACAATGTAAAAGCAGAGGAATCTATAATGATAGGTGACTCTATAGCAGATTTTGAAGCATCCCAGAAAACCGGTGCAGACTTTCTATTAAGAAGGACGCCTGAAAACTTGATTTCTATGAAGGATTTTACGGGTAAATTCATAAATAATTTTATTTAAAATGAAAAATAGAGGTGCTAAAATAGTAGAAATCAGATCCAAGCTCCAAAATGGCATGCCATCAATTGGAAGTTGGATGCAAATTCCAAGTACATCTGTTGCTGAGATAATGGGGGATGCAGGTTATGATTGGATTGCAGTAGATCTTGAACATGGTTCAATGAGTACATCTCAATTACCTGATTTATTTCGTGCAATTGAGCTGGGTGGCACATTACCTTTAGCAAGACTAGCACATAGTCATTTAAAGGATGCAAAAGATGCTTTAGATGCTGGAGCAGGTGGAATAATAATTCCAATGATAGAAACTGCAGAGCAATTAGAATCAATAATTCAATATGCATGTTGGCCACCAGAAGGTATAAGAGGTGTGGGTTTCTCAAGAGCGAATTTGTATGGAAAGTATTTCAAAGAGTATGGCGAAGAAGCAAGAAAAACTTTAATTATCGCACAGATTGAACATATCAATGCGGTGAGAAATATAGACAAAATATTAAATGTTCCAGGTCTGGATGGAATAATCATAGGTCCTTATGATTTATCTGCATCAATGAATATAACAGGTGATTTTGAAAATCCAATATTCAAAACTGCGTTCAATAAAATACTAGAGTCTTGTATTCGCTTAAAAAAAGCAGCAGGCGTTCACATTGTACAACCAAATTCGCTTGAACTTGATAAAAGAATTAAGGAAGGGTTTCAATTTATTGCATATTCAATAGACTCTGTATTTTTAAATGAATCATGTTTTAATCCCAACTAAAAAATAAATAATATGGCTAATATTCTTGCATTAATTCCCGCACGTATGGGCAGTAGTCGTTTTCCTGGAAAGCCAATGACTCAAATCCTTGGTAAGCCAATGATTGGCCATGTTTATGAAAATGTATCTAAATGCACAGCCCTTCTAGATACAGTTGTTGCAACGTGTGACCAGGAAATTGTGGATTATATTGAATCTATTGGAGGAAAGGCTGTAATGACGAGTGATTTACATGAAAGAGCTTCAGACAGGTGTGCGGAAGCTTTGGCTTTTTTAGAAAAGCAAAATAATATAACATATGATATTGTTGTTATGGTGCAAGGTGATGAGCCAATGACTTGTTCTGAAATGATTGAAGAATCTATATCTGCTTTGCTTTCAGACTCTACAGTTGTTGTTAGCAATTTATTAGGAAAAATTGAAACTCCTGAAGAATTTGAGGATAGGAATTGTATCAAAGTAGTTTGTGATCAAATGCTAAACGCTTTATATTTTTCTAGAGAGCCTATTCCAACAAGATCAAGGTCTACAGAAATTCCAATGGGGAAACAAGTATGTGTAATTTCATTTACTAGAAACTTTTTATTAGAATATATCAAAATGGCACCTACACCACTTGAGATTGCAGAGTCGGTTGATATGATGCGTGTATTGGAAAATGGATATAAAGTTAAAATGGTGCCTACTAATTATGAGAGTTATTCTATTGATGTAGACGAAGATAAAAAACGAGTTGAAAAATATTTATTAAACAGAAATCAGAAATAAAATTAATTTTTAAATTAAAAAAAACAAAGCCATGTTTATACAAAGAAAAAACTTTTTAACAAGAATTAGTAGAATGAGAGTATCAGAGGGAAGAAATCTTGATACAGGTTTAAGACTAGACAGAAATGAGAAAGTAGATGTTTGGGATAAAGAAATATTGATAAAAATTTTCTCTGAAAAACCAGATTATTTTTTAAGCGTTTATCCTGAATCAACAAATGTTTACAAAAAATTAGCCTCATTCCACAATATCCCTGAGTCGCAATTAATGTTAACATCAGGTATAGACGGCGGGCTAAAAACAATTTTTGAAGTAATGACAGAGCCAGGTGATTTAGTTGGTGTTGCGTCACCTACTTATGCAATGTATAAAATTTATGCAAATTTGTTTCAAGTAACACTTGACGAGATTGAATATACCGATGACTTGAAATTTAATTTTGCAGCATTCGATAAATTCTTAGAGCAAAAGCCAACCGTTTTCTTTTTGCCTAATCCAAATCAGCCTGTGGAAAGCGCCTTCACGACTAATGAATTAAGAGAGTTTGCAAAGAAAACATTAGCAAAAAACTGTTTATTTATTATAGATGAAGCTTATCATATGTTTGGTTGCGAAAGCGGCATTGACTTGGTAAAAGAATTTGAAAATGTTGTAGTAACAAGAACATTTTCAAAAGGATTTGGAGTACCGTCAATTAGACTAGGTTATTTGATTTCAAATGAGGCAAATATGTCTGTACTTTCTAAGACACGTTTAGCACATGAAAGTAATTCACTAACAAATGCAGTTGCTGAATATTTAATTGACAACTATGAAAATGTAGTTAAAGTTTATAATGACAGAGTTATAGCTTCTAGAGATGCATTGAAAAAAACACTTCATGCACTTGATATATCTACACATGGTAACAATGGTAATTATTTGTTATTAGATTTAAAAACTGCAGACAGAGCCAAAGATTTCGTTGCGTTTTTAAAAAATAAAGAAATCTATGTAAAAGGGCCATGGTCTGGATCACGTGACAAGTATATTACTATCACCATTGGACCAGCTGAATTAATGGAACGTTTTGTTAATGCAACTAAAGAATTTTTAGCTAAATAATATGATTAAAAAAATTGTTATAACTGGTGGATTTGGCTTTATTGGAGCCAGATTTGTAAGACATTTTCAATCTAAGAATATTGAAGTGGTTGTAATGGAGCATCCATTAAGTAAGAAACCAGAAAATTTTCCAGATTGCGAAATTGTAAGAGGAGACATAACGGAAAGAGATTTTATTGATTCGGTAAAGGTAGTAGGAGTAGATGCAATACTTCATTTAGCGGCACAATCATCTGGTCCTAGGTCTTTTGCAATACCAGAAACGGATATTAAAATTAATATATTAGGAACACTTAATACTATTGACTGGTGCCTTGCAAATAATATAAATCGTTTTTTATTCGCATCTTCATTTGTAATTTACGGAGATCATCCGGACAGAGAATCTTTAGACGAAAAAACATATTACCTTCCAAAGTCGGTATATGCAACCTCAAAGTTGGCTTGTGAACATTTACTAACTACTTATGCTCAGGTAAAAGGAATTAAATGGAATGCATTAAGGATGTTTAATGTTTATGGTCCTGGTCAAGATATCACCAAAGGGGACCAGGGTGTTGTAGGTATATTTATGAATATGTTATTAAAGCAAGATGTAGTTCAAGTCAAAGGTAGTTTAGATCGTTTCCGTGATTTAGTTCATGTTGACGACGTTATCCAAGGATGGGATCTTTGCTTACACTCAGATATTTATAATGAAAGTTACAATTTAGGTTCAGGTACTAAAACAACCTATAGGGATTTAATAGTTTCATTAGCAAAAGTGATGGGTAAAGAAGAGACACTTAAATTAGAAGAATTACCCGGAACACCTGGGGATATGATGGGTTGTTATGCGGATATAACAAAAATCAAGAAAAACTTAAATTATAATCCAAAATACAATTTAATTGAAGGAATAAGAGATATGTATAATTGGGTTGCCAAAACTATTTAATATGAGCATTAATTGTAAAATTTGTGGGCAAATCTCTACATCTAGAACAGTTCAAGTAAGAAGTAAAAAAAACCTAGAGATCTTTCATTGTGAAAACTGTGATTTTGATTTTTTTGATTTTAATCCTGAAAATTTATTAATTGAGGATAAACTTGACCAGTCCAGATTAAAAGCTGCTGGATTAGATATACCATCCATAGAAGAAGATTTTAAAAACGGATTAAAACAATCAAGTCCACTCATTGAATCTTATTTTAATGACAGTGATAAAGGAAGAAATATTTTGGAGATAGGTTGCTCTTGGGGTTATTTTTTAGACTTAATAAAAAATAATGGAGCTAATCCATATGGAGTAGAATTAAACAAGGTTCGTACAAAATACGTAAACGAGCATTTAAATATTCCTTGTTTTGGATCACTAGAAGAGTTAATTTGTAAGAATATAAAGTTCAAAAAAATATATTTATTCTATGTAGTTGAATATGTGTATGATCCATTAACATATTTCAAAAGTTTATTTAATTTATTAGAAGAAGATGGTGAAATTAT
>JACCDK010174213.1_pt1 | contig 10484 bp, 11 predicted proteins | sample 7445871 | NCBI WGS metagenome assembly JACCDK01 (sample SAMN15323436, study PRJNA562643) | freshwater metagenome | isolation source: river surface water | place: USA:Blue River Watershed | collected 2017-08-15
GAATCAGGTTGTTCATGGTGTGACTGATGGTGTGGCGGGTGGTTTCGTTACCGGCTACAACTAGCAGCAAGAAGTTGGTGTGAAAATCGCGCTCGGTTAGTGGCACTCCGTCTGAAGGCATGGTGTTGACCAGACGCGAGATTAGGTCGGTGCCGTCTTTATCCTTGCGCTCGCGAGCCAGTGCGTCACCATATTCGAAAACCTCTAGGGCGGCCGGCGACTTGAAAGGTACGAGGCGATACTTTTCGCTCTCGGGGTCGTTGATCAGAACATCCGCGTGTTCTGGGTCGTCGAAGCCGATCATGCGGTTACCCCACTCGATTAGCTGGCCGGCATCTTCTTGCGGCACATCGAGCAGGCGAACTAGAACGTTGATCGGAAAGTCTGCGGCGACTTCTTGAACAAAGTCGAACGAACCCTTGGCGAACGCGTTGTCGAGAGTGGTGGCGGTGAGACCGCGAAGAAATGTCGCGTAGCGAGCCACGGCCTGCGGGGTGAACTCGCCCTGAAGTAGACGGCGCAGAGCGCGGTGACGCGAACCATCGGTCTCGAGGAGTGAGCGACGAGCCTCTTCTTGCTCAGCATCCACTTCTTCTAAGTTGGTGAAGCGTTCCGAGGTGAAAGTGTCTGGATCGCGAAGCACCTTGACGATGTCGTGGTAGCGAGTGACCGAGTAGAAGCCGGAGTTAGGTGCTTCTTCTTCGTTCCAGTGAATCGGGCTGTTCTTTCGAAGGTCTTCAAATACCTTCCACGGCGCACCGCTTTCGAAGAGGTCAAGATCTGCAAGTGAAACGCTCGACATTGAGTTCACGTCTGACTCCTAAAAGATTGTTTGGATACGAATCATTTTTAGATTAGTGATATGTCGAGCATTTTCTCGTCAAAAATACGAAAATGTTATTCATTCGGGACTAAATGATTAGAAAATTGTGGTTTAGTTCAGTTGAAAGAGAAAGCGCTGGGAACCATGGCTGGATTGCACACACTTGCCGAAACAGAACGTCAAGTAGAGGCTAGGCTGGTTCACAAGGACATCGACTTCGGTGCGATGGCAGTGGTGTCAAACCTGTTTCGAGCTGCTACCGCGGTTCGTAACCACCTCGAGCGCTCGGTGTTAGCAAAAGAAAACCTCTCGTGGACAGCGTTCGTCGTGCTTTGGGTCACCTGGATCTGGGAGCCGATCGAAACGCGCCAAATTGCTGTTGAGGGTGGTTTTTCAAAAGCTACGCTTACCGGTGTTCTAGGAACCCTCGAAGGTCGCGGCCTACTTACCCGCGAAAAGAGCCCAGACGATGGCCGACTCGTCATCGTCAAAATGACTCCAGCCGGGCGCAAGCTCATGGATCGACTTTTTCCGGCATTCAATACCGAAGAAAAATTTGTGGTTGAAACCCTTGGCGAATCTGCCGAGCGTCAGACCGCCGACCACCTGCGCGAAATCACCCGTCACCTAGAGAGCTAAATCGCTCGAGTGTTAAAAAGGCTCAAAAGTTATATGAGCGGCGCATTCTTCGCCTGCTCGATGAATTTTGCAAACAAGCCGGCCTGCTGGGCGTTTTCGGCAGCGTTATCTTCTGGGTGCCACTGCACCGCATAGGCCCAAGCGCCGTTGTCGATGGCCATGGCCTCGACATGTCCCTCTGCCGCGCGAGCGATAACGCGAAGACCTTCGCCTAGCCTGTCGATGGCCTGATGGTGGTAGCACGACGACTCGAGAACACTTGAGTTAACGCCGAGACGTTCGGTATCAGCATCCAAGTGAAGTTGGTGCACCACGTGGCGGTGATCGTTTTGCATGTGCTGAACCAACGTGCCTCCGAAGGCCACATTCACCAGTTGAAACCCGCGGCAGATGGCTAGAAACGGAACCTTGTTTTCGATGGCCCACTTGGTGAGGCTCAGGTCTGAGGAATCTTGCAACGGGTCGATGCCGTAAAGCTCGTCACTGTCGGGTGTCTGCCCATAAAGCTCTGGGTTCAAGTCGCCGCCGCCCGGCATCAGCACAGCCGAGAAACCGCGCAGGCGAATTGCCCAATCGGTGTCGGATGTTGGCAGTAGGGTAATGGGTTCTCCGCCGGCATTCCATACCGACTCAACCAAGGCGCGGGCACTCACCACGGCCCTCGATCGAGTTGCGGTCGACCCATCGGCAAGGCGGCCGAGGATGGCGATTCTTGGTCTATTCAAGGCGCTCACCGCTAACTCCAAATCGTTATAAAAAATCACTCGCCAGACTATCTGAATCTGGTGTTCTAAAGAGAAGTATGCCCTAGTCTAAATCATTAGCATCCGAACGAAATTGAAGTTACGCTTGATTTCAAGACGAACAAACGAGGGAGTTTCTCAGTGACCTTTATTGAGGTGGCCGGGGCCAAGGTAGATACACGCCACTACATTGGCGGGCAGCGCGTTGCCAGCGCTGAAACATTCACCAACACCTCCCCCGTTGACGGAAGTTTTCTGGGCGAAATCGCTCGCGGTGGTCAGACCGAAGTTGATCTAGCCGTCGCCGCCGCGAATCGGGCGTTCAAGGGGTGGGCAGCCCTTGGCCCAGTGGGTCGCGGCGAATTGCTGATGAAATTGGCAGACCTAGTCGAAGCCAACATTGAAACCCTTGCCCAGCTCGAAACCATGGACAACGGCTCGTTGCTGCGCTCGCACCGACGCGGAGTAATGCCGCGCGTGGCCATGAACATTGGCTTCTTCGCCGACTGGGCGATCAACCACCTAGCCCACGAAAAGTTTGAAACTCGCGGCCACACTAACAATATTTCTTGGGACCCATCGGGTGTTTGCGCCCTGATTACCCCGTGGAACGCACCTCTGATGCTCGCTACCTGGAAGATCGGTCCGGCCCTGGCGGCCGGTGACACCGTGGTGCTCAAGCCAGCCGAGTGGACCCCGCTGAGCGCATCGTTCTTCGCCGACCTCACCAAGCAGGCTGGCATCCCCGATGGCGTATTCAACGTGGTTCAGGGTTATGGCCGCGAAGCCGGTGCCGCGCTAGTGGCACACTCCGACATCGCCCGAATCTCGTTCACCGGCTCGGTTCCAACCGCCAAGGTGATTGCCAAGGCCGCTGCCGACAACCTAACCCCGCTTTCGTTCGAGCTCGGTGGCAAGAGTCCGCTGTTGGTTTTCGAGGATGCTGACCTAGACCTTGCCGCCGAACTAGCCGTCGAGCAATACGACAACGCCGGCCAGGTTTGCCTGAGCGGGACCCGTATTTTGGTTCATGAGTCGGTAGCGTCAAGCTTTGCCGAGAAGTTCCGCGAGCGCGCATCCAAGATCAAACAGGGCGACCCGCGCGATGAGGCCACCGACATCGGCCCACAGATTCACCAGGTGCACTTCGACCGCATCAAGGGTTTTGTCGACCGCGCCAAGGCCGAGGGCCAGACCATCGTGATGGGCGGCGAGCCGAACGAAGAGCTCGGTGGCCTCTTCTTTAGGCCAACACTGATTCAGCCGAGCGCAGGTAGCGAGATCGTGACCCAAGAGGTCTTCGGGCCAGTGCTCTGCATGCAAACTTTCAGCTCTGATGAACAGGCGCTCGAGATGGCGAACGGAACGGAGTTCGGCCTGGCCGCAGTGGTTGTGTCGGGCATCCGTGAACATGCCGACAAGATCACCAAAGAGCTGGTTGCCGGCACGATTTGGGTGAACTGCTTCTTTGTTCGCGACCTGCGCGCACCGTTCGGCGGCTCGCGCAAGTCGGGCATTGGCCGCGAAGGCGGCAACTGGTCGTTCGATTTTTACGCAGACGTTAAAAACACCGTAGTTTCACCGAATGGATGGAAGGAATAGCGATGGGTGAAGTAGTAGGCGCCGCAATTCTGGCGCACGTGCCAACGATCATGCTGCCTGAGGCAGTTCGATATGACCTCAACGATGGCAAGGAAATCAGCCTCGTTCCAGGTCTAAAGCGACTTCGCAAAGAGATTTTCGAAACCCTCGACTACGACACCGTCGTGGTGCTCGACAGCCACTGGGCTACCACAGTTGAGTTTGTGGTCACCTCGCACGCCGAGCGCTCTGGGCTGTTCACCAGCGAAGAGCTACCTCGTGGCATGAGCCAGATTCCCTATGCGTTCAAGGGCAACCCTGAACTCGCCAATAGTCTCAGCAAGTATGACGAAAAGAACGGCACCTGGATCACTCCGATCAGTGACCCGCACCTGCCAATCTTTTATGCAACCGTGAACCTTTGGCACTACCTGGGACGCGGGCTTGACGACAAGAAGTGGGTTTCGCTCTCGGTTTGCCAAACCGCTACGGCAGAAGACTTTAAGCGCGCCGGTCGCGCTCTAGGCGAGGCCATTCGCGACAGCGACAGCAAGGTTCTGCTACTCGGCTCGGGCGCGCTATCGCACACCTTCCACAAGCTTCGCGATCTGCGCAAGCACGAGGCCAGTGACCCGATTCACATTTACACCCCTGAGGCATACGAGTATGACAAGAAGGTCATCGAATGGTTCGAGCAAGGCGACCACAAGGCCGTGCTCGACGACTTCGACACCTTCAAGAAGTACAAGCCAGAAGCTGGTTTCTACCACTACCTAGCCATGGCTGGAGCGCTCGGCGAAGAAGACAACAAGTCGGTCGGTCGCCTTTACAGCGAATATGAAAACTCCATTGGCACCGGTCAGGTGCACATCTGGTTCGACAAGCCAGAGGGCGGATTCCCAAGACCAAAGGACCTGGTGCTTTCTCGTGACTGAAATTAGACGCATTCTGCTCGACGGCTACCCAATCGAGGTGGTTCGCGATGGCGAAGAGTTGGTTGCCCCCGACGGCCGCCGCATCGCGATCGAAGATGCCACGCACCTCGCGCCATCCGAACCGACCAAGATTATTGCCGTTCACTTGAACTATGACTCTCGCACTCAAGAGTTCATGACCAAGCTGCCACCGGCGCCGACCTATTTTCACAAGCCGATCACCGCACTTAATACGCACAAGGGCGCCGTGGTGCGCCCAGCTGGTTGCAAGTGGCTCAACTACGAGGGTGAGATCGTAATCATCATCGGCAAGACCTGCCGCAACATTTCACCAGCAGAGGCTGGCAAATACATTGCGGGCTACTCGGTTGGCAACGACTACGGTCTGCATGACTTTAGAGACACCGATGCCGGCTCGATGCTGCGCGTGAAGGGTAGCGACACCTTGGCGCCGGTTGGCCCCGGCATGGTGACCGACTGGGATTTCAGAAACAAGATGATTCGCACATATGTCAACGGCGAGGTCAAACAAGAAGACAACACCGACAACATGGAGTGGGACATGCACTACCTGGTTGCCGACATCGCCAGAACCATAACCTTGGTGCCGGGCGACATGCTGTTCTCGGGCACCCCGGCATTCAGCCGCCCCGTGCAGCCTGGCGACGTTGTCGAGGTTGAGGTCGAGGGTCTCGGCCGCTTGATCAACCACATTGTCGAAGGCCCTACCCCGATTCGCACGGATGTCGGTGCCCAGCCGACCGAGAGCGAAGAAGTCGTGTCAACCGCACTCGGTGGCGACTGGGAGTTCAGAGGAATTCGCACCCCATCTAAAGACCTTTACCCATCTACCGTGGAGGAAAAATAATGACAATCAAAATCGATGTAGACATGGCAAAGTGCCAGCACTACGGTCAGTGCGTTTTCGAAGCACCTGACATTTTTCGCCTAAACAGCGATGACAAGCTTGAATACACTGCCGAGGCCGATGACAGCGAGAGAGCCAATATTGAGGCAGCAGTAGACATTTGCCCGATGCAGGCCATTCGTATCGTCGAATAATCTCGACTACTTTTTAGTAAGGCAAACGTGACGAAGCCGGTAGTTATTGTCGGTGCATCCATGGGCGGTCTGCGCGCTGCCGAGGCACTGCGCCGATTCGGCTACCTTGGCCCGATTACTGCCATCGGCGACGAGCCCTACGCCCCATACAACCGTCCACCACTATCTAAAGACGTGCTGAAGGGCGAGGTGAGCCACGAGGCGGTGGCTTTCCCTCAGCGCCCAGCAACCGCGGACGTGAACTGGGTGCTCGGCACGCGGGTTGTGAGCGCGGATGTCACGAATAACACGGTCACCGACGATACGGGGCTTGTGCATCCGTTTAGCGCTTTGATTGTGGCCACCGGACTGCGTCCGAAGCGCCTTCAAGTTTCTAACGGCGATCTGGCCGGCCGACACGCGGTACGCACGCTCGACGACGCCATCGCGTTGCGTGCAGAGCTCGTGCCGGGCGCAAATGTTGTGATTCTCGGGGCTGGCTTCATTGGATGCGAGGTTGCCGCGACGGCTCGAATGCTAGGTTGCTCGGTGACCGTCGTCGCACCTGGCAGCCACCCCATCAATCGGCCGCTCGGCCGCATGTTGGCCGCCGAAATCAAGCGTCGCCACGAGGCCGAGGGAGTTCAGTTTCGCATGAAGACCACGGTTGAAGATCTGCTTGGCGAAGACCGAGTTGCCGGTGTGATTCTTGACTCGGGCGAGGTACTGCCTTGCGATGTTTTCATCGAGGCGATTGGCTCGCACGCCAACACCGAATGGCTTGAGGGAAACGACCTTGACCTGGTGGACGGCGTGCTGACCGACGGTGCGCTGCGTGCGGTGCGCAACGATGGCACGGTGGCCCAATACGTATTTGCGATTGGCGATGTGGCGAGGTTTGCCAACCCGATATTCGATGATGTTCCTCGTCGCGTTGAGCACTGGAGCATTCCCACCGACAGCGCCAAGCGAGTAGGTCAAGTGCTGGCGGCTCAGCTTGCGGGTGAAGACACCGCTGCCCTGTTGGCTGAAGCATTCGCACCGATTCCGTCGTTCTGGAGCGACCAGTACGACATTCACCTGCTTGCCTTCGGCCTGCTCGGCCTGGCCGATGAGATCAAATTACTGCACGGCGAGATTGAGGGCGATTGCGTCTTCGGGTACTACCGAGAGTCCAAGATGGTTGGCGTTGCCGGAATCGGCATGCGCAGCACCGTTCAGGGCTATCGTTCGGAATTCAAGTTGGAGGGTTAAATGCAAAATCGTGAGTTCGATTTAGACGTAACTTTTGATGAGGGTGACCCGGATTTGTCGGGTTACAGCGAGCAGAGCATCCGTGCCGAAATTGAAAAACTAGCGGATGCGCTTAAACCAGTTGCGCAAGCTATTTTGCTCGACAAGCGCACCATGTCAGATGTGTCGCAAGCACTCGGCCTGCGCCAAGCAGAACTGGTGAACCGCCTGCACCGTGCCAAGTTGGCCATCGCCGAAGCATTGGGCAACGGCTAGTAAAAACGACTACTTTACGCGGCTGAACTTCTCGAGTTTATCTTTCGGCCCAGCCACGATGAGGCACTCACCTTCGCCAATTACGGTGTCTGGCGTAGCCGGAATGTAGTTGACATCACCGATGGCAGTCGCAACCACAATCACGCCATATTCACGTCGAATGGCGAGCTCGGTGAGCGATTTGCCAACGAACGAAGGCGCAGCGATGGTCTTTGCCATGGCGAAACCCTCGTCGATTTCTATGTAATCCAGCTGGTCTCCACCGACCGAGTGGGCTATGCGCTTGCCCATGTCTTTCTCTGGAAAAATAACGTGGTCCACACCGAGCTGAGACAGAATACGACCGTGTGAGTCACTCATGGCTTTTGCCCAAATTTCTGCGACACCGATTTCTTTGAGCATCGAAACGGTCAGGATGCTCGCTTCAAGGTCAACCCCAATGGCAACCACTACTCGCTCAAAGGTGTCTACACCGAGTTCGCGCATCGCATCAGCGCTGGTGCTGTCGGCGGTGACGGTGCGGGTAAGCAAAGGTGCGAATTGCTGAACGAGCTCTGCATTGGTGTCGATGCCAAGCACCTCGTGACCGAGCGATTGAAGCTCGAGTGCGAGGGCCGAGCCGAATCGGCCAAGTCCAATAACCGCAACCGGCGTTTCTACACGCTCGCCGCCCATAGTTCTCAAACGCTTAGCCAATTAGTGGCCTCTCTTTCGGATATTCGAAGTGCACTTTAGTTTGTCTCACAGCAAGGGCGGTGGCAACTACCACTAGTCCAAGGCGGCCACCAAACATCAACGCCATCAGGATGAATTGCCCGAAAGGTGGCATTTGCGCGGTGATTCCGGTGCTCAAGCCAACCGTACCGAACGCCGAGATTACCTCGAAGAAAATTTGGTCCGTGGTGAACTTTGTGGTCAAACTGATCAGAATGGTCGCGGTAATCACAGAAAGTGACGCTAACGAGATGATGGTCAGCGCCTGGCGCTGAATCGAGCGAGGCAGGCGGCGACTGCCAACGTTTACGGCTGTCTCACCTCGAATTTCTGTCCAAACGATGAAAATCAGCACCGCCGTGGTAGTCAACTTGATACCGCCAGCGGTTGAAGCTGACCCTCCACCGATAAACATCAGCAAATCAATACCCATGAGCGTGGCAGGGTAGCTGTCACCAATGTTTATTGAGTTGAAGCCTCCACTTCGTGACATTACCGACAGCGAAAAGGCGTTCATGACTTTCACATCGTCGGTCATTGGACCCAATGTCAGTGGGTTTGACCACTCAATAACGGCAATATAGACGGTGCCAACCACCAACAAGATGAGTGAAGACCAAAGCACCAAACGCGTGGCCAACGTCCAGTGAAGTGTCGACTCGATTGCTCCACCAACCTGCGAAGCTTTTACGCGTCCGAGTGCTCTTCGCAAGAGCTCAATCAAGACCGGAAAACCCAGGCTTCCTGCGACAACAGCGAAGTTGAGTGGCATGAGAATCCAGGGGTCGGTTGCAAACCTAATCATGCTGTCCGAGTAGAGCGAAAAACCCGCGTGATTGAACGCACCGATGGAGTGAAACACGGCATCCCAGATTGCGTAGCCCAGGTCGTAGTCATAGGCGAGCCAAAGGCGCACTGTTACAAAAATAGCGGTGATGATTTCGAATGCGGCTGCAAAAAGAACGATTTTGATTACGACTCTTTTTGGGTCACCCTGATCTAAACCAGGAATCTCAGCGCTACCCACCATTCGCGAGTTGAGGCCAACTCGTCTCACCAGCAAGATCCCTAGAAACACTGCGAAGGTCACGATTCCAAGGCCACCGAGTTTGATCATCAGCATGATCATCACCTGACCAAATGGCGTCCAATAAGTTGACACGTCGACCGTAGAGAGGCCCGTCACGCAAACGGCCGAGACTGAGGTGAAAGCCGCTTCTAAGAAGCCACCAAAGTTGCCCGCAGTTCGAGAAATTGGAAGGCTGAGCACGAGTGTGCCGGCAACGATTACTAGCCCAAAGATACTTGCGACTATTCGCGCCGGGTGAGAACGCCTGGCTTTAACTGGTTTCAACACAACCCTGGTTTCTTGCGGCTGGCTACCGAGGTAACACGCTAATCAGTTGAAGGTAACACGATTTAACGCCTTTTGAAAAGCACCAGAGCCACCCAGGAGAATCGAACTCCTGACCTGCTCTTTACGAGGGAGCTGCTCTACCGACTGAGCTAGGGTGGCGAATCTTCTAAATCTTACTTCAAACCGAGCAGTCCGATTCGTTGCAGGCGAGCAAGCGCTCCGTCTTCGATCGGGCTTTCTGGCCCGATCAGCACTCGGATGCTCACCAGCACAAACCTCGTCACATCAACCACCCAGCGACCGGGCTTTTTGAGCCCGAGCAGCTCACGGTGTTCGTCGCGCAGCCTGTAAACGGCAGCCAGCCAGAGCAAGCGGTACACCGGGCGCACGAGAAGCGGAAGCGGTGGTCGCCGAATGAACGAGACCACGCGCAGAGTGGTTTCATCTGCTCGAAGCTGCGGGTCGAAGTCGGCGATTACGCGGTCGAGATCTTCGAGATTGGTTGGCACGCGAGTCAACCCGAGCGGGGCAACCGATCTGCCCCACTGCTCGACATAGGCGTCAGCATCCACGGTGTTTTTGCAATAGGTGTTGTGTGCCGACAAAAACGAGTCGGTGAAGGCAACGTGCACCCAAGTCAGCAGGTCGGTGTCGGCGGCGCGGTATGGCCTGGTGCCCGAAGTGCTTTCGTAACTGCCGGCAACTCGCTCGTGCAGGCGATTGACGCGACTGGCCTCAGCGGCTACGGCGGCGTGTGAACCGAACGTCGTTACGGTGAGCCAGCGAATGGTGCCGCTCAAGCGACCGAGCGCATCTTGCTCGTAGCGCGAGTGCTGGGCGACACCGGCGAGTGAGCCAGGATGCAGTGCCTGCATCAAAAGCGCGCGCACTCCCCCGACAAGGGTGCCGAAGTCGCGGTGAACCTTCCACGGCTCGTCGGTAGGTAGGTAAAGCCCTCCGGTGTCTCCATCGGCGATCACGGCCAACCAAGGCGGCGTCCCATCGGCAGCGCCCGAGAGCAGTTTTCGAAATTTAAGCGAAAAGAATTCTTGTACTTTGTTGTTTTTAGTTTTGGCCAAAGCCGATCTCACTTAACAGGTTGGCTCTGATTCGGGCAGTTTGCCTTCGAGCAAGAAATCGTC
>JACCDK010250539.1_pt1 | contig 10484 bp, 8 predicted proteins | sample 7445871 | NCBI WGS metagenome assembly JACCDK01 (sample SAMN15323436, study PRJNA562643) | freshwater metagenome | isolation source: river surface water | place: USA:Blue River Watershed | collected 2017-08-15
CAAATTTCTCAACCGCACGAATCAAACCGAGGTTACCCTCTTGAATTAGGTCCAGGAATTGCATTCCACGGCCGGTGTAACGCTTTGCTAGCGAAACCACCAAACGCAAGTTCGCTTCGAGTAGGTGACTCTTGGCACGCTGACCATCTTTGACTACCCAACGAAGATCTCGTTCCATTTCTTTGCTTAGGCGCTTGTCAGTTGCAAGTTTTTCTTCAGCAAACAACCCAGCCTCGATGCGCTTTGCCAAATCAACTTCAAGTTCAGCATTTAGAAGTGCAACTTTACCGATTTGCTTTAGGTAGTCCTTAACCGGGTCTGCGGTTGCACCGGTTATTGATGTGGTCTGTACCGGGATGTCATCGTCGTCTTTGTGGCTGATAATCAGCGCATCCTCAGGAAGATCCGCAGCCTTCTCGACATGCTCATCTTCAACTTCTGGAGCTGCCTCTTCCTCGACGCTCAGATCAACTGCCGATGTTGCCTCGGCAACGATTTCTTCAACTGGCTCAAGGTCATCGTCTTCTAATTCTTCGTCTTCATCATCGTCAAGCGCAGCCTTCTTGCCGCCCTTAACCGCCTTGACGGGCTTTTCCTTGTTTACTGGCTTCGACTTAGCGGCTGGTCCAGTACTTTTAACCGGTTTTGCCGGAGCTGCCTTCTTGGCTGCAGGTTTCGCCGCCGGGGAAACGTTCTTAGCCACTGGCTTCACTGGAGCAGCCTTCTTAGCTGCAGGTTTCGCCGCCGGCTTTACTGGAGCGGCTTTGGTCGGGGCAGCCTTCTTAGCGGCTGGCTTTACTGGAGCAGCCTTCTTAGCGGCTGGTTTCACTGGAGCAGCCTTCTTGGCTGCAGGTTTCGCCGCCGGCTTTACTGGAGCTGCCTTTATAGGGGCAGCCTTCTTAGCGGCTGGTTTCACTGGAGCAGCCTTCTTAGCTGCAGGCTTCGCGGCTGGCATCGCCGGAGTGGCTTTCTTCGCAGCAGGCTTCGCTGTTACGGACTTCTTCTCAGCAGGCTTCACTGGAGCCGCTTTCTTAGCTGGCACTGCCTTTGCGGCTGATTTCTTAGCTGGAGTACTGATGTTCTTACTTTCAGGGGTAGAACCCTTCGGTTTCGATCCAGACAACAATCCATTGAAGAAGCCGCGCTTCTTACTACTATCAGTTGCTTTAGCCATCGAAAACCTCCGGTTTGGGGTGAAACGGGCATAACTTGGACCCATGTCAAGTCCTAACGGATTGAATGGGTCGTCTCTGCAATTATGCCACGATGCGCCTAAAAACTGCGAATTCAAACACTAACTGCATGTTGCTAAACAGAAAGAACTGCCTGATTATTCCCTAAATTGTGGCCTGGAGACGAGTTTTGCGATATTCGATAGCAAACATGACCAGACCAAACACAAGCACGACCACCTGAGTTGCCATGGCCCAACGGAAACCGGTGAATGTGAAAGGCACATTCGAGCCAGTAACCTTCTGCACTATGTCCAAAGCCCAACCAGCAAAAGCCATCATTATGAAGGTTGCTGCGTGTCCCCCCACATTGATAAAACCATTGCCTGATCCTCTGCGCTCTGGCGGAATTATCGTTCGGGAAATGTCCATTGCAATCATTGACGCTGGCGCACCTATTGAAATGCTTGCGATTACCAAATAGAGCAACCAGGTGGGAGCTTCAGTATTTTGCGCGGAAAGAATTATCCACGCTGTGATCTGCATAAATCCAACAGCGAGAAAAATCGGAATTCTCAAATGCTTGCGAGTGATTATCACTCGACCTAGTAGCCAACCAACTGAGAGGCCAATCACAAATTGAAGTAACAACATAGTGGATGCGAAGACCGCAGTTTGCCCTTGTCCCTTGATTAAGAATGGCACACCCCAAAAAAGTGCAAACACAGTTCCAGACGATTGCGAAACGAACATCATCCAAAAACACATTCGCGCACCAGGGAACTTCAGGTTAACCCAGAGTTGAGACATCGACTTTTTGAAAGTTAGACCATGGTGATGACCTACTCCCGCAGGAGCATCAGTACGAATTACTAAGAGAACAATGAGCCCGCTCAATAAAACAAAAATAGCGGCGATGTTGAATGCGTTCTGCCATCCAGCAAAACCCAAAACAAACGCAAAAGGTATCGCTGCGATAACCTGACCGGATTGTCCAACGTTTGTCATCATGAGCTGCAAACGACCAGCCCTATCGGGTTGATTCCAATCTTGAATCAAACGAATCATTGACACAAAGGTTGCAGAATCTCCGATACCAACAAGCATTCTTCCCAAATAAGCCACATTGATGTCGACAGCTTGAGCAACAATAACTTGACCAACCGTCATGAAAAGTGCACCAATTATCAAAAGGATGCGTGGACCGAATCGATCCAGCAAAACTCCGACTGGGATTTGCATGAGCGCGTAAACCATGACTTGAAAAACAACCAATGCGCCTAGAGCAGAGGCCGATGTGTGAAATTGTTCTGAAGCCGGTAGAGCAGCCACGGCCAGTGAACTACGGGTAAAAACAGAAATTGTGTAGGCCGAAGTTGTTGCGGCCATCACCGCCGCCGAGTGTCTAAGACTCAATCGGAAAGGTCTTCGTTGGTTTGCTTGCGCTTGAGGCTTAGATAGTCCTCTAATTCGGCTGCAATTTCGTCTGCGCTTGGAACCGCACGTTCTGGTGAGGATAACTTAGGACTGAAGGTGCCGGATTGATCACTCAAATAGCCGGTTTCCAGAGTAGAAACCATTTTTGCCAATTCGGGATTTTCGGCAATGTTCTTGGTGATCTCTTGAGTGAACTTAACGCCCTCTTCGCGCAATGAGTCAGTAGGAAATACCAAACCTGTTGCAGCAGTGATTCTTTCAAACGCTGCCACTGCCGCCATCGGATATTCAACGTCACTTAGGTAATGAGGAACAAGCATGACAAATCCAGCTGAAGGAATATCTTCCTGAGTAAAGCGGAATTCCAGGAGGTGCAGAACATTACCAGGTACTTGAGTTTGAGGCTTCCACTCCGAAACAGCATCGATTAGGTCCTTGCGATTTCCGGAGACGGTGACACTGATTGGTCGAGTATGTGGAATAGGAAAAGGTATCGAGTGAACCCAAGTGAAATCCAGTACCTCAAAAATGTCCACAATTTCTAGAACGGCATCTACAAACGCGTCCCATTTGAAATCAGGTTCATACCCATGTAGGTATAGGAAATTTTGTCCAACCTCATCGGTTACCAAATAAAGAGCCAATACCTGTGGTTCGTAAGAAGAAATGTGGTCTTTCTCAAAGAACATGATTGGCCGACGTGAGCGATAATCAAGAAGTTCGTCGTTCTGAAAAAGCGCAACCACTCTGTATTCGAGTTTGTCGAAAATGTGATTGCCGAGCTGACCAATGGTTGATCCCGAATCGGTAAAACCAGTTAAACCTGCAATTAGGTGAAGGCCCCGAGGTACATCGAAGTCATCGTCATGCAATTCGTACAACTCGCTCGGATTAACCACGTACTTATTCTAAGAGCGGGTTTAGAGTGAAACCATGGCGAAGCATTCAATCAAGGTTGCCTCAGTTGCACCAAAACTTAACAAAGATTCAGCAGTTGTAGTTGCCCTCACCGAGAAGAATTCAAAATTGGCTGTTGCCGAAAACCTAATTGCACTTGGTTTAACCGCTGAGCACGATCTTGGGAAGCTTGGTGCGAAGAATTCGTCAGACTCAACAACTCGAGTGCCGGGTCCAAACGGTTCGGTAATTGTGTTACTGGGTGGCTTCGAGTCGGGCAATTTGGATGCAATCCGACATGCTGGAGGCACTATTGGTCGAAATCTAAATGAATTCCGTCAGGTGTACTTCGACATAGCCCTACGAAACGAGGACGAAGCACAAGCCCTGCTTGAGGGCTACGCCATCGGCCACTACAACTATGACTCCTATAAAACAGGCGTAAAGAAGGTTGTTCCGCAAGGCTGCACTTTGCTGACCAAACTCAAGATCAAACCGGCAACATTGACCCGAGTTGAAATACTCAGCTCGGCGGTTCACGACACCCGGAACCTTGTGTCAATGCCCGCCAACGACCTCTACCCGCAGAGTTTTGTTACTGAGGTAAACAAACTTGTCCGAGGCGCGAAGTTGACCGTAACTGTTTTGGATGAAAAGAAGCTCGCTGCCGGCGGGTTTGGCGGCTTGGTTGGCGTAGGAAAAGGTTCAATCCGCCCTCCTCGCTTGGTGAAGCTTGAGTACAAGCCTGCTGGGGCAAAGTTTAAACTGGCACTAGTGGGCAAAGGAATCACCTACGACACCGGCGGGCTTTCCTTGAAACCTGCCGCCTCAATGCTCGGCATGAAGTACGACATGACGGGCGCTGCCACAGTACTCAACGCCATCATCGCGATTGCACGCCTCAAAGTAAAAGTTCACACCACCGCTTACCTGTGCCTGGCTGAAAACATGCCTTCAGGAACAGCTACTCGCCCAGGCGACGTTATAAAGGTACGAAATGGAAAAACCGTTGAAGTCACGAATACTGACGCTGAGGGGCGATTAGTTCTAGCTGACGGGCTGGCACTGGCTAGTGAGGCTTATCCGGACCTAATTGTTGATGTGGCAACACTCACCGGAGCACAGCGCATCGCCCTTGGAGCGCGATACGCGGGACTCATGGGCGACGAATCCGCGGTCAACAAAGTTCTTAAAGCTGCAAAAGCCGCAGGTGAACTTGCTTGGCACATGCCCATGCCAGACGAACTTCGAAGCCTCATGAACTCGGATATTGCTGACATGCAGAATGCGAAGGTAGGCAATACTGCTGGAGGGATGCTATTTGGTGGCATCTTCTTACGTGAATTCATTGGCAAGAGATCTGCAAACTCCAGCCAAACCATTGACTGGGCGCATCTAGACATTGCCGGACCCGCAGACAACGATGGTGCTGGCTACGGATACATTCCAAAGGGTGCATCCGGTTCATACGTGAGAACACTTATTACTATCGCCGAACAAAGCGCTAAGTAGCCGATTACAGGCGTTAGCCTCGCCAATCTCGGTAGTAAAGTTGGAATGTTCGCTTAATTTCTGTATGGGAGTCTGTCTTGGCCGAGCACAATTTTGATCTGGTAATTCTCGGTGGCGGAAGTGGCGGTTATGCCGCAGCTCTTCGTTCTGCACAGCTTGGAAAATCTGTTGCGCTAATCGAAAAAGACAAACTTGGCGGCACTTGTCTTCACCGCGGATGTATTCCTACCAAGGCACTGTTACACGCTGCCGAAGTTGCTGATGTCGTCAAGGATGCTAGTCACTACGGTATCCAGGCTCAATTCGGTTCAATCGACATGAATGTGGTCAACACTTACCGCGATGGAATCGTGGATCGTTTGTTTAAAGGACTAACTGGACTAGTCAACTCAAAGAACGTAACCGTAATTAACGGTGAGGGAAAACTTGTCGGACCAAAGACTATTCAAGTTGGCGGAGACACCTACACCGGTGCGAACGTAATTCTGGCTTCAGGTTCTTACTCTCGTTCGCTACCGGGTCTAGAAATTGGCGGTCGCGTAATCACTTCTGAGCACGCACTCCAGATGACGTTCGTACCGAACAAGGTAATCGTTCTCGGTGGCGGAGTTATCGGTGTTGAGTTTGCATCGATTTGGAAATCTTTCGGCACTGAGGTAACCATCATCGAAGGGCTCCCTACCCTCGTTCCAAACGAAGATGCATCGGTAAGTAAGGCTCTAGAGCGTGCCTTCCGTAAGCGCGGCATTGACTTCAAGACAGGCGTTAGATTCTCAGGAGTTGAGCAGCACGAAAACGGCGTAGTGGTTTCACTCGAGAGCGGCGAAAAGCTTGAGGCAGAACTTCTCCTCGTTGCTGTTGGCCGAGGACCAAACACTACTGGCCTCGGTTATGAAGAAAACGGCATTTCAATGGATCGTGGTTTTGTTCTAACCAATGAACGACTACAAACCAGCATTCCTGGTGTTTACGCGGCCGGCGATATTGTGCCTGGCCTGCAGCTTGCCCACCGCGGTTTCCAACAGGGTATTTTCATCGCTGAAGAAATCGCTGGCCTAAACCCAGCAGTAATTGATGAGAATGGTATCCCTAAGGTTACTTACTGTGAGCCAGAAATCGCATCTGTAGGTTTGACCGAAGCTAAGGCTGCTGAAAAATTTGGCGCAGACAACATTTCAACCTACGAATACAACCTTGGTGGAAACGGTAAGAGCCAAATTCTTGGTACTGCAGGTTTCATCAAGCTGATCCGTCAAAACAACGGACCAGTTGTAGGAGTTCACATGATTGGTTCACGTGTTGGCGAACAAATCGGTGAAGCACAACTCATCGTCAACTGGGAGGCATACCCTGAAGATGTTGCAACACTTATCCATGCACACCCAACCATGAACGAAGCGATCGGCGAAGCGCATCTCGCACTTGCCGGTAAGCCACTTCACGCACACGCTTAAAAACAGGAGCAAACGAATATGAGCGAATCAGTAGTACTTCCAGCGCTTGGCGAAAGCGTTACCGAAGGCACTGTAACCCGTTGGTTGAAGAAGGTTGGCGACACCGTTGCCGTTGACGAACCACTGGTTGAAGTATCGACCGACAAAGTCGACACCGAGATCCCTTCGCCTGTGGCTGGAACCATTGAACAGATTTTGGTTCAAGAGGACGAGACCGTTCAGGTTGGTGCCGTACTTGCCATCATTGGAAGTGGTTCTGGTAATGCCGCAGCACCTGCTGCCCCAGCGTCAGCTCCAGCTCCGGTTGAGACTCCTGCGCCAGTTGCAGCAGCTCCAGCACCGGCTCCAGCTCCAGCTCCAGCACCCGCACCGGTTGCAGCTCCCGTTGCAGTTCCGGCTGCAGCTCCTACCCCAGTTACTGCTCCTGCGCAAACTAACAGCGACGCGGGCTACGTAACTCCTTTGGTTCGCAAGCTGGCGAATGAAAATGGAATTGATCTACACAGCGTAAACGGCACCGGTGTTGGTGGACGTATTCGCAAGGAAGATGTTTTGGCTGCCAGCAGCGGTGCACCTGCAGCTACTGCATTTGCAGCACCTGTTGCCGCACCAATCGCGTCCTCTGCACCACATGTAGCAGCGGCGGCGTCAAGCCTGCGCGGAACTACTGAACCAATGTCTCGACTACGCAAAGTTCTAGCGGAGCGCGCTGTTGCATCAATGCAATCGACTGCTCAGCTGACCACAGTTGTGGAAGTTGACGTAACTCACATTGCTAACTTACGTGCAGCCGTGCAGCCAGCTTTCGTTGCGGCTACCGGCGGCAAGCTGAACTTCATGCCATTCTTCGCGCTGGCAGCCGCAGAAGCACTGCGCGCGCACCCTAAGCTAAACGCAACTATCGATGGTGAAAACATTGTTTACCACCCAACCGAGAACATCAGCTTCGCTGTTGACACCGAGAAAGGTTTGCTCACCCCGGTAATCCGCGATGCTGCTTCGCTCAACATTGCTCAAATCGCTGGACAGATTGCAGATCTAGCTGCACGTACTCGCAACAACCAGTTGAAGCCTGATGAGTTAGGTGGAGGTACTTTCACGTTGACCAACACCGGTTCACGTGGAGCACTCTTCGACACCCCAGTGGTATTCCTACCTCAGGTCGCGATATTGGGTACCGGCGTTGTTACCAAGCGTCCAGTAGTTGTGCCTGGTGCAGATGGTCAAGACACCATCGCTATCCGCAGCATGGTTTATCTTGCACTTTCATACGACCACCGATTGGTTGACGGCGCAGATGCAAGTCGCTTCCTAGTTGATGTCAAGACTCGCCTTGAAGAGGCTAACTTCTCAGCAAATCTTGGAATCTAACTCAAGTAGCTAAATTGACCCTCACTTATTTGGTGGGGGTCAATTTTTTTATTTTCTTTTCTCCTGCGTCGTCACTCAGGATCATCAAACCAATCCATTTTTGATCTCGACATGTTGCAACGGTTTGGTATTCAGATAAGTTACCGAGAGATTGCACCAAGACATTGGAAAATTTCCAATCAACAAAATTGCTGATTGGCATGCCGGAAGTTAGTCGACTGCAGATAGCGGTCGAAGGTTCTATCTTTGGCCCAACCACTAGATTCATGGAGATGATCGGCCAAGAGGTTATACCCGCAATCGCTAAGCCCCCTATAAGCCAAGATGCATATTTGGCGCGCCGCTCTTCATACTCGAGAACCAAGACAACTCGCTTTGCTCCAACTCGCAACGGCCTTACCGCTTGCCCCTGTTCTTCGACCTCCTTTAATTGACGATGCCAGTTGGTCAAAACACTAGAAAATCTATGAAAATGGGTAACTCCAAGCTCATTGAGAATGCTTTTCAATGCCATGGTCCTAGCCAAGCTGAGATTCGTGCTTTTGATGTATTGAATTTAGAATCTGGGGAATAATCAGTGGACTTCCAGATTTAAACTAGGACAATGCCAACTTTTGAAGTTATCGGGTTATCCCCCGACTTCGTTGATTACGAAGAAGCTTGGCAACTTCAACGAAAAGTTCATGAGCAGGTCGCGCATGGGGCTGCAACCGACACTGTTTTACTGCTCGAGCACGCGTCTGTTTTCACTGCAGGTAAGAGAACCGAACCTGAGGAACGGCCAATGGATGGCACTCCGGTAATTGATGTTGACCGCGGTGGCAAGATTACTTGGCACGGACCTGGCCAGTTAGTTGGCTACCCAATCATGAAGCTTCCAGAACCCATTGACGTTGTTGGATACGTTCGGTGGCTTGAGCAAGTGCTAATCGATTCGATCGCAGAATTCGACGTGATTGGTGAACGCGTGGGTGGTCGAAGCGGCGTCTGGGTAAATGTAGACGGTAACTTTGAAAAGGTTGCCGCCATCGGTATTCGAGTAGCTGAAAAAGTCACAATGCATGGCTTTGCATTGAACTGCAACAATTCTTTACAGCCCTATGAGACGATAATTGCGTGCGGAATACGCGACGCCAAGACCACAACACTTTCACTACTCACTGGTAAAAACATAACTCCAGTGATGGCCGCGGAAGCCGTGCAAAGACACCTCGGTGAGATTGAAATGAGACGATGAACGAGAAACCTGAACGCAAACTTCTTCGTCTAGAGGTGCGCAACGCGTCTGTTCCAATTGAGAAAAAACCCGAATGGATAAAGACCACAGCCAAGATGGGTCCCGAGTACAAAGCTTTGCAGTCTTTGGTGAAAACCGAGGGGCTTCACACTGTTTGCCAAGAAGCCGGTTGCCCAAACATCTTCGAATGTTGGGAAGACCGAGAGGCAACGTTCCTAATTGGTGGTTCCCAGTGCACACGTCGCTGCGATTTCTGCCAGATAGACACCGGGAAGCCGGCCGACCTAGACACGGACGAGCCTCGACGCGTTGGTGAATCGGTCAAGTCAATGCAACTTCGATATGCAACCGTTACTGGTGTTGCTCGAGATGACCTCGAGGACGAAGGCAGTTGGCTCTACGCAGAAACTATTCGACAAATTCATCAACAGTCCCCAGGAACCGGTGTAGAGATTCTGGTTCCAGATTTCTCTGGTAATCCGGAACACCTACAAAAAGTGTTTGATGCCAAACCAGAAGTCTTTGCCCACAACGTTGAAACTGTGCCACGAATTTTCAAACAAATCCGCCCAGCATTTCGCTACGAACGTTCTCTGGACGTGATTACTCAAGGTCGAAATGCCGGTTTGGTTACAAAATCAAACTTGATACTTGGGATGGGTGAAACCTCCGAGGAAATCCTTCAAGCGCTTAGAGATTTGCACGACGCGGGAACTGACATTGTCACGATCACTCAGTATTTGCGCCCTACACCAAGACACCATCCGGTTGATCGTTGGGTCAAACCGCAGGAATTCGTAGAGTTTGCCAAAATCGCTGAGGACATTGGCTTCCTTGGCGTATTGAGCGGGCCGCTGGTGCGCAGTTCATATCGTGCAGGTCGACTCTGGGCGCAATCAATGCAGAAAAAGGGTCGCGACATTCCTGCGGGCTTGCAGCATCTGGCTGAAGCTGCGGCTCGCGACGGCTTCAGTCAAGCCGCTCACTAAATTTCGTTAGGCTATACCCCATGGCTAAAAGTAACCAGAAACCGGCACGTCAACCATCTCGTTTTGTGCAGGTCGTTAAAGTTCTCGCAAAAACAGCTAAAGATGACAAGAGCGCTTTGGCTTGGTCGATTCTGGCGTTCGTTGGACTACTCGGAATTGGCCTATTAGTTGCCAACATCGTTGCTCCTGGGCAGACCGTGGGTGCAATTCTCTGGGGTGCAACCGGTGCTATCGCCGGATTACTCGCTGTAATGATTATTCTTTCGCAGCGTGCTCAAGCAGTAATCTTGGCTGGCTATGAAGGCCAACCTGGTGCAACTGGTGCCGTACTTCAGCAATCACTTCGTCGTGGATGGCGTTTCAATGAAATGCCAGTTCACGTAAGCCCAAAGACTCAAGAGATGGTTTTTCGCGC
>JACCDK010250766.1_pt1 | contig 10482 bp, 9 predicted proteins | sample 7445871 | NCBI WGS metagenome assembly JACCDK01 (sample SAMN15323436, study PRJNA562643) | freshwater metagenome | isolation source: river surface water | place: USA:Blue River Watershed | collected 2017-08-15
ACTTGGCTAAGAGGAATTGACTGGTATGCAATCCCAACGTCACTAGCTGGAATGGTAGACGCTGCGATCGGTGGAAAGACTGGCTTAAATGCCTCAAGTGGGAAGAATTTGATCGGTGCTTTTTATTCACCGCGTAAAGTTTTGATAGATATTGATTTTCTAAGAACCTTACCGCACAGAGATTTAAATGCTGGAATGGCAGAGGTTATTAAATGTGGGTTTATTTCTGATTATAAGATATTGAATCTGGTTCAAGATGATGTTCTAGATTTTCAACAGTTAATTCACCGTTCGGTAAAAGTAAAAGCAAAAGTGGTTGCGAAGGATTTTAAAGAAAGTAAACTGAGAGAGGTTTTAAATTATGGGCACACTCTTGGTCATGCTATCGAAAAAGACTCAAAATATAGGTTACGTCATGGCGAGGCAGTATCAATTGGAATGATTTTTGCTGCAGAACTAAGTAAGGATCTGGTTGACTTAGACGTAGATGTAGTCGATCTACACAGGAGATTATCGACTAACTTCAAATTACCAGTTTCATATCCAAAGAGTAGGCTGAAATATTTGATGAATCTATTAATGCAAGATAAAAAAGTGAAATCTGGCAAAATGAGATTTATAGGAATCAGCAAGATTGGTAAACCGGTTTGGCTGGAAGATGTCCCTTCACGCACCATCTCAAGAGTTTATGAGAGAATATGCAAATGAAAATCATGATTCTAAATGGACCAAATCTGGCAAGGCTTGATCTGCGTGATAAAGATATATACGGAAATTTGAGTTATGAGGATTTAAGAAAATTTGTAGTCGACAAAGCAGCAGCATTGGGATTAGAAGTTGACATAAGACAAAGTGATAGTGAAAGCGAGATAGTTTCGTGGATTCACGAAGCTTCAGATAAAAAGATGCCTATGATTATAAATCCAGCGGCCTTTACTCATTATTCATATGCAATTCGAGATGCTGTCAGTATGCTCAAGGCGCCTGCGATTGAAGTTCACCTTTCCAATCCACTTTCTCGCGAAGAGTTTAGACATACTTCAGTAGTAAGTGGGGTTGTTCAGGGCACAATTGCCGGCTTTGGTGCTGAAAGTTACGGCTTGGCATTAGTAGCAATGCAAAAGTTAATGAACTAGCAAGGTAGGCTTATCTTATAATTTTGATCATAATCTGAACTTGCAGGAAAACAGAATGGGAAGAAATGGCAACTACTAACGATCTTAAGAATGGCATGACCCTTAATCTTGATGGTCAATTATGGAATGTAATTGAGTTCCAGCATGTTAAGCCAGGCAAAGGTGGTGCTTTTGTTAGAACTAAAATGCGGTCTGTACTTTCTGGAAAAGTTGTCGAAAAAACGTTTAACGCTGGCGTTAAAGTTGAGGTTGCATCAGTAGAAAAAAGAGATATGCAATACCTATATCGCGATGGCGACGATTTCATGTTTATGGACTCTGCTAATTATGATCAAATCTCTATAAGTAAGCAGGTTGTAGGCGATGCTGTTGATTACATGCTAGAAAATGCAGATGCAATAGTTGCAATGCATGAAGGAAATCCATTGTTTATTGAGTTACCAGCTTCTGTTGAACTAGTTGTTACCTACACTGAGCCAGGTCTACAAGGTGACCGATCATCTGGTGGTACAAAGCCAGCAACAGTTGAAACTGGTATTACAGTCCAGGTACCGCTGTTTATAAAGCAAGAGGAAAAGATTCTTGTTGATACCCGTACTGGCGCATACTTAGGCCGGGCAAATTAAGAGTGTCAGCTAGAGGTAAGGCACGTAAACGGGCATTAGATTTTCTTTACGAAGCAGAGATTAAAAAACTTTCCGCGCTGTCATTATTAGGCGCGCGCGGTTCAACTGAATTATCCCAAGAGCCGTATGTAAAAGTCTTACTTTCAGGCGTAGAGGAACATATACAGAAAATTGATGAGCTGATTAATACCTATGCCCAGGATTGGGATATGGATCGGATGCCCGCTATTGATAGAAATATTTTACGCATTGCCATATTTGAAATTCTTTGGGTTGCTGAAATTGATCTAAGGGTTGCTTGTGATCAGGCGGTTGAATTGGCTAAGTCCTTATCAACTGATGAATCCTCTAAATATATTAACGGAGTTTTAGGCAGGATAATAAAGTTAAAGGATTCGATCGCAATTTAAATATGTATTAATTGTGATTCAATTAACCAATCTAGAGTATCGGGCTCACTTTTTTCTATCAGGAGAGCCAAAAACTGAAGATCGTTACTTCGTATAGTCAGTATTTGTCCATTCCAATCCTTGCGCCTGTTGCTAATACTTTTGGTAAATTTTCTAAGTGTCTGTGCCTGCTGATCAGTCGGACTTTCCAGTTTGGCAATATTGACACTGATACTTCTTGCACTGACTTCAGTAGTAATTTCAGGGAATAACTCAGTTATTGGGACCTGATAAAACTGCATCAGTGATATGGCTTTTTTCAGCGATATGGCTCGGTCGGCCCGCTCATAGGAGCCGACAACTACAGCCTTCCATTTTCCATTTGAGTGGAGCTCGACATCTTGCAAGCTCCAACCCTTAGATTTACGTATAGTTCGTAACCGTTCTGCATGATTATTTGTATTCATCTCCAAAGATTAGCCACACCATAAAATCCATGATTTTTAGTATCCACAGCCCTTCTGCTAATATACGGCGATTCCTTTAACGATCCGTCCAGAGAGGCGGCGAAGGAGAAGTAAATGGGTATTTTGCTATCAAGCGGTGATATCGACCGTGCTATTAAGCGTATTTCTCACGAAATCATTGAGAATAATCAAGGTGTTGAAAATTTAGTCCTCATGGGCATTCCAACTAGAGGTGCCTATCTTGCAGATCGTATCTGCGCATTTATATCTGAGATTGAAAGACCTATAAGTGCAGGCGTGCTTGATATAACGCTACACCGGGATGATTTAAGAATGCGGCCCCCAAAACCTTTGCTGCCAACTAAGTTGCCCTCAGGCGGGATCGAAGGCAAAGATCTAGTTTTAGTAGATGATGTTCTTTTCTCTGGGCGCACTATTAGGGCGGCTCTAGATGCAATTGGTGAGCTTGGCAGACCCAGAAGTGTTCAGTTGGCTGTTCTGGTCGACCGAGGCCATAGAGAATTGCCAATTCGCGCTGATTACGTCGGCAAGAATATTCCTACCGCTAAGAGTGAGAGCGTAAAGGTACATTTAAAAGAGCTTGATTCAGAAGATTTAGTGGAGTTGATCAAATGATCAGTTCACATCTACTTTCCGCTGCGGATCTATCTAAAGATGAAGCCCTAGCTCTATTAGCCACTGGCAAAGAACTAGCAGCAATTACTGATGGGCCAAATAAAAAGTTGCCAACACTTAGAGGTAAGACTGTGGTAAATCTCTTTTTTGAAGATTCAACCAGAACTAGAATAAGTTTTGAGACCGCTGCTAAAAGACTTTCAGCTGATGTAATTAACTTTTCGGCTAAAGGGTCATCAGTAAGTAAGGGCGAAAGCTTAAAAGATACTGCACAAACTTTACAGGCTATGGGCGCTGATGCTGTGGTTATTAGGCACGGTAGTAGTGGAGCAGCCAAGCGTTTGGCTGATTCTGGATGGATTCAAGCAAGTGTTATAAACGCTGGAGATGGAACTCATGAACATCCAACACAGGCACTCCTAGATGCTTTCACAATAAAGCAGCATTTAAAACCAAATGATCCAGACCTTTTAGGCGTTAAGGTGCTAATTGTGGGAGATATCCTCCACTCAAGAGTTGCTAGAAGTAATGTGATCCTACTAACTAAATTGGGTGCAAAAGTTGTCTTGGTAGCACCGCCTACACTGCTACCGGTAGGTGTTGAGAATTGGCCAGTAAAGATTTCTTATGACTTAGATTCTCAAATAGAAGATTGCGATGTAATTATGATGTTAAGAATTCAGCAGGAAAGAATGGCAGATTCATACTTTCCAACTGAGCGTGAGTACTCACGTAGATATGGTCTAAACGCATACCGCCTTTCTCAATTATCAAAAACTGCAATCGTTATGCATCCAGGTCCAATGAATCGGGGGCTAGAGATTTCAGCAGAGAGCGCCGATGATCTTAAGTCAGTCATTATTGATCAAGTAAAAAATGGCGTGGCAATACGGATGGCAGTCTTGTATCAACTTTTAGGTGGAGCCCCGTTAGGAGTTGATAAGTGATAAAGATTGATAATGCAAAGTTAATTGACGACTCAATTGTAGATATTGAAATTGATAACGGGTTAATTAAATCATTAAAGAAATCAAATGGTAAATCAGCTAATGGCGGTGTCGATGCAGCTGGAAAACTTCTTATTCCTGGGTTAGTGGATCTGCACACCCACCTTCGAGAGCCTGGGCGAGAGGATTCAGAGACCGTTAAAACAGGCTCAGAAGCTGCTGTTGCTGGTGGTTACACAGCTATCTCGGCTATGGCTAACACCAATCCAGTAGCTGACACAGCTGGAGTTGTAGAACAAATTTATCGACTTGGCAAAGACACAAACTTGTGTGAGGTTAATCCGATAGGTGCTGTTACTAAAGGCCTTAAGGGTGAGCAGCTAGCTGAAATTGGTGCAATGGCTGATTCAATTGCCAGAGTACGAATTTTTAGTGATGATGGAAATTGTGTGTCTGACCCATTAATCATGCGCAGAGCGTTGGAATATGTAAAAACATTTAATGGAATTATTGCCCAACATGCTCAGGAGCCAAGATTAACCGTTTATGCGCAGATGAACGAAGGAAGTGTTTCCGCCAAAATAGGTTTAACTGGTTGGCCAGCGATTGCCGAAGAAGCGATTATTGCACGCGATATTTTGCTAACAGAGCATGTTCAATCGCGATTGCACATATGTCATGTGACTACTGCAGGTGGAGTTGAATTGATCCGATGGGCTAAGGCACGCGGCATTGCAGTTACTGCAGAAGTAACTCCACATCATCTTTTGCTTACTGATGAATTAGTGGAAAATTACGACCCTATCTATAAAGTTAATCCACCATTACGAACCGAAAAGGATGTAATGGCACTTAGGGAAGGCTTGGCTGAAGGAGTAATCGATATTGTTGCAACTGATCATGCACCACATCCATCAGAGGATAAAGATTGTGAATGGCAGGCAGCAGCATTTGGTATGGTGGGTCTAGAAACAGCATTATCTGTCGTAATAAAAACTATGATTGAATCAAAATTGATGAGTTGGTCAGATTTGGTTAACCGGATGTCCACTCGTCCTGCAGAGATTGCTGGTTATAAAAACCAAGGTAAGCAAATTGCTGAAGGGGTTGAGGCTAATTTTGTAATACTAGACCCAGCTCTTTCATGGACTGTTAACCGAAATGAACTCAGATCCAAGAGCAAAAACACTCCATTTAATATGATGAGTTTGCCTGGTGTGATAACTGATGTTTTCTATGCTGGTAAACAAGTGTTTAGGAAGAGTAGTTAATGGAGTCTTTATCGGTATTACCTAATAAGCAATCAGTTGCATATTTGGTTCTAGATGACGGACGCATATTTGAAGGCAAATCCTGGGCGAAGACCGGAGAAGCTTTTGGAGAAGCAGTTTTTTCTACAGGCATGACCGGCTATCAAGAAACTTTAACTGACCCTTCTTATCATAAACAAATTGTTGTCATGACCGCCCCTCATATTGGTAATACCGGTATGAATGAATTAGACAAAGAGTCCAGAAAGATTTGGGTATCAGGATTTGTAGTTAGAAATCCTTCGCCAATCACTAGTAATTGGCGAAGTAAAAAAAGTTTGGAACAAGAGTTAATAGATTCAGAAGTTGTAGGAATTCAAGGAATTGATACACGAGCGCTAACCAGGCATTTGCGTGATCGTGGTGCAATGCGGGTGGGAATATTTAGTGATACGACGCTAAGCCGTGAAGATATGGTTGTAAAGGTTCGCAAAACTTCGCCAATGGCTGGTTCTTATTTGGCTAAGGATGTAACTACTAAACAACCTTATGTGGTCTATCCACCAGCGGGCACTCCGACAAAGTTTTAAGTAGCTGCAATAGATCTTGGAATAAAAGGTGCAACACCAAAAGCAATGGCAAGTCTAGGTATGGAAGTTCATGTGTTGCCACTTGATACAACTTTTGAGCAGATTAGAGCGCTAAAACCAAATGGTGTTTTCCTATCGAATGGCCCAGGAGATCCGGCAGCAATGGTTGATATTGTGGAATTAGTTAGAAATGTATTACTTGAAGAGATCCCATTTTTTGGAATCTGTTTTGGTCATCAGATACTTGGTAGGGCATTAGGTTTCGAGACCTATAAATTACCTTTTGGGCATCGCGGAATTAATCAACCGGTTATTGACTTAACTACTGGCAAAGTTGAAATAACCGCGCATAATCATGGATTTGCTGTTGCTGCGCCCAAGGAGAATGATTTCAATACAGTTTACGGTTCCGGTCGAGTTTCCCATCTTTCACTAAATGATTCAGTGGTCGAGGGTCTTGAAATGATCTCGGTGCCGGCATTTTCCGTTCAATATCATCCAGAGTCAGCTGCTGGTCCTCACGATGCTGCATATCTGTTTGAAAGATTTGCAGATTTAATGGCATCGCCACGCGTTGGCCTTAAGGACTCTAATGCCTAGAGATAACTCAATACAGAGCGTTTTAGTAATCGGTAGTGGGCCAATTGTTATTGGGCAGGCTTGTGAATTTGATTATTCAGGAACACAGGCCTGTCGTGTTTTACGTAGCGAGGGAATTAGAGTAATTCTTATAAATTCCAACCCTGCAACAATTATGACTGACCCTGAGTTTGCAGATGCAACCTATATTGAGCCAATTACCCCTGAAGTAATTGAAAAAATACTAGAAAAAGAAAGACCAGATGCCGTCCTTGCAACTTTAGGGGGACAAACAGCATTAAATGCAGCAATGGCACTTTTTGAACGTGGTTCTTTTGAAAAATATGGAAGTAAATTAATTGGCGCAAATGTTGATGCGATTAAGCGTGGTGAAGACCGAGAAATATTTAAGAAAATTGTCGAAACAGTCGGGGGAGAATCAGCAAAATCTCGAATTTGTCATTCAATGCAGGAGTGTATTGATGCAGTGGTACAGCTTAAGTATCCGGTTGTAGTAAGACCATCATTTACTATGGGAGGTCTCGGATCTGGAATTGCATATAACGAGGCTGAGCTAAATCAGATAGCAGGAGCTGGCTTACGCCATAGTCCAATTTCAGAAGTCTTATTGGAAGAATCAATTATTGGGTGGAAAGAATATGAACTAGAAGTAATGCGTGATCACAAGGACAATGTTGTGATTGTATGCAGTATTGAAAATGTTGATCCTATGGGAGTTCATACTGGAGACTCAATAACAGTGGCTCCGGCAATGACCCTAACCGACGTTGAGTATCAGAAACTTCGCGACTTATCGATTGCAATAATTAGAGAAGTTGGAGTTGCAACTGGTGGTTGCAATATTCAATTTGCGGTCGATCCTAAAGATGGGCGAATTATTGTGATCGAGATGAATCCGCGAGTTTCTAGGTCTTCTGCACTTGCTTCAAAAGCGACTGGTTTTCCGATTGCAAAGATTGCAACTAAGCTGGCAATTGGATATACATTAGATGAAATTACTAACGATATAACAAAGACCACACCAGCTTCATTTGAACCATCTCTTGATTATGTAGTTGTTAAAGTGCCTCGCTTTGCATTCGAAAAGTTCCCTGAAGCAGATCCGAGATTGACTACAACAATGAAAAGTGTTGGAGAGGCTATGGCAATCGGTCGCAGTTTTCCGGAGGCTCTGCAAAAAGCCCTTAGATCTCTTGAGAAGAAGGGTGCTTCGTTTAGTTGGGGTAATGGAGATCTTGCTGAATTACTTAAAGTAATAGGGATACCCACTGAATTTCGATTGCAACAAGTACAGCAAGCATTATTCTTGGGAGCAAGTGTTGATGAAGTATTTAGTATTACAAAGATAGATCCGTGGTTTTTAGAGCAGATCCGACTGATTAATCAGAAAGCCATCGAGATCTCACAGCCAGGTGAGTTAACTAAAGAGCTACTGAAATCTTCAAAACAAATGGGATTCTCAGATTTTCAAATTGCAGAGTTAAGAAATGAGAAAGAAGCAGATATTAAGCAGATCCGAAATACCTTCGGATTGCACCCAGTTTTTAAAACTGTAGATACTTGTGCAGGAGAATTCGAAGCACTTACTCCTTATTATTACTCAGCATATGATGAAGAAAGCGAAGTCTTGCCGAGAACAAAGACAGCAGTAATCATTCTTGGTAGTGGACCTAATCGTATTGGCCAGGGAATTGAATTTGATTATTCATGTGTTCATGCATCATTTGCATTAAAGAATGCTGGTTATGAAACTATTATGATCAATTGCAATCCTGAAACAGTTTCAACAGATTACGATACTTCTGATCGCTTATACTTCGAGCCTTTAACCTTAGAGGATGTTCTAGAAGTAATACAGGCTGAATCTGCAGCAGGTCCAGTTCTAGGTGTAATTGCCCAACTTGGTGGTCAAACTCCGCTTGGCTTAGCTAGGGGACTTATGGAGTCTGGTGTAAAGATTTTAGGTACCTCGCCAGATGCAATTGACTTAGCAGAAGAGCGAGGAGCATTTGGTCAGATACTTAAAAATAATGATTTAAGTGCACCAGATTTTGGGATGGCTAACTCATACCAAGAAGCAGCAGAAATTGCGGCAAAAATTAATTATCCAGTATTAGTTAGGCCCTCTTATGTACTAGGTGGCCGGGGTATGGAGATTGTCTACGATGAACAATCCCTGAAAGGCTTTATTGAAAAAGCAACAGCTATTACTCCAAACCATCCAGTTCTGATCGATAAGTTCTTAGATGATGCAATAGAAATTGATGTGGATGCACTTTATGATGGACAAGAGTTGTATTTGGCTGGCGTAATGGAGCATATAGAAGAAGCAGGTGTCCATAGCGGTGATTCAGCTTGTGTGCTTCCAAGTATTTCGTTAGAAAAAAATATGATTGCTGAAATTCGAATAGCTACGGAGAAATTAGCGCGTGATATAGGTGTAAGAGGTCTAATTAATATTCAATTTGCTATAAGCGGTGAGAACAAGAAACTATATGTACTAGAAGCCAATCCAAGAGCTTCAAGAACAGTTCCGTTTGTAGCTAAAGCCACAGGCGTGCAATTAGCAAAAGCTGCTGCATTGATTGCAACTGGTGTATCAATTGAAATCCTTCGAAAGAATAAAATTTTGCCAGCGATAGGTGATGGCATACCGAATGGTGTCTCAGTGAAAGAGGCTGTTTTGCCATTTAATAGATTTAGAAGAGTCGATGGCACAGGTATTGATACTGTCTTAGGACCAGAAATGAAGTCCACTGGCGAAGTAATGGGCATAGCAAATAATTTTGGGTTAGCTTATGCAAAAAGCCAGACAGCAGCTTTCGGCTCGCTTCCAAAGAGCGGCTCAGTTTTTATTTCACTGTCTGATCGAGCAAAAGAGTCTGGTTGGCGAGCAGCCCGAGATTTACATCAACTTGGATTTAAAATTTATAGCACTTCTGGAACAAATATTTTCCTTGCGGAGAAGGGCATTCCGTCAGAGTTGGTTAGGAAAAATTCAGATACGAGCTCTGCTCAATTATCAGCGAATGATGTAATTACTAAGGGGTTAGTCCAACTAGTGATTAATACACCGATTGGCCGCGGTTCAAGGCAAGATGGCTTCTTGATTCGAACTGCTGCAATTTCAAGATCCGTGCCATGTATTACAACTATTCCTGGATTCAAAGCTGCTGTTGCTGGTATCTCTGAACTTCAAAACAGTGAATTTCAAATTAAATCTCTTCAGGAGTGGATGAAGAAGTGATACCTCATCGAATAAATAAATCTGCAGTACAAATCTCTGCAGAGGTAATTAGTAACAAAAAGTTTGGACCGTATCATCATATGGTTTTTGCGGTTGGTGAGATGGCAGCAAATTCAAGGCCGGGAAATTTTGTTGCAATTTCAATAGGCGATAGTCAGTCCGCCCACATTCTTCGTAGAGCGTTTGCGGTTTATCGAGCAATTGATAAAGGTCCAATGGGCGGAAGCATCGAACTTGTTATTGCTCCTCATGGCCAAGGAAGCACTTGGTTGTGCTCTCGATCGGTTGGCGAATTCGTGGATCTGATTGGCCCATTAGGAACTGCATTTGGCGTTCCAAGTAGCAATGCAAATGCAATGCTAATCGGTGGGGGATATGGGTCAGCACCGTTATTTGCCTTGGCCGAGTTGCTGAAAAACAGAGGTTGCAGAGTTGATATGGTTTTGGGAGCTAGTACGGCAGCTAAAATTTTTGCACCGCTTGAAGGAAAACGAAGCGTTTCTTCGCTAACGCTAACTACAGATGATGGAAGTGCAGGTATACATGGACAAATCAGCGAAGCGATTCCTAGGTTAATCAGGGAGTATAAGACAG
>JACCDK011108125.1_pt1 | contig 10482 bp, 9 predicted proteins | sample 7445871 | NCBI WGS metagenome assembly JACCDK01 (sample SAMN15323436, study PRJNA562643) | freshwater metagenome | isolation source: river surface water | place: USA:Blue River Watershed | collected 2017-08-15
CTCGTTGGACATGCAAGCTCCTAAAAACTGATTAACACGATGTCGCGGTCAACTCAGTGAGCCTGCGACGCTTTAGCGAAATTTGTAGGCCGCCTCGCAAGTTGTCTGTTAACTCGGCGGATGAAACGCATGTTATTTTACGCAACTTGCACGAAATCAGCAAAGCCCCCTGCGCTTCTCTCCCGTGATTCCACTTCCCGAGCTTTACATTTTGGTAGCGTTGCGGTCGCTTATTGTCCCCGGAGCGACGACATGCGCCTGATCCTTGGGGTGATCTGGCTATTGCATTGGTTGCCTTTACCGATACTCGGCCGCATCGGCGAAGCATTTGGCGAATTGCTGTTTTTACTCATGCGCGAGCGGCGCAAGATCACGCTGACCAACTTAACTTTGTGTCTACCCGCGCTTTCGGCGGCCGACCGTCAAGCACTGGCTCGTGACCATTTCCGGGCTTATGCGCGCAGTGTGCTGGAGCGCGGCATTCTGTGGTGGGGATCGCCGAACCGGCTGCGCCGACTGATAGAAGTTGATCCCTTCGTACCGACCCAGGCCTCGATTGAGCAGCCTACTATTTTTTTATGTCCGCATTTTGTGTGTCTGGAAGTGGCAGGCGTCGCAATTACCATGCAGGGACCACTCTGCTCGATCTACACACAGCAACGCAGCAAAGTTTTCGATCAAGCTTTGCGCGAAGGTCGCTCAAGGTTTGCTACGCAAGAAGAAGCCGATCGCTTCTTGTTGTCGCGTAGTGGCGGGATCAAGCCGATTATTCGTGCCATGCGTAGTGGTCGTCCATTTCTCATGCTGCCCGACATGGACTTTGGTGCGCGTGAGTCGATCTTCGTGCCATTTTTTGGCGTGCCCGCAGCGACGCTGACAGCCCCTGCGCGCCTTGCGGCGGCAACGCAGGGACAAGTGATCCCAGTGACGACGCAATTCAGGCCCAACTACCAAGGCTGGCGCGTGAAGTTTCATGCGGCGTGGGAGAACTTTCCAGGGGATGATATTGAGGCCGCCACCCGGCGCATGAACACCTTTATTGAAAACCAGATTCAGCAAGCACCGTCCGAGTATTTCTGGTCACATAAACGCTTCAAGACCCGGCCCGAAGGCATGCCCTCCGTGTACGATTAGTGCTTGCACCGGCAAGTTGGTGGCTGGCGAGATACTGCCTTGCCTGCATAGGGAGACCTTCGAGCAGTCACCGAGCGGCGTACTTACCCTTACGAAGCAGCACTTCAATTATTCAAAAATCCGAGACTGATCCATGAAGCTGAAGTTCACCAAAATGCACGGCGCGGGTAACGATTTCATCGTCATCGACGCGGTCAGACAGTCAGTCAACTTGACCTCCGACCAATGTCGGCAACTCGCAGATCGCCGCTTCGGTGTCGGTGCTGATCAGATCCTCGTGGTTGAACGGCCGACACAAGCGGGTGTAGATTTTCGCTACAGGATTTTCAATTCGGATGGTGGTGAAGTGGAACAATGTGGCAATGGTGCACGCGCGTTCGTCAAATTCGTCGTCGAAAAAGGTCTGAGTGAGGAACGCGAGATTCGAGTCGAGACGATGTCTGGAATCATTTCACCGCGCCTTGAAGATGATGGCCAGGTGACAGTGGACATGGGTGCGCCTATTTTGGAACCGCAACGCGTTCCGTTCGACACCGAGGGCTTGCAATCCCACCCTGAGGGTGGTTTATCACTATGGCCTTTGATGATTGGCGACCATCCGATTCACATCGCCGTGCTATCGATGGGGAATCCACACGCAGTGCAATGGGTGGAAGACGTTGACTCAGCGCCTGTGAGCGACTACGGCCCAGCGATTGAGCATCACCCGCGCTTTGCTCGGCGTGTGAACGCGGGCTTTATGCAAGTCGTCGACCGACACCTTATCAAGCTTCGTGTTTATGAAAGAGGCGCGGGTGAAACGCTCGCCTGTGGCACCGGTGCCTGTGCCGCTGTGGTTGCAGGCATTTTGCGTGGCGATCTTGATTCGCCAGTGGCGGTTGAGACGCGAGGCGGTCGTCTCACCATTGCCTGGCTCGGTGGCAATGCCCCGGTTTTTCTGACTGGCCCGACCGTCAGCGTGTTTGAAGGCAGCTTGGACATTTAGCGCGCCACTTTTATCTGCCTCAGCTCGCTTCCCAGACAGCGCACCGAAACCTAGACACGGCGATTTTGCGTGCCGCGCTGCTGCCCAAAAATACTGCGGAATCGATACAGTCGCTGTCGGTAATTTCCTTCGGGTCCGTGCTCTCCACGCGTATCCGCGATGTCGAATACTCGCGCTGCACGTTCCAATGCACGTCTTTGTTCACCGGTGAGTATCTGTATCAGTCGACGTCGGCTACGCGGATGTGACTCGCGAATATCAACTTCGAGACAGTGCCCATGATCCGAGGCTTCGACATCAATTAACAACGCCTCGGCTCGGTTCAAACCGAACCAATAGGCGAGTTCCACCCGGGCTGCCAGAAACGGATATTGGCTGCTGATATCGCGGTTAAACGAGGCGCGCGCTGCGGTTGCCCAGTCGGATCGACGCACGGGTGGCGAAATTCTATTCAGCATCGCTGCCGCCTCTGTATCGCCCTGACTCGCCGCCTTCTGCAACCAGTACACCGCGCGTACATCTCCAAGCGGGTCAAGTCGACGTGAGCGCCAAGCAATTTGCGCCAACTCGAGCTGTGCAGCCCTATACCCAGCCGCACCCGCCAGTTCCAAACATCGACGTGACTCACTTATGCTTCGGCGTGAAAATTCCGGTTTGAGATAGATGCGCGATATCGCAAACCACGCCGCCGACTCACCATTTTCAGCCGCGAGCGAGAGCCAACGAATCGCCCGCTTGTAGTGCGCAACACCCGGCATGCGCCGGATCCGATTGCCTTCCTCATCCATGCGCGCAGCCCACAGACCATAGGCCAGCTGTGCCTTGGGGTCGCCGCCCTCTGCCGCAATTTTGAGGTACCGCTCCGCCAACCTGAGGTTAGCTTCGGGCTGCGCAGTGATGGCCTTCGCGCAGCGCAAAAACAGCGTGAACTGCTCCTTGCCCAAGCTGCAGCGGTGCGCCATTGGACCATGCGCCTTGCGATCCCACTCCTGTGCGATGGGCAGTCCCCACAGCATGAACTTGGTGAGGTCACCTTGTTGCCACCAGTATTCGGCCAACGCTTGCTGTGCCTCGGCTATTCCCCCGAGCGCTGCCTTGGCTGCCCATTCGATGATTTGCGCCCGACGCTGATGAACTTGTGGCGAGATTGCCTGGGGGGTGTGGGCCAGGAGTTCATGCATGCCGAGCTGCTGTGCGAGTAACCACTGCCCGTCAGCAATACCTACCTCTGCAGCTGCCCTCAACGCGCGAATGGACTTCTGACGCAGCCCATCATCGGCACGCGGCCAGCAACTGAACACCAGCATCGCAAATACCAAGCCTGCCCTCGCCGACTCGCCTTCAAACGCACGCTCATACCAAAGCGCAACCCGAAGCGGATCTTCTACCTGACGCGCCACTGTGAACGACACATGTTCGCCGATCAGCATCCAGGCCTCGGGCTGGTTTTGCTCGGCTGCTTTCTCCAACCAATGCAGTGCGGTCGCGTGGCTCTGCGGCAGGTTGGTGCTGCCAAATAGATAACGCTTGCCGAGCGCCAGCTGCGCCTGTGGGTGACCGGCACGGGCTGAGCGAATGATCAGCAGTTCCTCTCGATTGGCCATGGGGGCAGGCTAGAAAAATTATCAAAACAAAAACATTCGAACTCTGCGGCCTGCCCACAGCTACGTCAACGCAAGATAGTGTCAATAAAACAACGTCATTTGCAAACTCGCAACGAGCGCCCCAAGCGCGAACAGCTGACAAAACCGATGTTGTCCTTGTTTTCATTTCGATAATTAATGTTTGCGCATCCGACTCGTGCGGATCGCTCTAAAACTCTCACTTGGGGAAAAAAATGAAGAAGTTGAATCTCGCGCTGGCACTGGCCGGCGTATTAACTGGCGCCGCTCAAGCGCAGTCGGCAGTTGAGGTCTACGGCATCGTCGATATGGGCTTGGTTCGCGATTTCGGCAGCATGCCTGATGGCCCAGCCGCTACTGGTAACAAGATGACCAGCGGCGCACAGTCCGGTACCCGACTTGGCTTCAAGGGTAAGGAGGATCTGGGCAACGGCCTGAACGCGCTGTTCGTGCTTGAGACAGGCATTGCTGCCGACAGAGGCGGCTTCAACCAAGGTGCCATCTTTGCACGCCAGAGCTTCGTGGGCCTCCAAGGTGATTTCGGCACGCTTACCCTGGGCCGCCAATACACTTCCTACTTTCTTACGCTGAACCAAATCGCCGACCCGTTCGCGTCGGGTCTTGCGGGTAATGCGCAGAACCTGATGATGCCCGCAGCCGCAGCTGAACCCGATCGTGCACTCCGGATGAATGATGCGGTCAAGTACACAACGCCCATCTTTGAAAATTTTAGCGCCGAGATTGGCTATGGATTTGGCGAGACCGCCGGCAACAGCGATGCCAATCGTGTTGTCACTGGGTCGATTGGCTATGACAGCAAAACGCTGAACGTGCGTCTGGCGCACTACAACAAAAATAACGCTACCGACACGGCTGTCGTACGGAGCACGCTGCTAGCCGCCAACTACGACTTTGAGTTTGTCAAAATTTTTGGCGCCTACTCTGATAACAACTGGGCGCTGGCCAAGAGTGATAACTACCTGGTCGGCTTCACCATCCCCTATGGCGCGCACAAATTTATCGCCTCCTATATCCGTGCAGCCGGCCAAGGAGCCCTGGCTGAAAATGATGCTGACCAGTGGGGCATTGGTTACACCTATGCGTTATCCAAGCGCACTAACATGTACGCCGCATATGGCTCCATCAGCAACGATGGCACTGCCAGATATACGGTCGGCAATAACTCTGAGGCTGGCACCGGCAACAAGGCTATCAATTTCGGCCTGCGGCACGTGTTCTGATGCAGGGCGAGCCATTCGGCTCACACAAGATTCATTGCTGACCCGCGCGGTCGTTGATGGATAGGCTGGTCTGGTTTCAGCCTGCAGAGTTTTCTGCGAATGTAATCTCCTCTCTTCACGGCACCTTCGGGTGCCGTTTTTTTATCGCTTGTCGGTAGGCGGTTCGGTACGGGTAAATCCGCTGTGCGCCAACTTGCGTCTGCCAAACTTCGAACGAATTTATTCGGCGTTGCGTACTGACGCGCCATTTCTACCTGACCTGAAAAACGCCATGACCTCACTGCCCGATGTCGACGCGGTTGCAATGTATCTGCAACAGCATCCGGAATTCCTTGAACAGCATCCAGACATCGTTGCGGGGCTCAGACTGACGACCGCACTTGGCGGGCGTACCGTTTCCTTGCAAGAGCGGCAGGTGGAAATCCTGCGCGACAAGATTCGGCAGCTGGAACTCAAACTAGCCGCCTTCATGCGCAATGCCAGCGGCAACGAGTTAATCATGGCGAACTTGCACCAATGGACGCTGCAGCTATTCATTGAACAATCGCCCTCCGAGCTCCCCGCCGCATTGATCAGCGCGACCCAATCATGTTTTGACGTCCCCGCCGCAACGATCCGCCTGTGGAATACCAAAGCCGAGTTTGCCGATGCGGACTTCATCAGTGATGACGAAGACGCGCGTGCGTTTGCAGACACCCATAGCAACCCCATATGCGGCGCCGCAGCGCGGCAGCCCGGCACACTCTGGCTGGATGATGCAACGTCGATGCAATCAGTAGCGCTGCTACCGCTTCGCAAATCCGGTGCCGAGACCAGTTTTGGCCTGATGGTTTTAGGCTCACCGGACCCGCAGCGATTTGCCGCCGATCTGGCCACCGATATTCTGGCTCGGATCAGCGACATTGCCAGCGCGCGGCTTCAGCCGCTGATCGACTAAGGCGACCGCCGTGACCAGTGCCGACAAAGATATTGCCGGCTATCTGGCGCACCTACAGACCCAGCGCAAGCTGTCGGCGCATACGCTCGAGAATTACCGGCGCGATCTTGATCAGCTCGCCTTATTGGTGGCCGAAAATCTGTCCGGACGCCCGCTTGCCAAGCTGACGCAAGCCGATATTCGACGCTGCACCAGCCAGCTACACGCACGCGGTTTATCCCCTAGCTCCATTGCACGCAAGCTGTCAGCGTGGCGCGGCATGTTTGCCTGGTTAGCGCTGTACCAGACGGTGGTATCAAACCCAGTGGACGGCGTGCGCGCGCCCAAGCGAGTCAAGGCACTGCCCAAGGCGCTGGGTGTGGACGATGCAGTGCGGCTGGTGTCGTCTGCAGTGAGTGGTGATGAAACATCCGCCACCCGCGATGCGTGCAGTAGGGCGATGTTTGAGCTGCTGTACTCAAGCGGCTTGCGCGTCGCCGAGTTGACCAGCCTGGACCAGAGGCATGTAAAAACAGCCGGCTATGAGACGCTCAGCTGGCTTGATCTCGACGCGGGTGAATTGACGGTCACCGGTAAAGGTAGCAAACGCCGCAGTGTGCCGATTGGTAGCGCCGCCATCACCGCGCTGCGCGAATGGCTAGCCGCTCGGCCGCAGATCGTACGTACCGAACCTGAGGACGATGCGCATGCGCTGTTCTTGTCGGCACGTGGACACCGTATCTCGTCACGCGAGGTGCAGCGCAGAATTAAAGCGCATGCGCAGTCGCTTGGCATACCGGCTGATGTACACCCCCATGTATTGCGCCACTCGTTTGCCTCACACTTGCTGCAGTCGTCGGGAGATCTGCGCGCGGTACAGGAAATGCTCGGGCATGCGTCAATTGCCTCGACACAGGTCTATACTTCGCTCGATTTCCAAAGACTCGCGCAGGTGTATGACGCTGCGCACCCGCGCGCAAAAAAACAAAGCTGACGCGAATTTCTTCTTTTTTGTTTGGAGCACCATGGCACTGATCCCCGCCACTATCCTCACTGGCTTTCTTGGCGCAGGCAAAACAACGCTACTGAACCGTATCTTGCGCGAACCTCATGGCATGAAAATCGCTGTGATTGAGAATGAATTTGGCGAAGAAAACATCGACAATGAAATTCTGGTTCAAGAAAGTAACGAGCAGATTGTCGAAATGAGTAACGGCTGCATCTGCTGCACGGTGCGTGGAGACCTGATCGCTGGCCTCGGGCAACTGGCGCAAAAGCGGCGCGACGGCGTACTGCAGTTTGATCGTGTCGTGATCGAGACTACCGGCCTGGCGAACCCGGGCCCGGTAGCGCAAACCTTCTTCATGGATGAAGACATTGGTCTGTCTTATTTACTCGATGGCGTCATCACTGTCGTGGACGCCAGCCACGCCATGGAACAACTCGATCGCTTTGAAGAAGCCCAGCGCCAAATTGGCTTTGCAGATCGAATGTTGCTATCGAAGACCGACCTGTGCCCTGCGGAATCCGTCAGCGCACTGGAGGCTCGACTGAAACGCATTAATCCACGCGCGCCGATCATGCGCTCCGATTTCGGCAAAGCGCCGATTGAAGAGATTCTCGATATTCGCGGCTTTAATCTGAACGAGAAACTCGAGATTGATCCAGATTTTCTAAAGGATGACGCACATGACCATGCTTGCGATGAGCACTGCGCGCATGATCATGATCATACGCATCACCATCACGCACATGACCATGACCACGCGCACGGCCATGCTCATGGCAGGCATACCGACGATATCGCAGCCTTTGTATTCCGCAGCGACCGACCGTTTGATCCGGCCAAGCTGGAAGAGTTTATCGGTGGTTTGGTACAGGCTTTCGGACCGCGCATGCTGCGCTACAAAGGGGTGCTGTGGATGAGTGGCGCCACCCGCAAGGTGATCTTCCAGGGGGTGCACCAGACCATGGGCAGCGATCTAGGATCGCCTTGGGCGGCCGATGAGACGCGCGGCAGCAAAATTGTCTTCATCGGGCAAAACCTGCCAAAAGAAGTGTTCACTCAGGGCTTAACGCAGTGTCTTGCCTGATTCTCGGTACAAGTTTGAAAACCTTTTTTGCATAACGAAGAATTCCCTGAATGAAACTAGCTGAAAATAGCCGAAAGCTTGTCTCTCAGGACAACAATGTGATTACAATAGCCGCCGATATCGCCCTGCCCCACACGGAGACATGATGTGGGCCTCGAAACCAAAGCCCGAAAGCACTGTGCGCCAGCAATGTTGGCCACAAGCCTCTGGGTAGAATTCACCGATTCGTAGCAATGAAAGCAAGCGACGTGGCAACTACAACCAAGACATCAAAGTCGACTAATGGCGCCCTGCTCACCGAAGAAGATATTCTGAAAATGAGTGAGAAGGACTACATGAACCCTGCACAGCTCGCATTCTTTAAAGCCCGCTTGCAGCAGCTTGAACGTGACCTGTTAAGAAACGCTGACGAAACCACCGAACATTTGCGCGAGACTGTACTGGTGCCTGATCCTGCGGATCGCGCCACCATTGAAGAAGAGCACGCACTTGAACTTCGAACACGCGACCGGGAGCGCAAGCTGCTGAAGAAAGTGCAGCAGTCGATCGCGTCGATTGATTCCGGTGACTATGGCTGGTGTGAAGAAACCGGCGAACCCATTGGCATCCCGCGTCTGCTTGCGCGTCCTACAGCGACGCTCTCGCTCGAGGCCCAGCAGCGGCGCGAGCTGAAGCAGAAACTCTACGGCGACTAAACGCCCACCGAAAAACCCTCGTTAGGATGGTTGGAGGCCCCTCTTTGAGGGCCTCTGGCCGGTCGCCTCGGAGGTCTTCAGCGCCGCCACCTCGCCATTGTCTGGCGTTTTTGCGCTAGTATTGCGGCGCTTTCATTTTTGGCTCCGTTTGTACTCACGTCAATGACTCACGCCGCTCCACGCCGATATCGTCAACGTGCCTTTATGGCTGCGTTGCTGGTACTCAGCCTGCTGCTCGCGCAGTGGCTTGGTCTGACGCACGCGATTGCGCACAGCGGCGTCGCCAGTGCACAAACCGCATCGACGTCTGGCTGGGAGCCGATCGAGCACACCCAATCAGCCGCTCATTGCGCAGCGTTTGATGCTGCCACCCTTGGCGCCAGTCTGCATACCAGCGGCTTGGTCATCTTGCCGGTGGTTCGATGCAGCACTGCGGTCGAACTTCCTGTCCGTGGCGGCATCGCCCGCCTTACCACCCGCCACTTCAACTCGCGCGCACCTCCACACCAAGCCTGATATCGCACATCAGGCGCCGCTCGGCATTGACCGACTGCGGCGGATATTGTTTTTCGTGGAGATGATCATGAGCTTTCGACGCTCGATTCTGGCGCACGCTGTGTCGTGCGCACTCGCTGGCCTCAGCATGGCCAGCTATGCACAACAAGCAGATAAATCCCTGGCGCCGGTGATTGTTACCGCCGATCCATTTGGCTCGCAAGAGCAAGCCACCATTCTTTCGCCGGCGCGCGTGCTGTCAGGTGACAACCTGCGCGACAAAATCGGTGGCTCGCTCGGCGAGACTTTGATGCAAGAGCCGGGTATTCATTCATCCGGTTTCAGCACGGGCTCATCGCGACCGATTATTCGCGGGCTGGAAGGTCCACGCGTAAAAATTCTGCAAAACGGTATGAGCAATGGTGATCTGTCGGCAATCTCAAACGATCACGCAGTCGGCGCCAGCTCACTTAGTGCGCAGCAAATTGAAATTTTGCGCGGCCCTGCCACCTTGCTTTACGGCTCGGGTGCGATTGGTGGGGCAATCAATATTGTGAACGGACGCATCCCCACACGCTTGGAAGCGCGCCCGACAGGTGAAGCGGAGCTGAGAGCAAGTAGTGTTGATAACGGTAGTGCGTTTGCATTTACTGCCGACAGGGCTGCCGGCAATATTGGTTTGCATATAGACGGCAACCTGATGCGCGCTGGTGACTACCGCATTCCGGTCAATAGCAGCACTGAGGGCGATGGCGATACCGGTCGCCTCACTTACTCCGGCAATCGCGAAAATAATCTGGGGGTGGGTGCTTCGATGATTCAATCCTGGGGCTATGTCGGCGCATCAGTCTCACAGATTGACAAGTTGTACGGCATTCGAGGGCGCCATGATTCCTCGAAAATTGATCTTTTGCAGACTCGATTTGATATTGACAGTTTGATTCGCTCGCCGTTTGAAGGCTTTGATGCACTGAGAATCAAACTTGGCCAGAGCGACTATCGTCACACTGAGCTAGATAGCGGTGTTGATCCTCATGTCAAGTTCACTAATCGCTCGCTGGAATCTCGCATCGAGCTATCGCATCAAGCTGTCGCCGGTTGGCGCGGCCGCTTAGGTGTGCAGACCGATGGCTCTACGGTGCAGGCATTGAATCTTGAAGATCCCAATGAGTCGACGGTTCCGCGCACCCGATCCAACTCAACGGCGGCGTTCATCGTAGAAGAAACGGATATCGGTGATGTGCGGTTGAATGCCGGCGCACGTATCGAACAAGTCGGCCGACGGCCAATCGGCGCCACCC
>JACCDK011337999.1_pt1 | contig 10482 bp, 9 predicted proteins | sample 7445871 | NCBI WGS metagenome assembly JACCDK01 (sample SAMN15323436, study PRJNA562643) | freshwater metagenome | isolation source: river surface water | place: USA:Blue River Watershed | collected 2017-08-15
GCAAGTGCAGTTGATGAGTATTTAACTGGAAGCACTCAACTACCAGCCCCGATCGAACCAACCGAAAGACCACTTACGGTTTAGACGGATTAAACGAGTAACTTGTAGATCAATAAAAATATCAAGAGAAGAGATAGAAAAGATGCGTCGAGCGAAGATCGTCTGCACACTGGGACCAGCGGTAGAAGCCCCTGAGAAGGTAGCGCAATTGATTGCGGCTGGAATGAATGTGGCGCGGTTAAATCTCTCGCATGGCAGCTATGAAGAGCACCAAAAAAGATTAGATCGAGTTAGAGCTGCAGCCAAACAAGTTAATCGCCCAATCGCAGCATTAGTAGATTTACAAGGGCCAAAGATCCGCTTAGGCAAGTTTAAAGATGGGCCACACGAGTTAGCTCGTGGAGATGTATTTACAATTACCACAGATGAGATCGAAGGTAACAAAGATCGAGTTAGCACAACTTTTAAAGGCCTGCCTGGTGACTGCAAGAAAGGTGATCGACTTTTAATCGACGATGGAAAAGTTACGGTCGAGGTCACCGAGATTAAAGGCAATGATGTAATCACAAAGTGCTTAGAACCGGGAACCGTATCCAATAACAAAGGAATCAATCTACCTGGGGTTGCAGTTTCCGTACCTGCGCTTTCGGATAAAGACAAGGAAGATCTACGTTGGGCATTAAAAGCAGATGTAGATTTCATCGCGCTTTCATTCGTCCGAGACGCTAAAGACATAAAAGAAGTTCACGCCATCATGGATGAAGTAGGTATTCGCATTCCAGTAATTGCAAAGATTGAAAAACCTCAAGCAGTTGCAAATTTGGAAGCGATCATCGCAGCCTTTGATGGCATCATGGTTGCTCGCGGGGACTTGGGAGTCGAATTACCAATCGAAGAGGTGCCTTTGGTTCAAAAACGCTGTGTAGCGTTAGCTCGCGCAGCTGCCAAGCCCGTCATCGTTGCTACCCAGATGTTAGATTCCATGATTACCAATAGCACCCCGACTCGCGCCGAAGCCACTGATTGTGCAAATGCAGTTCTTGATGGTGCAGATGCCTTGATGCTATCCGGTGAAACTTCGGTCGGAGAGTTTGCAATTGAAGCTGTAAAAACAATGGCGCGTATCATCGAACATACAGAGTCGAAAGCGCTTGATCGGATTGCAGCTCTTGATGCCAAGCCCACGACTAAAGGCGGGGCTATTACCAAAGCGGCCACCGAAATTGGTGCCACATTAGATGCTAAATATTTAGTTGCCTTCACGGAAAGTGGAGAATCAGCACGACGCATGGCGATGTTCAGAAATTCAATTCCAATTCTTGCGCTGACACCAGTAGAAGGAACATTTAATCGACTCTCGCTTTCATGGGGAGTCGAACCTGGAATCGTACCGACCGTTGCACACACTGACGACATGGTCAAGCAAGTTGATCAATGGCTAATCGAACACGGGGAAGCAAAGATCGGTGACACTGTGGTGATAGTGGCTGGTGCGCCACCTGGAATTCCTGGCTCTACCAATGCAGTGAGAGTTCATGTGATTGGTGATGCTAAAGGTGGTCGCGCGGCTGCCTATCGCAGCTAAATTTGAGCAATTTCAACTTAGTCATTTAATCCAATAAACTTCACTCGAAGTAAATTGCCTCGGTACTCCAACGGTAGAGAGGGCAGTCTCAAACACTGCATAGTGTCGGTTCGAATCCGACTCGGGGCACATGAAAATTCTCGTGGCCGAAGATGAAGCGTTGATTCGCTTAGATCTTGTAGAGATGCTCCAAGAGGCAGGCTACGAAGTTGTTGCCCAGGCAAGTAATGGACAAGAGGCGATAGCTTTAAATCAGAAACATAACCCAGATTTAGCGATTTTAGATATCAATATGCCGATAATGGACGGCTTAACAGCTGCGGAATCAATTGTGCAATCAACTCCCGTATTAATGCTGACGGCATTTAGCCAGCGCGAATTGGTAGACCGGGCAAACGCCGCAGGGGTAATGGCGTACATATTGAAACCGTTTACCATCAATGACTTGATCCCAGCGATTGAGATTGCATCGAGTAGGTATCAGCAGATGAGCACTTTAGTCTCCGAAATTTCCAATTTAAACGAGCGATTAGAGACGCGGAAATTGATTGATCGGGCTAAAGGAATATTGATGAAAGCGCTCAATCTTTCAGAGCCAGAAGCCTTCTCTTGGATTCAAAGGGCTGCGATGGACCGTCGACTGACCATGAAAGAAGTCGCGTTAGCAGTAATCGACCCCAACGCCCAAATTGATAGATAGTTGGCACTCCTAGCCACCTGATTGACCTTTACTTACCCAAAGTTATACAAGTTTTATCAAATCAGGCGCAAGGTGCCACCTAACTACGCCTTGTCTAAGGGGTGAGCCTCAATTAACCTTTACCCCTCCCTCTCCCAGGGACATGATCATGAATGAAAGGCATTACATGAAGAAGCAAAGCATTATCTCTGTTGCTGCAGTAATCGCGCTCGCAGCAGGTTCTGCAGTTGCGCTTGCTCCAGCATCAAGTGCTGCAGCGAAGACCGTCACTATCGCATTCCAAGGCCCACTCACCGGTGAAGAGGCTCAGGTTGGTATCGACGAACTTAATGGCGTTAAGTACGCTGTTGCGCTATTCAATGCAAAGAACAAGAACAAGTACAAAGTAGAAATCGTTTCAGTTGACGATCAAGGAAGCGGAACCGAAGCAGCTAAGGTTGCACCAGGTACTGCATCTAACAAGAAGATCATCGGCTTGGTTGGACCTGCATATTCAGGTGCAACAATTAACTCGCTACCTTTCTACAAGCAAACAAATCTTCCGATGATTTCTCCATCGGCGACTCGTGTATCAATTACTGATCCTTCACAGGGTCTAATTGGTTTCCCAGTCTTCCACCGCGTTCCACCAACTGACCGTGTACAGGGCCCAGCTCTATACAAGTTAGCAACCAAGGGTGTTTCTTCACCTGTGGTCTATGTGATCGACGATCAGTCACCATACGGTGTTGGTCTTGTTGAGTACATGGAGAAGAGTGGTGCAAAGATTGCAGGTAAGGACTCAGTTCCAGATTCAACAACCGACTGGTCTGCAACCATCTCTAAGGTTAAGACTGCAAATGCAAACGTCGTAATCTTCACTGGTTACTACGCACAGGCTGCAACATTGTTCCGTCAGCTACGTGACTCTGGTTATACCGGAATCCTTGCTGGTGGCGACGGTGTACTTAGCCCAGGTATTTTGACATTGGCAAGCGCGACCATCCTTGAGGGTGTTCGTATGACCGGTGGAACCGTTCCTCTATCAGAGATCTCTGCAAAGCTTGAAGCAGATTTCAAGAAGAAGATGGGCGTATCTTCAGGTACCTATGCTGCAGAATCAATTGACGCAACCAACGTATTCCTAAGCTGCATCGGCAAGGGTGTTTCAACCCGCGCTGCAATGCTCAAGTGCGTCAAGTCCTACAAGGGCAAGTCAATCTCTGGCAGCAATCTCTCATTCGACAAGTATGGAGATAACGCAGGTGGCGTAATGAACGGCTTTGAAATCAAAGGCGGAGCAATTAAGTTCACCGGAGCAGTAAAGTAATAATTCGTCCATAAAGACGAAGTAGTTCAAAGAACGTAGCACCTAGGGTTCGCTCTAGGTGCTACGTTTTAAAAATTTTCTCGAACAAGATTCAAAACGATTCCAGAACGAATTTAGAACGAATTTAGAACGAATTTAGAACGAATTTAGAACGAATTTAGAACGAGCGTAGAGAGAGTGTTCAGTGCTAGCTAACTTCATTGATCAGTTTGCTACCTTGACTATTGGTGGCCTAAGTCTTGGCTTTATCTATGTATTGATTGCCCTCGGTTACACCATGGTCTACGGAGTACTCCGTATGATCAACTTCGCAAATTCTGAGATATTTATGTACGGAACTTTTGCCACTGTGATAGTGGCTCGCGATCTCTTTGGTTTTACTCAGAGCAGCGAACCAGTAACTGGACTGCGACTAATCGTGGTATTGCTTTCATGCCTCTTAGCATCAATGTTGATGTCAGGCGTGCTCTCTATTCTGTTAGAGCTAGTTGCCTATCGAAGATTACGTAATCGTGGATCCAATAAATTAGCGCCGCTGATCTCAGCTATCGGAATGTCCATAGTGCTCGCGGAATTTATGCGTATCCTTACCGACTCCCGTTATGTCGGAAGCCCCCGTTTCATGGAAAAGAAATCGTTGGGCAATGTCTTTGGTGCAGATCTGCGCCTAGATAATATGATCATTATTTTTGCAGGCCTAATTCTTTATGTAACACTCAACCAATTTGTACAACGCACTCGACTTGGCAAGGCTATTCGCGCAGTATCCATGAATGAAGATGCTGCCAAATTGATGGGCGTCAACCTTAATTTTGTGGTCTCCGGAACCTTCTTAGTTGGTGGACTGATGACCGGCGCTGCAGGTTTCTTCTACGTACTGAAATATGAGAACACGGTGTTTAACATTGGTTTTGGACTTGGAATCGCAGCATTCACTGCTGCAATTCTTGGCGGTATCGGAAACATTAAAGGCGCTTTCTACGGTGGTATCGCTCTTGGCTTACTCGAGACCTATGCCGCCTTCTTCCTCGGTACTCAATGGAAAGCGGTCACCGTCTTCCTAGTGCTGGTGCTAGTTCTTTACTTCCGTCCGAATGGCGTATGCGGTGAAGCAATTACGCAATTGAGGGCATGTTGATAAATATCCGCGATTGGGGCGCAGATATCTGGGAGCGCTCGTCTAGGCCAATAAGGGTTTTAATTGTTTTATCAGCCATCGCAATTGCAGCAGTTTTGCCACTCTTAGGCGGGACTTTCCTTAACACTCCTGTCGCTGAATACGCATCGGTACTCGTATACCCAGTAGCGATCTTCGTAATCATGGCGCTGGGGCTAAATATCGTAATTGGCAAGAGTGGTTTGTTGGATCTTGGATATGTGGCATTTTTTGCAATCGGTGCCTACACCATGGGTCTGCTCGGAACTAAGACCGGTTTAAACACTTGGGAGATTCTGCCGATCGGTATCGCAATGGCGATGTTTGCAGGGTTGATTTTAGGTGTACCTGCGCTACGTCTTCGCGGAGATTATTTAGCGATTATTACTCTGGGCTTTGGCGAAATCGTGCGCATCACAGCGCTAAATTTGAGTTCAATTGGTGGAGCTAATGGAATCATCGGAATTCCAACTCCGCCAAAGGTATTTGGTCTTGAATATACCTTTGATAACCATCGCCTTTATTACTGGACGTTATTGATTATCATCCTCTTAACAATTTGGATGATCAGACGACTTTCAGTTCGCAGGGCAGGTCGTGCCTGGGAATCCATCCGTCAAGATGAAGATGCCGCAGAGCTTATGGGCGTGCCAACTTTCCGTTACAAGATCTGGGCATTTGTTCTCGGCGCATCAGTTGGTGGCGCAGCTGGCGTGCTATATGCCTCTAAAACATTATTCATCTCACCTGATAATTTCACCTTGCAGGTATCTATTCTGATCTTAGCTTGCGTTGTTTTCGGCGGTATGGGAAATATCTGGGGCGTAATCTTAGGTGCGGTAATTCTTGGCTATCTTCCGGATCGAATTCGATTTATCTCTGATGCTCGACTCTTAGTATTTGGCGCAGTGCTAGTAATTATGATGAATCTGCGACCTGATGGTTTATTGCCACGCAAGAAGCGCGAGAAAGCGCTACCTGAGAAAGGCAAAGCATGAGCGAGCCAATTCTGAAGTTACAGAATGTCACCATGCAATTTGGCGGCGTTACTGCTCTTAACGATGTCACCTTTGATATCAACAAACAGGAAATCCTAGGTTTAATAGGTCCTAATGGAGCTGGAAAGACCACAATCTTCAATGTGATAACTGGTGTTTATCAAGTAACTAAAGGCGACATTACATTTGAAGGTAAGTCAATCACTGGCATTAAACGTTATCGAATCACTCGAGGTGGAATCGCTCGTACATTCCAGAACATTCGTCTTTGGGGCGACATGACAGCCCTTGAAAATGTCATCACAGCAACGGATACCCATAAAGGATCTGGTTTGGTCGGAGGGTTATTTGGGACACCTAGATCTAGACGAGAAGAGAAGAAAGGTCGCGAGCGAGCACAAGAGCTTTTAGATTTCATTGGCATCGGAGAATATTCAGATCGACTAGCTAAAAATTTGCCATACGGTGTGCAACGTAGATTAGAGATTGCCCGCGCACTAGGCACCGAACCTAAACTCTTATTGCTCGATGAACCAGCGGCAGGTTTCAATCCTTCTGAAAAGGTAGAGCTTGCAAAGACCATCCGTAAAATCCGCGATGCCGGCTATACCGTGCTTCTGATCGAACATGATATGTCGCTGGTGATGGGAGTTTCAGACCGCGTTGTAGTTATCGACTTTGGTCAGAAGATTGCAGATGGTCTTCCAGAAGTAGTTCAGAATGATAAGCGAGTCATCGAGGCTTACCTAGGAGTACCTGAAGATGCGTCTTGAGATAAAGGATTTGCGAGTTCATTACGGAAAAATCGAAGCCATCAAAGGCATCTCGGTAACCGTTAATCAAGGTGAGATCGTTACATTAATTGGAGCCAATGGCGCAGGCAAAACCACTACCTTAAAGACTATTTCAGGTTTACGCCCAGTTTCTTCAGGTTCTATCATCTTTGACGGTCAAGATATTTCTAAGATGCCAGCGCACGCCAGAGTACGACTTGGAATTTCACAAGCACCTGAAGGTCGCGGCATCTTCCCGGGCATGACGGTTCTTGAGAATCTTGAGATGGGTAAGTATCACTTGAAGATGAAGAAATCTGAGATCGAAAGCGACTTAGAGAATGTCTACCATCTATTCCCAAGGCTAAAGGAGCGTGCAAGCCAAGCTGGAGGAACGCTTTCTGGCGGCGAACAACAGATGTTGGCAATTGGTCGCGCGTTGATGGCTCGCCCCAAAGTTCTATTACTTGATGAACCATCAATGGGTCTTGCTCCACAAATGATCGCAAATATCTTCCGAATCATCACAGAGATTAACAAACAAGGTGTCACAATTCTTCTGGTCGAACAGAATGCGCAACAGGCGTTAAATCGTGCTCATAGAGCCTATGTTCTCGAGATTGGTTCAATCACCAAAGAGGCGAACGCAAAAGATCTTCTAAATGATCCTCATGTTAAGTCAGCTTATTTGGGTACTGGCGCACACGAGATCTTCTAAAACTTTTAATCGTTAAGTATCAAACAGGTAATTCTGGCAGTGCAGGTGCGCTGACCTTGTTCATTTTTGATTTCAATCTCGTAACTACAGAGAGTTCGACCTAGAGAGATCGCAGTTGCGGTAGCAGTTACTTTGCCTGAGGTAGCGGCCTTATGGTGGGTCGCATTGATATCAATTCCAACAATTCTTTTAGTTGGACCTGCATGTAGCCAAGATCCAATTGAGCCAAGTGATTCCGCTAGAACCACGTTAGCGCCACCATGCAAATATCCAAGTGGTTGCGTATTACCCTCTACCGGCATAGTTCCGACCAATCTTTGGGGGGTGGCTTCTAAAATCTTTATGCCCATCTTCTTATCTAGAGCGGCCTGTCCACGACCGTTTAATAGCTCCATAAACTCACTATTTTCCATGTCCAAAAGATAACACCAATACAAAATAAGTACCGCAGTTAAGATGAACCTATGAAGCGATTGCTATTGATTGATGGCCACTCAATGGCATATCGGGCATATTTTGCTCTGCCAGTTGATAGTTTCACGACTGCATCTGGACAACATACAAATGCGGTCTATGGCTTCGCCAACATGATCATGAGTTTAATCAAAGAAGAGAAGCCAACTCATGTCGCAGTAGCATTTGATGTATCGCGCAAAACTTTCCGCACCGAAAAGTTTCCTGAATACAAAGCTACTCGAAGCGCTACTCCCGACGAATTCAGATCCCAGATTCCGATACTTCATGAGCTATTGGCCGCCATGAACATAAAGGAGTATTCGCTAGAGGGCTATGAAGCAGATGACTTGTTAGCCACTATTTCAAAGCGCGCAATTACCGAGGGATTTGAAGTATCAATCTGCACTGGTGATCGCGATAGTTTTCAATTGGTTAATGAAAAAATTACCGTGCTCTTTCCAAAGAAAGGTGTCTCCGAAATGTCGCGGATGACTCCCGCTGCGGTTTTTGAAAAATACGGACTGACACCAGAGCAATATCCAGATTTTGCAGCGTTGCGCGGAGATCCTAGTGATAATTTACCGTCGATTCCCGGAGTAGGCGAGAAAACTGCAGCTAAGTGGATAATCGAGTATGGATCGCTAAAGAACTTAATTGCAAATATTGATTCAGTCGGCGGAAAAGTCGGGGAATCATTACGTGCAAATATCGATTCGGTTCTGCGCAACCGAGAATTGACCCACTTGGTCTCCGATGTGCCGCTGGAATTTTCATTATCGAATTTAAGTTGGGAAGCATTCAACACCTCTTCGCTGCGCACGATCTTTACTAAAATGGAGTTTCGAACACTGCTTAACAGGTTGCCTTCAAACGAAGATCAATCTCATCGACAACCAGTTGATACCACTTTCACCTCTCCGGAAGAGTTGAGCGAGAAGCTCAAAGGATTTACCGGAAGCATCGCGATGCTATTCGAATTACTAGATGATAATCTCAACTCTTACGCAGTGGCGACATCACCTAACGAAGTTTATTTGGTGATGTCAGATGAGATTGGTCCTTGGCTTTCAGATTCAAACATTAAGAAAATTGTCTATGATTTTAAAGAATTAGCTCGCACCAGAGATTTTTCGGGGGTAGTTTTTGATATTGCACTTGCTAGTTACCTGATAGATCCAGGAAATCGCCTTAATCAAATCTCTGAAGTATTAGAGCGCTGGGGCCTGCCAAACGGATCCCTATCTACCAACACCGCTTCATTATTTGTACTAAAAGATAAGTTATCAGCTGAGCTCGAGGTTCGTGGAGCCCTTAAATTACTCACCGACTTAGAGCAACCAGTATCTGCAGTGCTTGCTGACATGGAACGTGCCGGGGTAGCGATAGATAAGAAGGTACTGACGCGCCAAAGCGATGAATTGTTGCAAGAGGTAGGAAGTAATACCCAAGCTGCTTATAAGTTGGTTGGGCATGAATTTAATGTGGCCTCGCCCAAACAATTACAAGTTGTGCTATTTGATGAACTAAAGTTGCCAAAAACTAAGCGGATTAAAACCGGTTACACCACCGATGCCGAGAGCTTGCAGTGGCTATATGCAGAGACAAAGCATCCAGCATTGCAGCATCTGTTGAAAATTCGCGAGGCTAGCAAATTGCAAAGCGTCGTGGAAGGTTTACTTGCAGAGATAAAAAGTGATGGGCGTATACATACTCATTTCCAGCAGACAGTTGCTGCAACTGGACGTCTTTCATCAACTGGACCCAATTTGCAGAATATCCCAATTCGAAGTGAGCTCGGCAAGAAGATTCGTGATGGATTTGTTGCCGGTGCTGGTTATGACGGAATTTTCACTGCTGATTACAGCCAAATTGAGATGCGGATTCTGGCGCATTTGGCTGATGATCAGAAATTATTGGAGGCCTTTGCATCAGGTGAAGATTTACATTCGACAGTAGCCTCATTGGTATTTGGGGTAAAACCAAATGAAGTTGACCCCGAGATGCGTAGACAGATAAAGGCGATGTCATATGGATTAGCGTATGGGCTTAGTGCTTTTGGTTTATCACAACAATTAGATATCACGCCTGGGCAAGCTAGCGCATTGATGGATAAGTACTATCAACGTTTTGGTGGGATAAGAGATTATTTGGCCACGGTGGTGGCAAAAGCAAAAGAAGATGGTTATACCCAAACTTTACTCGGTAGAAAACGTTATCTTCCAGACCTTCAGAGCGAAAATAAATTTAAACGGGAAATCGCAGAGCGCGCTGCCTTAAATGCACCGATTCAAGGAACTGCAGCAGATATCATCAAATTAGCGATGCTCAAAGTAGATAAAGCGCTTCGAGATGCCAAATTTAAATCGCGAATGTTGTTACAGATCCACGATGAGTTGCTATTTGAATATGTAGAGAGCGAACTAGAAGAACTCCAAACTCTCGTACGAAGAGAGATGGGCGCGGCCTACCCGCTAAAAGTTGCGCTATCTGTAAATGTCGGTCACGGAGTTAGCTGGCATGCCGCCGAGCATTAACCCTCCAAAACTACATCTGCCGCCGCAAAGCGCTTTCTTCCAAGATTTAGAGTCAAAAAGCCGATTGATAATGCCAAGGTGGTTACTGCTAAACAAGCTTGAGGTGAAATCTCTTTCGCCACCCAACCACCAATCGCGCTACCTAATGCGGCCATCGAGCCTTCAATTGTCCACAACCAACCAAGCGATGCGGTTGCGCTTCCTTGGGGTCTAACTGCATCTAGAACTTCAAAATAAAAGACCTGCAATGCAC
>JACCDK010217498.1_pt1 | contig 10481 bp, 7 predicted proteins | sample 7445871 | NCBI WGS metagenome assembly JACCDK01 (sample SAMN15323436, study PRJNA562643) | freshwater metagenome | isolation source: river surface water | place: USA:Blue River Watershed | collected 2017-08-15
CCACAACCGTCCCACCCTCGCGCCCTCCCCCTGGCCCCATATCAATCACCCAATCCGCCGACTTAATTACATCCAAGTTGTGCTCGATAATCAGCACGGTATTCCCCGCATCACGCAACCGAAGAATCACCCCCAACAACGTCCGAATATCGTCGAAGTGAAGCCCCGTGGTTGGCTCATCCATAATGTACAACGTCCTGCCCGTTCCACGCTTCGACAACTCTGCCGCCAACTTGAGGCGCTGAGATTCGCCTCCGGACAACGTTGATCCACTCTGCCCCAATCGAACATACCCCAACCCAACATTCGCAAGCGCCTCCAACTTCTCTCCCACCTGCGGCACGTTTCTAAAAAACCGTTCCGCCTCATCGACCGTGAGATCCAGTACGTCCGCAATGCTCAATCCCTTGTAGGTCACATCCAGCGTTTCTCGATTGTACCGTCGTCCACGGCACGCTTCACACTCCACATACACGTTCGCAAGGAACTGCATATCAATCTCGCGAACGCCCGCGCCTTCACACGCCTCGCATCGACCTCCCTTGATGTTAAACGAAAAACGACCCGCCTCGTACCCGCGTACACGGGCAATCGGCATGCCCGCATACAGTTCGCGAACCGCAGAAAACGCTCCGCAATAGGTTACCGGATTCGACCGCGGACTCCGACCAACTGGGTCCTGATCAATCACAATCACCTTGTCGAATTGCTCCATCCCGAGAATCCGCTGATGCACCCCCGCTCGTTCCTTCGCGCCATGCAAATACCGCGACATCTGACGCCGCAAAACATCTTCCACCAACGTTGATTTTCCCGACCCGGAAACGCCCGTCACCACCGTCAAACAACCCACCGGAAAATGAACATCAACCTCCCGCAGATTATTCTCCGCCGCCCCAATCACGCTCAGCCACCCAGGAGGAATCCGATCCCGATCGACCGCCGCCCGCAATGTCCTCGGTGCCACCCGCTCCTTCGGAACTGGAATGTGGTGCCGCCCAGATAAGTATCCGCCCGTCAATGAGTCTTCCTGTGTCGCAATCTCCTCCGGCGTGCCCATTCCAATGATGCGCCCACCGTTCACCCCCGCTCCCGGCCCCATATCCACAACGTAATCCGCCGCACGAATCGTGTCCTCATCATGCTCCACCACCACCACCGAGTTCCCGATGTCCCTCAAGTGCTTCAACGTCAATAGCAGTCGATCATTGTCGCTCTGATGCAAGCCGATGCTCGGCTCATCCAGAACGTACAGGCAACCTGACAGCCCAGAGCCAATCTGCGTCGCTAATCGAATCCGCTGCGCCTCTCCTCCGGAAAGCGTGCCGCTCTCGCGGTCCAACGTCAGATACCCCAACCCCACCTCGTTCAAGAAACGTAAACGTCCACCCAACTCGCGCAGCACTTCCGCCACCACCTCGCGATCACGCTCCCCAACCTCCAACCCCGCCACCACCGAGGCTGCATCCCGAATCGTCAGTCGACAAAATCCATCAATCCCAATCCCTTCAATCGCCCCCGCATCTTGGCTCCTCCGATATCCCACCCGAACGGCACGCAACTCGGGTCGCAGTCGAGCTCCTCCACAGTCCGGACAAATCTCGCGCCCCATGTACGCTCTCAACTTGTTCCGCAAAGAATCCCCCTCAGCCGCATCAAAAAACAATCTTAGCCTCGCCATAACCCCCTCCCAAACAACGATCTCCTCTCCTCCGTTCGCTGAGGGAAGCGACAGCATCCGATCCGGCACACCCATCAAAATCCCGTCCCTCGCACGCTCCGACAACATCCCCCACGGCACATCAACCCCCACTCCGAGCTCACGACACAACGCTTTTTCCAACAACCGATAGTGCGCCTCGAGTGCCTTACCCACCTTCCGCCAAGGACCAATCGCTCCCTGTTCCAAACTCAAAGAGGGATCCCGCACCACATTATCCACCGAAAAATCCTGCACCTGCCCCAACCCCTCACACCGAGGACACGCCCCCTCGTGCCCGTTGAACGAGAACATGCGCGGACTCAACTCCGGCAAGTGAAAGCCCGTCTTATGGTTCACAAACGCCGAAGAGAAAGACGCCTCCGATAGCGTCCCGTCCGCCCCCTGAACCTGCACCAACACGCGCCCCCCACCGCGCTTCATAGCCGCCTCCACCGAATCTCCCACCCGCTGCCGAACGCCTTCCCGAATAACAATCCGATCAATCACGACATCAATCGTGTGCGGAGCGTCCGCATCGATGCCTGTCAACGCCGGAGCGGGAGGCGGCTGTAACTCGTGAAAACTTCCATCCACTCGCACCCGCATAAAGCCTTCCCGCCTCAATCGATCGAAAACCGCGCGCCCGTCTCCCGCGTGCGACTCCACCAACCGAGAGAGCAACACAATCTTCACCCCTTCCCCAGCCTCCAAAATCCAATCCGTCACCTGCACCGGCGTCCACCGCCTCACCGCAACTCCCGTCTTTGGATCATGCGGGACTCCGACGGCACTGAACAAAACGCGAAGGTAATCGTAAATCTCCGTGACCGTCGCAATCGTCGAGCGCGGATTACCCGTCGAGGTTCGCTGCTCAATCGCAATCGCAGGAGAGAGCCCCTCGATCACGTCCACATCCGGCTTGGGCAACTGCCCAAGAAACTGGCGCGCGTGCACCGAAAGACTCTCCACGTACCGGCGCTGCCCCTCCGCAAACAACGTATCGAAAGCGAGTGATGACTTCCCTGAGCCACTAGGTCCGGTGATCACAACCAGTTTGTCCTTCGGAATCTCCAATCGAAGATCCTTAAGATTGTGCTGCCGCGCTCCGATAATCCGTATGACGTCCCGTGTCATGCAATGTTCACTCTCAGTGGGCGGATGATGCCTGCCAACCACGACCTCTTCGACTCCCAAATCTCATGTCTTCAGCCCCCGGTCAAAAGGCAATCTCCCCGCAGGACGCCTCCGCCCTGTTCGATCAGTTTCGCGAACTGAAGCATTCCGCGAACAACGTCCTCGCCGTCTTTCTCGCACTAGCTGAACTCAGCGAACGAAACCCCGCCAACTACGAGCGCCTCGCAAAAGCCATCATGGAACGCGCACCTCAACTCGTCGCAGGCCTTCAATCGTTCCAAGATAAGTTCTCGGAACATCTCGACGCCTAAGTACGGCGGCGCGCGTCAGCGAGCGAAGCGCACTCGACCCACGCGAGGATTCTTTCCCCAAGCCGCGCCCAGCGCGCACGCCCCCACTTGTCCCTCCCTCAGATCAGGGGCAAAATCTCCACCTCGCGCCATGTCCACACCACAAAACACGATCGCCATCGTCTACGACTACGACCTCACCCTCAGCCCCAACTACATGCAGGAAGAGGTCATTTTTCCCGCGTTCGGCATCGATTCCCGCTCGTTTTGGAAAAAGTCGCACGAACTCGTCAAAGATCTGGGGTTCGACAACGAACTCGCCTACATGAAGTTGCTGCTCGACTGCCTCGGCATCGATCGCCCCACCAACGCCCGACTCCGTGAACTCGGCGGAAGCCTCCGGTTCTATCCCGGTCTGCCAGAAATGTTTCACGAGTTTCAGTCCGGCCTCCTCAAACCCCACCACGAATCCCTCGGCATCCAAGTCGAGCATTACATCATCTCCAGCGGACTCAAAATTCTCATCGAAGGAAGCCGCATCGCGCCCTTCGTCAAAGCAATCTTCGGCTGCGAGTTCGCTGAGGACGAAACCGGTCGAATCAGCTTCCCCAAACGCGTCATCTCGCACACCCAAAAAACCCAGTACCTCTTCCGAATCAACAAAGGCCTCCTCTCAATGAACGAGGACGTCAACGACCACATGCCGGAATCCGTTCGTCCTGTCCCCTTTCGGAACATGATTTACATCGGCGACGGACCCACGGACGTACCCTGCTTTGCGGTCGTACGCCAAAACGGTGGACATGCCATCGCCGTGTACAACCCGGAGGACTCCACGCGCGCCTCATTCAAAAAGTGTTACCAACTGTCCACACACGCCGACCGCGTGCGCCACATCGCTCCAGCAGACTTTCGCGCCGGCAGCCACCTTCGTCTCGTCCTCGAAAACATGATTGAGGAAATCGCGAACAAGATTGTCGACTCCCACGTTCGCGAGTTGGAAAGCGTCACCGTTCGCGCCCCCAAACACTCCGTCTAACGCCCTCCGATGAAACGGTTTCCAACACTCCTGCTTTGCCTTTTCCTCGCCCCGCTCTCGGGAACTTCCAGCGACCCCTCCAAGGCCAAAAAGGAGGACCCGACCTCGCCCGGGGCGCAGGGAGTCCGCTCTCTGCATGTCTGGTCGGATTCCGGCAGCCTCCACCGACTAATTGGCCGATACGCTCCGGATGTTTCCCCAACTTTCACCCTCGATTACTCCGCATCCACTGACGGTGGCGCCTCATGGTCTAACTCCGTGGCATTGCCGACCGCAGCCCACCCACCCGGTGCCTTTCACCGCGGATCCGATGCGCGGATTGTCGCCCACGGCAAACACCTCGTCGCCATTTGGTCCGAGGCGGGAACCGGTGCCTTCGGCGGAGGCCCCATGGCATCGGCCCTCTCTTCGGACGGTGGCGCAACCTGGGCCCCCGGCCCGAACCCAGCGGACGACGGACGCACCGATGGTCACGGCTTTCTCGGGCTGACCGCAGACCAACTCGGCAGATTCCACCTTGCGTGGCTGGATTCACGCACCGGCGAACGGGGATTGCGCTACGCCTCGTCGGACGACTTCGGGAAAACATGGACCACCAACCGGACGGCCGTTCCAAAAACCTGCGAGTGCTGCTGGAACACGCTTGCCCCATTGGGGGACGGTTCCGTCGGAATCCTTTTCCGGGCGAGATCGCCCCGAGACATGCAACTTGTGCGATCGAAGGACTCGGGAAAAACCTGGCTCGCTCCGGTTTCGATTGCCGACTTTCAATGGGACTTCAACTCATGTCCCCACGTCGGCGGAGGCATTGCCGCAACCCATGAAAAAGGCGCCACCCGCCTCCATGCCACCATCTGGACGGGAGCCTCCGGCAAAGCGGGCCTCTATTACGCCTCGTCGGATACCCATGGCCAGACTTGGAACGAGCCCCACAAAATCGGAGCTCCGCTCGCTTGGCATCCTGACCTTGCGTCCGACGGCAAAAACCGGGTCGTTGTTGTCTGGGACTCCATGGCAGGGCTGCTCCCCGAGGTTTCTTTCTCCGAATCATCCGACAACGGTCAAAGCTGGACCCCGCCCGCCCGACTCAGCCCAGCAGGAAAGCCAGCGACACATCCGCAGATCGTCCACATGAACGGCCGGTTCCGCGTTTTTTGGACCACCCTGTACCCCGACAAACCCGCCACCGCAGAATCAGCCCTGATTCCCTGAATCCCGCAATCCTCCCCAAAAGAGGCGCCCGCACTGACTTTTCACACGCATCGAACTCCATCAAGCCCTCCACCTGCTCTAGGACGGTGAATCGTATGAACTCCACCCTCCGAACTCTCGCAGCGTTACTCGTCGGCTCCCCACTCCTCACCGAGATGGCCGAGGCGGCAGATCAATCGTCACCCAGCAGCGTGCTGGTGTACGTCGGGACCTACACCGGCAAGAAAAGCCAGGGCATCTACGTCTCGCGCCTCAACCCGAAAACAGGCGCCATGACCGCCCCCGAACTGGCCGGTGAAATGACGAATCCCTCATGGATAACCATTCATCCCAGCGGCAAGTTTTTATTTGCCGCCGGCGAGGGAGGGCAGCCAAACGGAGGAGCCGTCGGTGGGTTCGCGATCGGTTCGGACGGAAAACTTTCGGCCATCAACAAACAAGCCCCGAACGGAAGCGGCCCGTGCCATCTTGCGATTGATGCGACCGGGAAGACGATACTAGCGGCAAACTACGGGGATGGCAGCGTTGCGTCGCTCGCAATCGCGGCAGATGGATCGTTGTCCGCGTCGGCGTGGGTGGATAAGCATCCTGTTCTGGGAGAGAAACAAAAACCACACGCTCACAGCGTTGACTTTGCCCCAGGAAATCGTTTCGCGCTCAGTTGCGACGCTGGGATTGACCGCATTTACGTTTACCGTTTCGACGCCGCGAAAGGAACGCTCATGGCAAATGACCCGCCGTTCGCAACGACAGTGCCCGACACGCATCCCCGTCATCTGGCGTTCAGCCCCAATGGCAATTTTTGTTACGACATCGACGAACGCTCGATGAGCGTCACCGCATTCCAGTTTGATCAAAAAAGCGGCGTGCTGACGCAGATTCAATCCATCCCCTCCCTTCCAGTGGGCTACGAAGGAAAAGGACAGTCGACGGCGGAACTCATCATGCACCCCTCAGGCAAGTTCCTTTACGGATCGAACCGTGGACACGACAGCATCGTGGCGTACAGCGTGGATGCGCAGACAGGCCGCCTCACCCTTGTGGGCCACACTTCCACCGAGGGAAAAACGCCGCGCGGATTCGGAGTCGATCCCACCGGTCAATGGGCATTTGCCGGGAACCAAGGGTCCGACAGCATCGTTCAGTTCAAAATCAATCAGACCACCGGGGCGCTCGCCCCGACCGGCACCACCTTCGAACTCGGCGCACCCGTCTGCTTCCAATTCCTTCCGGTCAAATAACATCGAGGGCCAACCACGCGCCAAAATCGTATGCTCAACCCCGAAAATCGCGTTCCCAGATGGCGGATGGCAGCGTCTGCGATTTTCGTCGCAAGTGCCGGCGTCCTCGCGGAAGACCCATCCGCCTTCAAACCCCTCTTCAACGGCAAAGACCTCACCGGCTGGGTGGACGTCAATACGTCAAAAGAGACGTGGAGCGTGAAGGACGGTCTCCTCATCTGTAGCGGGTTGCCCATCGGCGTCATGCGAAGCGAAAAACAGTACGAAAACTTTCTCCTGCACGTCGAGTGGCGTCACATGAAACCCGGTGGCAACAGCGGCGTCGTTTTGGGGAGCGACGCGGTCCCAGCGCCGGGACGAAATCTTCCCAAAGGGCTGGAAGTGCAAATGCTCGAGCTCCAGTGGCCTCTGCTAAACCGAACCAAGGATGGCCAACCCAATCACCAGGGTTACGTCAGTGGCGAACTCTTCGGCGCTAACGGTCTGGAAGTTATTCCCGAGAATCCACGCGGGCGTCGAAGTATGTCGACGGAGTTTCGCTGTAACGGCGCCGGAGAGTGGAACGTGTATGACGTGGTTGCCGTCGACGGCGTCGTGAAACTCTCCATCAACGGGAAGTTTGTGAACGGAGTGAGCCAATCCAGCGTTCGGAAAGGCTACCTTTGCCTCGAATCCGAAGGCAGTGAAGTCCACTTCCGAAACATCCAAATCCTCGAACTCCCCCCCGGTCGAGCCACTCCCGAACAAACGGCGCCCGAACTTCCCCCCTCGCAACACGCCAATCCTTGACAAGCGCTGCGGTTCCCTAGGCCGTCACGAAACTTCTAAAACTGGCAGACAGAACAGCTGCACCAGTAAATCAATCCTGAATCATAGTGGAGTTATAACATCTTGACTCGAATCGAAATCCACTTGTATCGGCCCTCCCGCCAGTTCAGCAGGGTATCTCGAAATTCCCTGATTCTTCAAATCTCATCCTTCCGTTTACTGCTTGGCTGAACCCGATTTCTCCCGTTACCCTTTCGGGTTCGTATGAATTCCGAAATCCAGTCCGCCCTGCAGGATCACAAGATTACTCAAAAAGAGGCCGATAAACTCGAAAAACTCCTGCCAGGCACTTCCGTTCTCAATAAAGGCTGGGGTTACGGAACCGTTGCCCGCTTCAACTTCGAAGAAAAATCCATCGTCATCGATTTCCTCGGAAAACCGAACCACGCGATGGAAATCCCCTTCGCAATCGACCGCCTTGAACCCATCGGCGCGGAGCATTTCTACACCCGGCTTTACACCAACAAAGCCTCTCTCAGAGAGGAGGCAACCAAGGACCCCATCAGCTTCTTCAACTGCGTCCTAACCAGCCTCGGGAAGCTCTCGCTAGAGCGGATTTCATCCACCCTGACTGAGACCGTTTTCTCGAATGAAAACGGTTCACCGTCACCCGAAAGCTACAAGGCTTGGTGGACCAAAAACTCAAAGACCATCAAAGAATCCGGCCGCTTCAATGTCCCTGCAAAACGGACTGAGCCCGTTACCCTGAACTCGCAAGAAAATGCGGACTACTGGTCCACCGTGCTTCGCCGATTCAACACGGAGACACAGAGACCGAAAATCGCACTCGCCCTCGAAGACATCCGCAAACACATCAAGGCCCAACAAGAAGCCGTCGGCAAATTGGTCAACGCCCTCGCCCGAGCAGCACGAACAACCCGCGAGTGTCTCTCCACGCCAGCCGCAACGCCGGAAGAAAAACCCATCCAGGACCCCCTTTCCAAGCGCCTCGAAGAAGTCGCAAAACCACTCAAGGAAAAAGCGTTCAACATCGCTCTCGGGTTGATTCTTGCCCCTGCAGAATCCGAGGCCGTCGACGGCGTGATTAAATCGCTACGCTCGATTGCCAACCTCGCAGAACTCCCTGAACACACGGACAGCACCAAGAACGATCTCTCTAAAAAAGTCACCGAACTCCTCGAATCCGGCACCATCGAAGAAGTTTCAACCCGCCTCGCCCAAGCTGGCTCAGATTCAGGCCGTCCGTTGCTCGCAGGCATCCTGTAACGTGCAGAAACCATCAGTCGGCAAAACCGGGAGCTCGCGCTCAATGACGTTCTCCAGCTGCTTTCGATTCGGGACGAAATCCTCGAGCTTTTCCCGAAAGACGAAGCCCCAGCGACCGAGCTCGTCATCGCGGACCTTCTCAAAGGCAGAAACATCAGCAACCTCTCCCAAATCCTTATCAACACCCCAGCAGCGAGGCTTCCCAAAGTGGTCGCTTCGTTGCCGCAAGCATTTCCCGATCAGTGGCCTCAGCTAGGCTTCGATTTGCTCTTCCGCTGCGATAGCCGCGTGATTGGCGAAATCGCGGCTCTGTTCCATGCCACAGACGACACCAAACGGCTGTCTGAAGAACAGAAAGCTCACAAGGAACAACTGTTCAAGGTGCTGGAGGAGGCCATCAACCACCTCAAGATTCCAACGAGCGTCCTGATGTGGCTGTTGCAGAAGTCCAACCGCAGGAGCCAATCCATCCGCAACCTGCTCACGCCCCGTGCGTTCGTGGCGACCATTAGCGCCCTAGAGAAGGATCTCTTTGACGAGAACCGCGACCGGAAACTGCACGACTTCCTGCTAGCAGACAAAAATCTCGTTCCACTCTTTGTCTCCAGCGAGTCAGAAGACGAACTCTCCGGAGAATCGTCCCGCACCGCTTCCTCCGAAGACCGACGGAAACAGAACGAAGCGCTGGAAGCCGGTGCCGCAGCGGTCATGCGCGCAATCACTGCATCACCCGCTCTCGACGATCTCAACCGTCGAACCTTGTTCGACCGCATCATCACGACACACAGTAACTTGAGTCATCTCCTCACGACGGATTCCGAGGAAGGCACCGAACTCATCATTGTTTCGTGGACCAGTCTTGAACGCCGGAAAAACGAGTACGACGATCTCGTTCAACGCCGGATTCCCGACAACATCCGCCAGATTCAAATCGCACGCGAGTACGGCGATCTCCGCGAAAACGCCGAATACAAAGCAGCCAAGGAGAACGAGAAAACCCTCAACCTCGAAAAATCACGCATCGAGAGAGAACTCGGCCAAGCGCGCGGAACGGACTTCTCAGACGCCACAACCGACTCGGTTTCCGTTGGCACCTCTGTCACGATTGTTCGCAACGGCGAAACCCTCACCTTCCACATCCTCGGCGCTTGGGACACAGCACCCGAACGCGATATCATCTCCTACCGCTCATCACGCGCTCAGGAGTTGCTCGGGAAAAAGATTGGGCAAACGTGCAAAATCGATTTCGACGGCAACCGCGAAGAAGTTCACATCACTCGGATTGAACGCTGGTCCGGTTCCCTCGAGTAACCGCCTCAGCCCAAACCATGAAGGGCGCGCCGTCAAAGCGCGCCCAACCTCGTCCCCATGGTCTCGACCCTCCTCAAGATCTCCTGCCCGGACCGGGTCGGACTCCTCGCTCAAATTTGCTCCTTCGTTGCATCACACGGAGGAAATCTCGAGGAAGTCCATCAGTTCACCGACCAAGAAAAAGGTTGGTTCTTTGCGCGTCTTGCCATCGACACCCAATCTCTACGCCCGCAGACAGATGTCCTCGCGCAAGACTTCGCCCCACTTGCTGCCGAGCTAAACGCCGAATGGTCGGTCCGCTCAGCATCCCGACGTCCGCGCGTGGTCTTGATGGTGTCCAAACTTGGTCACTGCCTCGCTGACATCCTCTGGCGCTGGCGCTCCGGCGAACTCGCCTTCGACATCCCCTGCGTCGTCTCCAACCACGAGACCTACCGAAACCTCGTCGAACGCGAAGGCATCCCCTTCCACTACATCCCTGTCACGCCGGACTCCAA
>JACCDK011467521.1_pt1 | contig 10477 bp, 9 predicted proteins | sample 7445871 | NCBI WGS metagenome assembly JACCDK01 (sample SAMN15323436, study PRJNA562643) | freshwater metagenome | isolation source: river surface water | place: USA:Blue River Watershed | collected 2017-08-15
CGTTTAGCGGTATCGTCGGCAAACCAGTTCTCTACCTTGCCATCAATGGAGATGCCATTGTCGTCATAGAGAACAATCAGTTTCGACAAACGCAAGGTGCCCGCAAGCGAACAGACCTCGTGTGAGATACCTTCCATCAAACAGCCATCACCAACGAAAGCGTAGGTGTGGTGATCGACGATCGCATGATCTGGGCGGTTGAATTCTGCAGCAAGCAAAGCCTCTGTCAGGGCCATGCCCACTGCGTTTGCCAAACCTTGTCCCAGCGGACCTGTCGTCGTTTCAACTCCGGGCGTAATGCCAACTTCAGGGTGTCCCGGTGTTTTAGAATGCAATTGCCGAAACTTGCGCAGCTCTTCCATTGGCAAGTCGTAGCCCGTCAGATGTAACAGCGCGTACAACAGCATGGAACCGTGGCCATTGGACAATACGAAGCGATCGCGGTTTGCCCAGGCAGGATCAGCCGGATTGTGTTGTAAGTGGCGCGTAAACAGAGCCTGAGCCATTTCGGCCATTCCCATCGGCGCGCCCGGATGGCCCGAGTTCGCTTGCTGGACGGCATCCATAGCCAGTGCGCGGATAGCGTCGGCCAGTTTGACAGGGGTGTGGTTGGATTGGCTCATGCGATGTATCCCTAGCCAGACGGCCGCAGGATCAAAAAATAGGTTACAAAACACAAGAGTTTAGCACCCGTATATCCCCTTACATCCCGACTGAGTAGCCTTGATGACAGCCCCACGCTTTTACTGTCAGGACCCGATTTCCGGCAATAAAACCCTCACGCTTCCAGCCTCGGTTGCGCATCACGTGAGGGTGCGTCGTTTGGCGGCAGGCTGTGAAATCGTGTTGTTTGACGGTCGCGGCGGCGAAATCACCGGGATACTTGATTTTGATGGGAAAACAGCCCAAGTAAAGCTTGGGGACCACACCCCGAGGGAGGCTGAACTCTCGGGTGATCTGACCCTCATCCAAGGGCTGCCCTCAGGCGACAAAATGGACTGGGTCATCGAAAAGGCAGTCGAACTCGGTGTACGACGAATTATCCCGATTGCCGCGCACCGCAGCGTGCTCAAACTCACAGGCGATCGCTTGACCAAGCGCCTGCTGCACTGGCAAGGGATTGTCATTGCCGCCTCTGAGCAATGCGGCCGCAACCGGTTGATGGAAGTGTTGCCGCCCCAAAGCTTGGAGCAGACGCTTGCTCAAAAAGATTTAGGTCTGACGCTACTTTGTGACCCTGCAGCATCAGGAGACCTCGGCGCTGCCCTTCAAAGGCGCTCCGAAAACTTAAAGTCTGGCGTCAGTTTTCTTATTGGACCGGAGGGTGGATGGAGCACTGAGGAGCTTGCGGCAAGCGCGCGGCAGCAGGTGCAGAGCGTGCGCTTCGGCTCGCGGGTACTGCGCAGCGAGACTGCGGGTCTCGCTTTGGTTGCGGCAACGACGGCCTTGCTCGGTTGGTAACGCAGCAACTTAGCTGGGCTCGTCGCTCCAGTTATGGACCACGCCCGGCTTATCATCGGCATGCTTGCCCGCATGATGAATACCGTAAATGAACACCATGCCGTTGTCACGCGCATAAGCCACGGTGTCGTTTAGCACCTGTAAAAATTGATGGCCATCCATCACGATCGCAGGGTCTGCAGAGTGCAGGCGATCCAGCACAAGCACGAGCCCACCATCTTTCTGATCTTGCAGGGTGTCCCGCAAACAATCAAACAATCCATCAAAATCACTGCCAAAAAACTGGGGATAGTCCACGGCCTTAACGATGGCGCGAAACACGGCTGAACGACTGCGCGCCTTGTCGCAATCTGCCACGCACCAAGTGAGACCCTGCTCTTTGGCTGCAGCCTCAACCAGGTCGAGCCCGGTCAGAGGATCGAAGTCCCCCCCTCGCTTTAACAGCTGACGCAATGCTGGATCAACCGCCTTACCCATACACATGGCTCCTTGAATAGGTTAGGACAATAACTCGACAGTGGCCAGTTTGGAAGTAGCTAAAGCCCTTTCTTTAAAAGAAGAGCATAAAAATTGATGATGCAAAGCACCACGCCCACCGATATTCAACACATCGGTGGGCGTGAGAGGCAGTTATTTTCTTTTGATTACAGCAACTTAGCTTGCATCGCACTGTGCCGAGGATCGTTTGCCTCAACGATGGTGAGCGCTGTCATATTGACGATACGCCGAACCGTCGCACTCGTGGTCAAGATATGCACCGGAGCGTTGGCGCCCAACAAGAAGGGTCCGACCGCGACGTTACCCCCTGCAGCCGTCTTCAACAGGTTATAGGCGATGTTGCCAGAGTCCACGTTGGGGCATACCAACAAGTTCGCGGCGCCTTTCAATGTAGATGAGGGGAGGATTCGCAAGCGCAGCGCTTCGCTCAAGGCACAATCTCCATGCATTTCGCCATCCACCTCGAGCTCAGGCGCTTTAGCCCGGATAATTTCGAGTGCCTTTTGCATTTTGCTACCCGAGGCTGAGCTACCAGACCCAAAATTCGACCGGGAAAGCAACGCCGCTTTAGGGGTCAAGTTCAACCGACGCATTTGATCGGCTGCTGCGATCGTGAACTCAGCAATTTGCTCGGCTGTCGGATCATCATTGATGTGCGTATCAACCAACGCCAACGTCTGCTCAGGCAACAACAGAAGATTCATTGCGGCATAGGTCGTCGCACCCTAGCGCTTACCGATCATCTGATCTACAAATTTCAGATGATCGTGGTAGCCGCTAACCGTCCCGCAAATCATGCCATCGGCATCACCCATCTTGACCATCGTCGCGCCAATCAAGGTGAGGCGACGACGCATTTCCACGCGCGCCATCTCTTTGGTCACGCCGCTACGGCACATTTTTTCCCAATAGGCTGTCCAGTATTGATTGAAGCGATCGTCAAACTCTGGATTGGTCACCTCAACATCTTCACCAAGCCGCAAACGCAATCCAAACTTCGAAATGCGATCCTGCAACACGGAGGGCCGACCAACAAGAATCGGCCTCGCGAGCTTCTCATCAACAATCACCTGCACAGCGCGCAGTACGCGCTCATCTTCGCCTTCAGTAAATACGATGCGCGAGCGCCCACCCTCGCGCACACGCGATTTGGCAGCAGCAAACAATGGGCGCATAAAAGCACCCGAGCGATACACAAACTGCTCTAGTTGCTCAACGTAGGCATCGAGATCGGCGATTGGGCGCGTCGCTACACCGCCATCCATCGCTGCTTTTGCAACAGCAGGCGCAATGCGCACGATCAAGCGCGGATCAAAAGGCTTCGGAATAAATGAGTTCGGTCCGAAAGACACGTCGTAATGCCCGTACGCTGCGGCAACGACTTCGCTCTGCTCTTCTTGCGCAAGCTTCGCGATCGCAACCACCGCGGCTTTTTCCATATCTCGCGTGATGGTTGTCGCTCCGACGTCTAGCGCCCCACGAAAAATGTAGGGGAAGCACAGCACGTTGTTAACCTGATTGGGGTAATCGGAGCGCCCCGTTGCCATCACAATATCGTCGCGCACGGCGTGCGCTTCCGACGGAAGAATTTCTGGATTTGGATTGGCGAGTGCCAGGATGAGTGGACGTGCGGCCATTCCCTTCACCATCTCGGGCTTAAGCACACCCCCTGCTGACAGCCCAAGAAACACATCGGCGCCAGAAATAATATCGGCAAGCTTACGAGCATCGGTCTTTTGCGCGAAACGCTGCTTATCAGGATCCATCAGGGTTGTGCGGCCTTCGTACACAACGCCTTCAATATCCGAGACCCAAATGTTTTTGAGCGGAAGTCCAAGATCAACCATCAGGTCCAAGCAAGCCAGTGCCGCAGCGCCTGCACCCGACACAACAACTTTTACTTTATCAATATCTTTGCCAACAACTTTCAAGCCATTGATGAACGCGGCGGATACGCAAATAGCTGTCCCGTGCTGATCGTCATGGAACACCGGGATACGCATACGCTCACGCAATTTGCGTTCAACCGTGAAACATTCGGGCGCCTTGATGTCTTCGAGGTTGATGCCACCGAAGGTTGGCTCCAGCCCAGCAATGATCTCGACAAGCTTGAGAGGATCCTGTTCGTTAATTTCAATATCAAATACGTCGATCCCTGCGAACTTCTTAAACAGAACGGCCTTACCTTCCATCACTGGCTTAGAAGCAAGCGGGCCAATATTACCCAACCCGAGCACCGCAGTTCCGTTTGTGATGACCCCCACTAAGTTTCCGCGCGCGGTGTATCGAAAAGCATTCGCTGGATCGATCACAATTTCTTCGCATGCTGCCGCCACACCTGGTGAGTACGCCAGAGCCAGGTCACGCTGGTTAGACAGCATTTTTGTCGGAGCAATCGAAATTTTGCCGGGACGACCTTGCTCGTGATATTCGAGCGCGGCTTTGCGAAAAGTTTCTTCCATAATGAAGAGCACCAATGAGTTCAACAAGAGAAGCTAATTTTAGTCGCTTTACTCCGGAAGCGAGCCGAAAACCCCTGAAGGGTCAAGGATCTGCTTTACGTTGCGATCGATTGCGGCCAGTTTGACCGGCAATTCGTTAGTTGAGACACGCGTCCTGCCGTCCGACACAGAGAACCAAACTGTCTGCACCCATCCAAGCGACCCGCCATGCCCGAGAAACAGCCACGCCAAGTTAGGCTCAAGCGGTGCAGTTGGTCGCAGGGCATCTAACCTAAACCGCAAGGGCCACAGCTCACCCGCAGCGCTCTCCTCGAAGGACTCACTATGCGCTAGTTCAAATAGCTTTGGGATCATGCGTTGCGTCGCCAAACTCTTTAACGGGGCTTGCGCACTCGCCCCAAACGGGCCGAACACCTCAGTGGTGCCATCGGCCAGCAACACCTGGATCTGAACGATATCGCTCAGGTCACACTGCCCCGTCGGCCAACGGCAGCAACGATGACTCGCCACCCATTGCGCGATGGTTTGTTCGGGGTCCGCGTCATCTACAGATCTAATACCCACCCCTTGAAGCGTCCGCAGCAGACTGCCTGCATCTGCACGCCAAAGTGTTTGCTGAGCGTCCACCGCCACGACGGTCGCCCACGGCGCCTGCGGGGACACCCACAGTACAGCTCGCCCTTGATCGGCGCGTACGTCTGAGCCTGCAAGTAAATACTGAACTCCAAACTCACGACACAAAGCAAACGCATGCGTGAGGTCTCCCTCACGCGAAGGATCCAACCAAGCTTGCATCGCATCCGGCGCGTCATCCCATCGCACGCGGCCAACACAGGTGCGCGATAACCTTGCACAAAAATTGCCCCACGGTGTTGCCGGTGTACGGCGTCCCGTCAGAAAACTACGTCGTGAAGGTTTTGTAACCACTACAATTCGTGTCCAGGTTGGAGAGATCAAAGATGACAGCACTCGCGGCACGCACACATGACACAGTCACGTTTCACGCGGTCGAGCTTCTAAAAGAGGCCTCGGCCCTAACCCGCTCGGGCATCGACATTATCAGCCTTGGCGTGGGTGAACCGGACTTTACCGCTGCGCCGCGCGTTGTCGCGGGTCTAGAAAGTGCCGCCCGCTCAGGAAAAAGTGGCTATTCCCCGCCTGCGGGCTTACCGGAACTACGCGAAGCTATCGCAGATTTTTACACGAACCAGCTCGGCGCGCGCGTTGACCCGGCTCGGGTGATCGTCACCTCAGGAGCGAGTGGTGCTCTGTTGCTAGCAGCAATGGCCCTCGTAAACCCGGGGGATGAAGTCCTGATGCCAGATCCTTGCTACCCTCCAAACCGCAACTTTGTCGGCGCAGCCGGCGGGACGACCAAACTCATCGCAACAAGCGCAGATACCCGCTTTCAACTCAGTGCGGCCGATATCGCTCGACACTGGGGTCCCAAAACACGTGGGGTTTTAATTGCATCACCGAGCAATCCTACTGGCACCTCCATCACGCGCGATGAGTTAAACCGCATTTTCAAAGAAGTTCGCGCACGCAACGGCTTCGTGATGATGGATGAAATTTATCTGAGCCTGTCTTACGATGGGACACCGCAATCAGCCTTAGCACTCGACGACGACATCATCATCCTGAACAGCTTCTCGAAGTACTTCAATATGACGGGGTGGAGGCTCGGCTGGATGATCGTTCCCCCGCATCTTGTTGCACCTATCGAAAAAATGGCGGCAAGCCTGGCCATCTGCGCCCCCACGCTCGCGCAGCATGGTGCGATCGAATGTTTTCACCCAGAGTCACTTGCTCTGTACGAGACCCGACGCGAAGCGTTTCGTCAACGGCGTGACTACCTTGTGCCCGCTTTAACATCTCTGGGCATTACTGTGCCCGTCACGCCTGATGGCGCTTTTTACGTTTATGCTGACATTTCTGCGCATGCAGCAGACAGCAGCGCATTCTCGGCTGCCCTGTTACACGGCGCACGCGTTGCTGCCGTTGCAGGGTTAGATTTTGGCCCTGCACACGCTGCACATACGATGCGCTTTGCATACACCACGAGTATTGAACGACTGCAAGAAGCCACACATCGCATCAAAAACTTCTTGAGTTAATTCCCCACCCCAAACGACCCAATCGCTTCTAATGCACGAAGGGCAGGCACCTTGAAATATAAAGATCTCAGAGACTTCATCTCACAACTTGAGCGCAATCAAGACCTCAAACGCATTCAAGTGCCCGTTTCGTCATCGTTGGAAATGACCGAGATTTCGGATCGCGTCCTCAAAGCGGAAGGACCAGCACTTTTGTTTGAGCAGGCGATGCACAACGGCTCGCGTGCAGGCATGCCTGTTTTAACAAACCTATTTGGAACGCCTACGCGTGTTGCACAAGGGATGGGGGCTGAGAACACCCACGCACTGCGCGAGATCGGTGAATTACTCGCAAGCCTGCGCGAACCAGAGGCGCCCAAAGGCCTGAAGGATGCACTTGCAAAAGTGTCTATGCTTAAAGCTGCACTTTGGGACATGAGTCCAAAAAACGTTCGTGGTGCACCTTGCCAAGAAGTCGTATGGGAAGGCAATGATGTTGATCTTGCCAAGCTACCGATTCAAACCTGCTGGCCTGGCGATATCGCACCCTTGCTGACTTGGGGACTCGTCATCACCCGAGGACCCAACGCAAAACGCCAGAACTTAGGCATCTACCGACAACAAGTTATCGGCCGCAACAAACTCATCATGCGCTGGCTATCCCATCGCGGTGGCGCGTTGGATTTCAGAGATCACGCCCTGGCCAACCCCGGCAAGCCTTTCCCGATCGCCGTTGCACTCGGTGCAGACCCGGCCACCACTCTCGGCGCCGTCACCCCAGTCCCGGACTCGCTTTCCGAATATCAGTTTGCAGGGCTCCTTCGAGGCGGACGCACTGAGGTGACCCAAGCGCTTGGCAGCGACTTATCTGTCCCAGCAACGGCAGAAATCGTGCTTGAGGGTCACCTCCTTCCGAACACAGACCCCAGAGCCATTCGGCCAACTGTCCCGGACGGTGTTAACCCGCCCCCTGCGTCAGACTACGAACTCGCACTCGAAGGGCCATTCGGTGATCACACCGGTTACTACAACGAGCAAGACTGGTTTCCGGTATTCACGGTGGATCGCATCACGATGCGCCGCAACCCGATCTATCACTCCACCTACACCGGCAAACCGCCGGATGAGCCGGCCGTGCTCGGCGTAGCACTCAACGAGGTATTCGTTCCCTTATTGCGTAGGCAGATACCTGAGATCGTCGATTTCTATTTGCCACCTGAGGGCTGCAGCTATCGCCTTGCCGTCGTTTCCATCCGAAAACAATACCCTGGGCATGCGAAGCGGGTCATGTTTGGACTGTGGAGCATCCTGCGGCAATTCATGTACACAAAATTTATCGTGGTGGTCGATGCAGACATTAATCCACGCGACTGGAAAGAAGTCGTGTGGGCAATGACGACGCGTATGGACCCCGTAAGGGACACGCTACTAGTTGAGAACACGCCCATTGATTATCTGGATTTTGCCTCGCCTGTCTCTGGGTTGGGCGGAAAAATGGGGCTCGATGCAACCAACAAATGGCCGGGTGAGACGCAACGCGAATGGGGCACTCCGATTCAGATGGATGCAGCAACGAAGACGCGTGTGGATGCAATTTGGAGCGAACTCGGAATCTCTTAAAGGCGGCGAGCCCTCTTAAGCAGTGGGCTTTGCCGTGCGCAACAAGAGCGCAATAAAAAATGGTCCGCCTATCAAGCTGGTGATAACGCCCACTGGCAGTTCTGCTGGGATCACCACAATTCGCGCAATCCAGTCAGCTAACACGAGGGCAATGGCGCCTGCAATCCACGACAGGGGCAGCAGCGCACGATGATCTGCTCCGATCCAGCGGCGCAAAATGTGCGGTATGACTAGACCGATAAATGCAATTCCTCCAGTGGCAGCCACAAGCGGTCCTACTAGCAGCGCAATCAATAAAATTAAATTGCGACGCGCGCGCGCGATATCAAAACCGAGATGATGTGCTTCGCGCTCACCCAAGAGCAGTGCGTTTAGAACTCGCCATTGGCTGCACAAAAGCACCGAGCAAAGAAGTGCCCAGGGCATGAGCCAGCCAACATGGTCCCACGAGGCACGCGCCAAACTGCCGAGAGACCAAAACCCAAAGCTGCGGAACTGGGATTCAGAAATAAACGTCGTCACAAGACTCACCAAGCTCAGCATGGTTGCGTTGATCGCAATACCCGCTAGAAGTAGCCCGGCCACACCCGGGTACCGTCGCCCCAAACCATAGGCAGATAAGGTGGCGAGCATTGCTCCTGCAAAGCCTGCCAATCCTGTAAACAACGTGCTACTAAAACCCAATAGCAGACTCAACACCACACCGAGTGAGGCACCTGCAGAAATTCCCACGAGACCCGGCTCTGCCAGGGGGTTACGGAACAGCGCCTGCATCACCGCACCACTCAAGGCGAGCGCCCCCCCGGCAACTGCGGCAAATAGCACACGCGGAAGCCTGAGCTCCAAAAATACCGAACGCTTGAAGGAGTCTAGATCTGAGCCAAACCCCACGACTGAAAAAAGCTCAGACCAGCGCATGGGTACCGCCCCCGACTTCAGAGCGAGAAGCATGATGATGAGCAAGACAAGCGGCGCCCCAACCCAGAGCAGGAGCCGATGGGGACGAGACACGGGGGACATTGCCATCAGCGGACCGTCTTGACTTCAATCACGGCGCGTTGACCTGCCTGCTCGATCTCCTGCTTCATCACGAGACTCACTGCCGGGGAATACCAGTCCGTCACGTACGATTGCACCGCCGGGATCGCAATCATCACGCCACGTATGTTGGCCATCGTTTGCTCGGTACCACGAGGGTATCGTACCGGCCAGCAAAGTTGTGGTCCAAGCGCCGTATCAATAGACTGCCGCGTTCCGACAATTTTCTCACCGACCCGAACGGTTAAAGCAGTGGTTGGTCCTTTGCGCGGATCTCCAATGGCAAGTCGAAAATTTTGCGGTGGTAACCGTTGACCTGGCGCTTTGATTGCTGTTCCGTAACCAAAGATACTGACCATCTGCATGTCGAAGGCCTCGGACTCAGCGGTTTGACCAGGCCCACTTTTTATCAGTTTTGCCTGTAAATCATTCGCAGTGAGTACATGGTCCAGGTCGGATGCGCCTGTCAACATACCAAACAGAGCGTAGTTCGCGTTTCCTTTGACCTGCGCCTGACAACTTTGCTTTCCTGTTTTCTTAACCTGACTAAAAGTCATGCGAGCACTGACCTGAACAATGCCCTTGCCCGTGATTTCAATCAATCCGCCATTATGAAAAAATTTGGCGTCACAAATACCAGCTCGCGCTGAGGCACAGGCCGTTAAAACCAATACACCCAATAGGGCATGACGAACGTTCATGGGTGCTTACCGGGTTATGTCGATTAAATTTATTTTGCGGTGAGCCAGGCGATTAACGTATTTTCAAACGAGCGCGCATCGTGTGCACGCTCGTGATTGACCATGCTGACAACTATATAGCGTTTACCGCTACTCGACCACACATACCCCGCAACGGAACGCACGTCCCGCAAGGCGCCCGTTTTAAGATGAGCCATAGACTTTGTGGTGGGATCGCGCAGCCGGTTACGTGTTGTACCGTCGGTGCCAAGGATTGCCAGCGAAGATACATACTCTGGCATCACAGGCGACATCCATGCCTTTTGGAGCATTTGTGCCAGACTGTCGGCCGAGACAACACCGTTCCTTGAAAGACCTGAGCCATTATCCAGCACGAGCCCTTTCATCGGCAGTCCCTGCTTGGCCAACACATCTTGAGCGACCTGAACACTTCCAGATACATTCGCCGGACGTCTGCCTGCCTCAGCGCCGAGCGTCAAAAGCAACACGCGCGTCATCACATTGTTGCTGCGCTTGTTAATCAAACGAATAACTTCAGACAAAGGCGGAGACTGGTGCGAAGCAACGGCCGTGGCATTCGACGGAATCGTGCCCGTTCGAA
>JACCDK010336751.1_pt1 | contig 10474 bp, 10 predicted proteins | sample 7445871 | NCBI WGS metagenome assembly JACCDK01 (sample SAMN15323436, study PRJNA562643) | freshwater metagenome | isolation source: river surface water | place: USA:Blue River Watershed | collected 2017-08-15
AATAAGCCACCTACTAAGAACCAGACGAAAGTCGTTATTAAGTACATATAACCGATCGTCTTGTGATCAGTTGAGGTAATCCACTTTACGAATAGTCGACCTTTAGAAGTCGGTGGTAGCGGTGCACGCGTAATTTGAGTTACTGGTGGTTGTGCGTAAGTTGTCATTATGCGCCCGCCTTCAATGTTTCAACATAGGTGTCATACTCTTCTGGAGTTACAACTTTTACTTTGAAAACCATCTGTGAGTGATTACGTCCGCAGAGAATGTTGCAACGACCTGGGTACTCTCCGAGTTTGTTTGCAGTAAATTCAATGCGATTAGTTACGCCCGGAATATTTTGAATTTGAATCATGAATGCTGGAATCCAGAAGCCATGAACAACATCCGGTGAGTAAATATTAAAAGCAACTCGTTCGCCTTGCGGAAGCACCAATGTTGGTGGCTGCGCTGGAGTTCCTGTGACTACCGCTTCCTTGCCGCCATCTTGATGGCCAAATTGCCAGGACCATTGGAAACCTGTTACATCGATTGTGTGTTGAACTTGCGAAGGTTCTTTTGCAGTAATCACAGCTTGATCACGTGCAGTGAAGTAAAAGAGCACTGCCACAATTACAAATGGAATGATTGTGTAAGCAATTTCAACTGGGATGTTGTACTGAGTCTGCTTTGGATATTGTGGATCGCCCTCTTTGCGACGATGGCGCAACACTGGCCAGAGAATTAACGCAGCGGTAAAAATTCCAACTGCGCCAGCTGCAAGCCAAGCCCCACGCCAGAGATGCCATGAAGTTTCGTTAACGCTAGATAGATCTGCTTCGTACCCATATACCGAACCGTTCTCGCAGCCTGAAAGGAGTAAGGCGCCGAATACGAAGATTGCGCCAAGGAGGGTTTTGACCCCGCGCTGAGAGCGTAATTGCATGGGGAAATCTTAGTGTTAAGCGTAAAAAAGGCTGAATTCCCGCAAGGTGCGGTCACTCACAATTAATGAAATTAGTGGAAAGAATCTCCGCAGGCGCATGAGCCCTGGGCGTTTGGATTATCGATTGTGAAGCCCTGCTTCTCAATAGTATCTACGAAATCGATTGTGGCTCCGGCCAAATATGGATCGCTCATCTTGTCGACCTTAACCTTGACGGTTCCGAAAGAGCGCTCAACATCATCATCCATAGCGCGATCATCGAAATAGAGCTGGTAACGAAGCCCTGAACAACCACCAGGTTGGACTGCTACGCGAAGATACAGGTCATCGCGACCTTCTTGAGCCAAAAGGCTTGCAACCTTTGCGCTAGCGATTTCGGTAAGACTAATGCCGGTATCTGTTGTCATATCTCTCTCCGTTGATATCCGTTTTTCCCTAGCTCAGTATTTTCTTTAATTCCTGATAAATCCTGATAAATCCTGAGCCAAGGATAGTCGAATATTACTCCTTAATTTCTTATGGTTTAGACAATAACGCCTCTTGTAATAAGAATATGCCCATGAGCGAGAAGAACACAGGTACATCAGGTACATCAGGTAAAGGTCGACCGACTCCTAAGCGCAAAGAGGTCACGGTCAAACGTGGCGCTTCCCTAGCCCCAGCCAAAACCAAGGAAGAGAAGAAAGCTGCTAAAGCCGAAGCGCGAGTTCAAAGAATTGCTCAACGAAATGCCTTTTTAAGAGGCGATGAGAGCGCCCTTCCGTCGCGTGATCGTGGACCAGTCCGTAAGTATGTTCGCAATTTAGTTGATTCAAGAATTAACGTTGGCGAATTTTTCCTACCATTTATCTTTGTGGTGCTTTTAGTTTCTATGACTCGAAATCAAACTATTGCAATCTTCTCAATTCTTGCAATGTACACAATTATGTTTGTCGCAATCATTGATGGCTGGTTCCTGGGTCGACGTATTAAACGTCGCGTTGCAGAGAAATTCCCAAATGAGAGCACCAAAGGTTTGGCGCTTTACGGATTTCTACGCTCAACCCAAATGCGAAGAATGCGCGCGCCAAAACCACAGATTAAACGTGGCGATAAGAACTTCTAATTAAGCTCTCGGATTTGGAGAGATAGTTTTCTCTGGGTCTCGCTCGATTAAGTTACCTAACGCTTTATCTATTGCGCTCATCGTTTGGCTACTTAACTTCACGCCACTTGCCTTTACATTCTCTTTAATTTGAGCAGGTTTTGTAGCACCAATAATTGCCGAGGAAACATTTGGATTTTGTAGTACCCAGGCAATTGCTAGCTGTCCCATTGTTAGACCTTCACTATCCGCAATCGGACGTAAATTTTGTACAGCAGTAAGTACATCGTCTCGCATCCAGCGATCTATCATTCCTGCACCACCTTTCTTATCAGTGGCTCTTGAACCTGATGGCGCTTTCTTTCCTGGTAGATATTTTCCGGTCAGCACGCCTTGTGCAATTGGCGACCAGACAATTTGACCAATTCCATATTCGCGGCAAATTGGATCAACCTCTTTTTCAATTACTCGCCATAGCGCCGAATATTGCGGTTGGCTAGAGACAAAACGGTTATAACCAAGCTCTTTTTGAATTCTAACGGCCGCGGAAATTTGCTTTGCGTTCCATTCAGAAAACCCGATATACATGACTTTTCCTTGACGGATTAAATCGTCAAAGGCGCTAAGTGATTCTTCAAGCGGTGTTTCGTAATCGAAACGATGAAATTGATAGAGATCGATGTGATCAGTGTTTAATCGCTTTAATGAAGCATGTACTGATTCCATAATATGTTTGCGTGATAAACCACGATCGTTCTTGCCGGAACCAGTTGGCCAATAAACTTTGGTAAATAACTCATAAGATTCTCGACGAACGCCCTTTAAAGCTTTGCCGAGAACACTCTCAGCTTTAGTGGCTGCGTAAACATCGGCAGTATCCAAGGTAGTAATTCCGCAATCCAAAGCTGTACGCACACATTTGATTGCTGCATCTTGTTCGACTTGAGATCCATGTGTTATCCAATTGCCAAAAGCGATTTCAGATACGTACATGCCTGAATTTCCCAGTTTGCGATACTCCATATGACACTCTCCCCCGTAAAACCTCTGAGATTCTTGCTACCTAACCATTTATATGGTTGTATCCAGCCTACAACTTAATATTTCAAAATACAGGGGAAGATTGGTGTGAATCCAACGCTGACCCGCAACCGTTAAAGCCGGATTACCTGATTTTGAAAGAATCGACCACCCGCCGAGGATTGCGGGGCTTTAGTCAAAAGACTTTGCAGATCTGTCGTTCACTGATTATTCAATTTTTGAATATTAAATGAACGACTTTTTTATTAGTTTCTTGGTAAGCCCAGTAAGTCTTCCTGAAATTTAAAGGAACTTAACTGTGAAGAAATTCTTCTCACTCATCTTTTCTGCTTTTCTACTTACGCTATCAATTACTCCGGCTAGCGCTGCGCCTGAAAAAGGTTGGCGTTACTGGGGTTACTTCCAGGCATCCCCTGGTTCAAATACTTGGAACTATGCACTTACGGGACCAGCAGGTTCGATTCCAAAAGATGGCGCAATCGAAGCTTGGAAATTTTCATTCTCTAGCGACACCGTTGATACCGGTAATCCAACGCTTAAACCTAATTTCAAAGCAATCTGCGCTGGTGTGAAACCTGAAGCCGGAATGATCCGAGTAGGAGTAGTCGTCGAATTTGGTTTACGAGCAATCGCTCCTAAAGGAGAGAACGTTCAGCAAACGATTAGGCAATGTGTGAGCGTGAAAGCCGGTACTAATGGCCTAGAAATTTTAAATAAGGCTGTGCCGGTACGAACCTCTGCTGAAGGTTTTGTCTGTGGTCTAAATAATTACCCAGCTAAAGAGTGCAGCTCAGAGATTCAAACTCCTAAATCATTAGCTAAGAAGAAATAATAATTAAAAATTTGCATCCGCTGACGTGGTGGTTATGGAGCGCACTCCTAGCCACCACTTTGGTCCGCCTACAAAATCCATGGGTAACTATCGGTGCAGTTTTAACTACCTCTTTAATAGTTTATCTATTTAAGTCAGATGGACCATGGGCAGATAGTTTTCAATGGGCGCTGAAGTTGGCTTTACTTGTAATAATGTTTAGAGTTTTTATTGGCGTGGTAATAGGAGTTCCAGTTCCTGGCACTACGCTCTTTACTATTCCTCAAATACCACTTCCTAGTTGGATGGCAGGAATTACTTTAGGTGGACCCGTAACTTGGGAACGAATCTCTTCTGCTGCAATTGAGAGTTTAACTATTGCAAGCATAATTATTTTGTTCGGCGCTGCAACCGCTCTAACTAATCCGCGTTCACTTCTAAGAGCGATGCCGTCAATGTTTTACGAAGTTGCAATGGTCTTGGTGATTGCTACTTCCTTAACTCCACAATTGGTTGCAAATCTGAAGCGAATTCGGATTGCTCAAAAGATGCGTGGAATCAACACTAAGAAATTCCTCTCATGGAGACAAATCGCAATGCCGTTACTTGAAGATTCACTAGCGCGCGCATTGGATTTGGCTGCAGCTATGGATTCTCGCGGATATGGCGTATCCAGAAAACGAAGCAAATATCGGCCACAGAAATTTAATTTCCGCGACTTATTGATGATCTCGACATCATTTCTTTTCTTGGCGGTCTCCTTATGATCAAATTTCAGAACGTATCCCTTATCTACCCAACAGCAGAGCGGACAATTCTTGATAAATTGAACTTTGAAATCGGTGAAGGTGAATTTGTCTTACTAATTGGCGAAACCGGAATTGGTAAGAGTTCAGTACTTCGCCTTATTAATGGCTTAGTTCCCCATCACACAGGCGGCATTTTGGCTGGCAATGTTGAAGTTGGTGGCATCTCCACTCGCACCGTTAGACCTGGGCAGTTAGCTGAGTTGATTGGGATTGTCGGTCAGAATCCAGTGAATGGTTTTGTAACGGATATTGTCGAAGACGAATTGGCCTTCTCTATGGAATCTCTAAATCTTCCAGAAGAGGCGATGCGAAAGAGAATTGAGGAAGTTCTAGATTTACTTAGCTTAAATCAAATTAGAAATCGAAAGATTGCGACGCTATCTGGTGGTGAACAACAACGTGTAGCCATCGCAGCGGCAATGGTGCTTCATCCAAAGATTCTGGTTTTGGATGAACCAACTAGCGCACTTGACCCAGTTGCCGCTGAAGAGGTTCTAGCTATTTTGCAACGGCTAGTTCATGATCTTGGTATCACAGTGATAATCGCCGAACATCGTTTAGAGCGAGTAATCGGTTATGTAGATTTAGTTATAGAGATCAGCGCTAATGGACAGACTCGAATTGGCAAACCAGAAGAGATTTTAAAAGACTCAAAAATCGCTCCGCCCATTGTGAAATTAGCCAGAGCTTTAAAACTTCCGCAGATCTCTCTATCTGTACGCGATTTGAGAAAGAGCACCGAAGAGATTCGTAGCAAAGGAAAGGAGCTCCATTCAAGCGAGCACACCTTTGGATCAAATTTACTCGAAGCTGAAAATCTCTCAGTCTCTTACGAAAATAAGGTCGCGCTCCAACCTTTAAATTTGAAAATTAGACGCGGTGAAATCGTGGCGCTCATGGGCAGAAATGGCGCGGGAAAGAGCTCATTAATAAAAGCCCTTTTAAATGTAATTTCATACAAGGGTCAAATCAAGAATATTGGCAAAAGAATTGGTTACATACCCCAAGATGCTAATGATCTGCTCTATCACCAGAGCGTGGCAGCTGAGTGCGACCAGACAGATCAGGATAATAAATTAGCTAAAGGTGCAACCGCTAAATTACTTAATGAATTAGCACCTAGCGTTAAATTAGATTCACATCCAAGAGATCTCTCTGAAGGTCAACGATTAGCGCTCGTGCTGGCAATTGTGCTCTCTCCTCAACCTGAGCTATTGATTTTGGATGAACCCACTCGTGGCCTTGATTATGAAAGTAAATCGCTCTTAATTAAATTGCTTACTCAAAGTGCAGCCAATGGTTCCGCAGTTTTAATTGCAACTCATGACGTCGAGTTGGTTGCAGAACTTGCCACGCGAATCATCATTCTTGCCGAAGGCGAGTTAGTCGCAGATGGCAGCGCACTGGAAGTTTTGCTTGCCTCTCCATCATTTGCACCACAAGTTACCAAGGTGATGTCACCGCGTAAATGGCTAACCATTTCAGATGTATTGAAGGCAGTTGAATGAAGACCGCTGAAATTTTCCGTTTTCAAGGTTTTAAATCGCTTGCGTTAATTGCCACCTCAGTTATTAGCGCCATGGGGTTTCTCTGGCCATTCTTTAGCAGCGATAATAGAAGTGGATTTTTCTTCTGGCTAGCAACCCCATTAGCGCTCTTGCTCTTACTTTCCTTAATAGGCCAGGCAAATCTTGATGCCAAATCATTAGCTTTACTTGCAGTATTAAGTGCAATTATCGCTGCGCTTCGTCCACTTGGAGCAGGTGCTGCCGGAATTGAACCGATGTGGTTTCTCTTAATATTAGCTAGTTACGTCTTTGGCGCAAGTTTTGGATTTTTACTTGGCGTGCAATCAATGCTCCTGTCTGCATTTTTAACTGGAGGTTTTGGTCCATGGTTGCCCTATCAAATTTTTGCAGCTGGTTGGATCGGATTGATTGCAGGTTCATTGCCTAAATTAAAGAAATTTGAAATTCAACTTATAGCTTTCGCATCTCTACTTCTTGCTGAAATTTTTGGATTATTAATGGATCTGCAATTTTGGCCATGGGCCTTTGGACCAAAAACTCAACTCTCCTATATTCCAGGGGCTGCTATTGCAGATAACTTGGAGCGATTTATTGCTTATCACTTTGCATCATCAATGGCATGGAATGTTCCACGCGCAATTTTTACGGCAATGCTGGTTTTGGCAGTTGGTCCTGGCGTCCTAAAAGCTTTACAGCGCGCAGCGCGCAAAGCCTCTTTCGCAAGTGAAATTAAATTTACTTAACGTGTGGTTCAACCATCGGCAGCTTAACTATTTCAGCCGCTAATTCGCGACCTCGAACATCAATAGTTACTTGATCGCCAATTTTGAATGCAGTATCTACTAATCCAAGGGCGATTCCGACCTTTAAAGTTGGTGAAAAAGTACCAGAGGTGGTTTCTCCAATAACCTTACCGTCGACTTTAATCGACATATGACCGCGCGGAATACCGCGATCTTTTAACTTTAAACCGCGAAGACGTCGTGAAATACCGGCATCTTTCTCTGTTCTTAGTGCAGTATCGCCATTGAACTTCGATTTTTCATAAGCGATCGCCCATGCAGCGCCACCAACATTTGCTGAGATCGCTTCTGATAATTCATTTCCATGTAATGGATAACCCATTTCAGTTCGTAAGGTGTCACGTGCGCCAAGTCCGCATACCAATCCATCACCTAGATTTGCTGCGATTGCATCCCAGACTTTTCCAGCTTCACTCCACTTAGGTAGGACTTCATAACCATGTTCACCTGAGTATCCGGTGCGACAGACAATAACTTTATGGCCGTTGATTTCACCATGGCTAAAAGACATGTACTCCATGCCTAGATTTAAACCAACGCTTTCAAGGAGCGCTTTTGATTTTGGTCCCTGCACCGCAATTACTGCATACTCTTCATGGAGATTAACGATTTCAAGGCCAGCTGGCGCCTGAGATTTTAAAACTTCAAAAACTTTCGCACAGTTGGCCGCGTTTGGTACCAAGAAAATATCGTCATCGCTATTTCGATAAGCGATGATGTCATCAATTACGCCACCATTATCATTGCAAAGTAAGTTGTACTGCGCTTCGCCGTTTGTGATTTTATTTAGATCGTTGGTCAAAATACTATTTATGAAATCTTTGGCCCCAGCACCTTTGATTGAAATTTTGCCTAGGTGTGAAACATCAAATATTCCGACTCGATTTCGAACCGCATCATGTTCGGCAAGGACCCCACCGCCTGGGTATTCGATTGGCATCTCCCAGCCACCGAAATCTGCCATCTTTGCTCCGAGGGACTTATGCTTTTCATCTAGCGGTGAATGTTTCATAGGAGCAGGTTATCTAATACCCTTGCCAAATGCTCAAACTTAAATACCTCGAAAAATCAGTTAATTGCGACGCTCTAGTAGTTGGCCTTGCTAAAGGCGCCAAAGGTTTAGAGATTATCTCTACCCTTAAATTAGATGAACGCGAAATTCTGCAATCGCTTGCCGACATTGGAGCAACTGGCAGAGCTGATGAGGTAATCAAGTTACCTGGTACCTCAACCAAGTTGATTGTATTTACTGGTTTAGGGAAAGCATCCAAGGAATATTCATCCGAAACAATTCGACGTGCAGCTGGCATTGCGGCGCAGAGTTTGCATGGGCATAAGAGCGCAATTTTTGCGATTGATAACGATGCTAGAGCCATGGCAGAAGGCGCCGCGTTAGGTTCATATTCTTTTGTTGATTTTCGCGGTCATACCAAGAAAGATCAGAAGGCTCCGCTTTCAGAGATTTATATTGACGCTGATGGAGATAGCAAATTACTTAAGGAAGTTGAAATTGTTACTAGATGGACTTTCTTTGCACGTGATTTGGTCAATATGCCACCTAGTTATTTAAATCCAAAGAAATTTGCAGAGTTAATCAATGAAAAGGCAAAGAAGATTTCTGGAGTAAAGATAAAGGTTTGGGATGAGAAGCAATTAAAGTCTCAAGGCTTTGGCGGATTAATAGGAGTAGGACAAGGATCAGCCAATCCTCCACGTTTAGTTCATCTTTCATACAAACCGGCTAAAGCAAAACGAACCTACGCATATGTAGGTAAGGGAATTACCTTTGATTCCGGAGGTTTAGCGCTAAAACCTGCTCTAAATATGGATGAGATGAAAGGCGATATGACCGGAGCTGCATCTGTAGTAAGCGCATTAATGGCAATCGCTGAATTGAAATTACCTATTGCAGTTGATGCATGGGCAGCGCTTGCTGAAAATATGGTTTCAGACACTGCTACTCGCCCATCCGATGTGATTACAATTTATGGTGGCAAAACCGTCGAGGTATTAAATCCAGATGCAGAGGGTCGATTGGTTCTTGCTGATGCAATTGTGAAAGCGCAAGAGAATAAAAAGTTAGATGCGATTATTGATGTCGCGACTTTAACTGGTGCAAAAGTGGTTGCACTCGGAACTCGTTATTCAGCAGTGATGACAAATAATGATGATCTTTGCGCAGAGTTCTTAGATGTAACAGATTCCACCGGAGAACAATTTTGGCAGCTGCCACTTCCGGAAGAGCTACGACCATCACTTGATACACCAATCGCTGATATCGCCAATATTGGCGAGCGAATGGGAGGCGCTTTAGTCGCCGGTCTCTTCTTAAAGGAATTCATCAACGATGAGTTACCTTGGTTACATCTAGATATTGCCGGTGTCGAATTAAATACTGGAAAAGCCCACGGACATACCCCGGTGGGCGCAACAGGTGTTTCCGTTCGCTCATTAATTGAGATGGCTAAATAGCACCCGATTACCCATAAAGAAGCGCAAGTGGCAGGATAGCCCCGTACGAATTCAATATATTTTCATATCTTGGAATCGTAGAAGGTTTCCTATGTACTTGGAGAAATAGATGTCATATGACGTTGTAATTCTGGGTGGCGGTTCTGGTGGCTATGCATGTGCGCTACGCGCTACAAGCCTCGGGCTATCAGTTGCATTAATCGAAGCAGACAAAGTTGGCGGTACCTGTCTACACCGTGGATGCATCCCAACTAAGGCGCTACTTCACGCCGGTGAGGTCGCAGATAGCGCACGTCATGCTGGCGATTTCGGTGTATCTGCCACATTCAACTCAATAGATATGAATGGCGTTAATGCATATAAAGATGGTGTTATCTCAAGACTATATAAAGGTCTCTCAGGTTTAATTAAAGCTCACGGCGTAACCTATGTTGAAGGTTGGGGAAAGTTGGTCTCCCCTAATACAGTTGAAGTAAATGGTGTGCAATACACTGGCAAGAATGTAGTTCTTGCAACTGGCTCTTATGCAAAAACTCTACCTGGCTTAGATATTGATGGTCAGCGCGTAATCACATCTGATCAAGCACTCAAAATGGATTATGTACCAAAGAGCGCAATTGTTCTTGGCGGTGGAGTTATAGGTTGCGAATTTGCATCTGTCTGGAAATCTTTCGGTTCAGAAGTAACCATTATTGAAGGCTTGCCAAGATTAATTGCACTTGAAGATGAAACTTCTTCTAAGCAATTAGAGCGCGCTTTCCGTAAGCGCAAAATCGAATTCGAAGTTGGCAGCAAATATCAATCTCATACTGTTAATGCAGATTCAGTTACCGTTAATTTAGAGAACGGCAAATCATTTACTGCAGAGATCCTTTTGGTCGCAGTTGGACGTGGTCCAGTTTCGGCAGGAATTGGATATGAAGAGCAGGGCATCACAATGGACCGTGGCTATGTCTTAGTTGATAATAAGTGCCGCACAAATGTGCCAGGTGTATGGGCA
>JACCDK010362770.1_pt1 | contig 10473 bp, 8 predicted proteins | sample 7445871 | NCBI WGS metagenome assembly JACCDK01 (sample SAMN15323436, study PRJNA562643) | freshwater metagenome | isolation source: river surface water | place: USA:Blue River Watershed | collected 2017-08-15
AAGCTAATAATGAATATAAATTAGTCATTGATTACCTTGACATTTTCTTGGTGATAAATCTTAGTATTGGGTGCCGTACTTCTTGTCAACCACACATTTCCTCCAATAATGGAATTTTTACCGACAACAGTTTCTCCTCCTAAAATAGTAGCTCCTGAATAAATAACTACTCCATCTTCAATTGTTGGATGTCGCTTGGTGGAAGCCATACTTTTATCAACAGAAAGTGCACCTAAAGTCACTCCTTGATAAATTTTTACGCGCTCACCAATTTCACAGGTTTCTCCTATGACAATACCCGTTCCGTGATCCATAAAAAAATAGTTGCCTATTTGGGCTCCTGGATGAATATCTATCCCTGTCTTCGAATGTGCATACTCAGTTAATATACGCGGAATCAAAGGAATCTTCAGCTCATGTAATCCATGTGCTAATCGAAAAAAGGCCAATGCATAAAAACCTGGATATGTTCGAATGACTTCATAATCTGTTGTTGCTGCCGGATCCCCTTCCACCATGGCTTGGATATCCGTTAACAATACTTCATAAATTCCTGGAATTTTATCCAAAAAGGCTTTAGTCAAAGCTGGCACCTCTCCCGGACACTTATCTTTAATACTATATAATAAACTTTCTAATCCATTTTCAATTCCCAACCAATACGTCTGTAAATCATCAACAGATTTGACTCTTTTTTGGGTTTGTTCAGGAAATAACATCAAAACAATTTTTGTAAACAACTTCTGAATTTCAGAAGTTGACGGAAACGCGTGCGTTTCCTGATGCTTGTTCCATAATTTTTCAAGAAATTGTGTTGAAAACATATCTATTATACTTCTATTGCGTTTTCCAAATAAGACTTAATAGCCGATAATTGTTCTTCGGGTTCAATACTCATCACCTCTACTCGCTCAATTTTAGCATTTTCCCTTTGTTCTAAACCATATAAATAGGCCTTGTCATAATATGTCAAGGTAATCTTACCTACTTCATAAAAATCATTCACTTCTAGAGCCTGCATGGCAGCTTGATGCCAGTTTCCGCCTAATCGTTTTTTTATTTTATCCAAAGCCATCACGATCATCTCTTTCGGATAATTCGCATACACATCTACTAAATGAGGCAATCTATATTCTGCAGCTATGTCTAAAAATAGCACAGGCGCAGCTCTTAATTGATTATAAAAATCATAATTCATGAACACCTTACCAATGTGTCGACTCTCATCCTCCACCCAAATAGGCTGTTCAAGATTTAAATTTAACAATTCCTGATAAACCAAATTTTCAAAATGCTCAGAGCTTGGTTGCTCGCCTAATCCAAAGTGTCCAAAGGCAGAACCTCTATGTTTTGCCAAATGTTCAAGATCAATTACTTGAAAGCCTGCGGCTTTCATTGCTTGTAGCAACTCAGTTTTCCCGCTTCCTGTTTTACCTCCTATAACACGCAAAGCCAAGGGTTTCGTAAATTGTTCCAAAACAAATCCACGATAGGCTTTATATCCTCCCTCAAGCAAATAAACTTTTAAACCTGCCGTTTCTAACAACCAAGCCATACTACCTGATCGCATTCCACCTCTCCAACAATGTACCAAAACTTCACCGTTTACCGCTACTTTTTTGGCATATTTCACAAATCCAGCTAGTTTCGGACCCACAAACTCTAAGCCCAACTCAACTGCTTTATCCTTTCCAATTTGTTTATAACAGGTCCCTACTTTTGCACGCTCTTCATCTGTAAAAAGCGGAAGAGATAGTGCACCTGGAATATGTGCACGTAAATATTCCCCTGGCGACCGAACATCCAAGACTGGCAAACTTTTTGCCTTTTCCAAAAATTCAGAAGGGGAAAGCTTTTGCATGTTATTCAGTAATCAAGAAATTCATATCAAATGACAAGGGATCAAAGTCCTCCAACAACTCTTTAATAAAATGCGGATTTTGAGGATAATAATTTAAAACATTATCTCTTCGCTCTTGCCAATTCCCACCCGGGAATACTTTTTCTTTAATTCGGTCAAATTGCTCTAACCACTCTTTTTGATTTCGTAGTTCTGCTTTTCTAAGTTTATGCTGTATTGAGTCAAAGGCATTCATCGATTTCTTTAAATGCGCTTTCACACTTTGCTCCAACGTTTTATCTATTTGTATTGCCTTTTCTTCAATTTCAAGATAAGCTTTTTGAAGCTTCTCCATCTGATCGGTTAAATCTTGCTTTCCACTTCCGAAAGTTAATAGGATAACCTCTTTCAACCCATTTCGATCTAAAAATAAATGAGCAGGTTTTAAACCCATTCGATCTAATTTAGATTTTTGTGAACTTGTTAAAATGGTGGCAAAATTCCGTGGAATTAACATAGGAAATGGTACATGATGTAAATCAAATACCGACTTCAACTGTAACCAATAAACAACTTCTGCAGGTCCTCCAACATAGGCTAGATTTGGCAAAATGGTTTCTTGGTAAAGTGGTCGCAAAATCACATTTGGACTAAACCGCTCAGGGTGTTGATTTATTTCTTCCATTAATTGTGCTGCATTCCATTCAATATCCGTTTGCAATACAGAGAAATTTTCAGGTTTTTCTATCCGCTCACGAATTTGATCTTTTAAATAAAAGAAATTAATTTCTCGAGGATTAACCTGCGTTTTATATCCTAAATTCTGAATCTCCTCTGTGGCGTTTGTCACTAACTTTTCATGAGCCTGTTCCAACAAATCTTTTTCCATCACTGGTACGAATAAAGATTTAAGTTCTTTATGATCGGCATCTAAACAAATCAAACCTTCTTCTCCAAATAAATAATCCATGTATCGAACAACTGCTTCTGAAAGAGTGGCAGAAGATTGATAGGCATCTTTAAAAAATTGAACAGAGTCCGGAAATAGTTGATACAGTTTAGACAATTCAGAAGGATTAAATCGACCAACAGCTCCTTTTTGTTCAGATTTCCATTCATGTTTCTGATTGTTCCAAAAAAAATGATTGATTTCTTCGAAATCATGATCTTCTGATGCCAACCAATAAATAGGCACAAAATTCTTTTCAGGATATTTCTTTTTTAACAATCGCGTTAAATTAATAACACTGATTATTTTGTAAATAACATATAAGGGTCCTGTAAAAATGTTTAATTGATGCCCCGTTGTGACCGTATATGTATTAGTCTGGGCAAGCAATTGAATGCCTTCTCTGTAACCCAACTTTTCATATTGCTCTGTCAAAACCTTGACTAAGGTTTTTCGATTTGTTTCTGAAAAATTTGATTTTAATTTTATTTGGTTTTCAAAAGACTCAAGAACAGGCGATTGTCCAAAAAATGGTTTTAATTCAGGCTTATTTGAAAGATAATCCAATAATAGTGGAGAAAATCCGTTTATTTCATGAATGGGTACTACTTCTTTTTTCATTACATTATTTTGCCTGAATACGAATTTAACGAATATCTTTCGCTTAAAGTTCGTAGAAAATTAAATATCTTTAAATGTTTTTTGCAATCGTCACAACGCTTCAATGAAATTCAAAAACTTTTTTGTCTTCTTTTTATTTGCTTCAACATTCGTTTTTGGACAACAAACTTTTCAGTTTTCGCAATATTATTTCAATAAATTTATTTACAATCCTGCCTTTGCTGGGTTTGATGATTATATTGATTTAAAAACTGGATATCGAAATCAATGGACTGGTTTAGGCTCTAATAACCAAACCTTTTATTTAATGGGCAATGCAGCTATTGGCAAAAAGGACATTACTTCAGAAGGACCAACACCACACCTATCTACTTATAAAAACTACTCTCCCAAAAAAACCAGAATAAGAACTAAAAATTATCGGTCGGGCACACACCAAGGACTTGGCCTTCAATTGATTTCAGATAATTGGGGTCCCATAAACACTCTTGCAATCTCTGCTACTTATGCTTTTCATATTTCAGTGGGAGGTGAACGTAAAATTAGTGCGGGTTTTAGTATTGGAAATTATTATCGAACCATTAATTCAAGCAATGGTTCATTTGATGTTTCTAACCCCAATGATGTATTATTGAATTCTGATGGAAAATTAAGCGTCAACCATAATTTAATAAACATTGGTGCTACTTATTACAATCGAAGTAATTACATTGGAGTTTCTGCTCTTCAACCGATCATGGAGACCTTTAATTTCACCAATAAAAACGGAGATACCACCAACACACATAATAGTTTTGGACAGATGCCTTCCGTTTTTACGTTACAAGCTGGTACTTCTACAAATTTAAATGAAGATTTAACATTATACCCCACATGTCTTATTAAATACATTAATAAATATCAATGGACAGCAGAAGCCACCTTAAGAGCATCATTTAAAGAAAGTGCCTGGGCGGGTATCTCCTACCGACTTAAGGAATCCATTGGAATACATGCTGGAGCCCGATTGAGTCCAAGCCTTTTAGTGAATTATTCGTATGATTTTCAGGGAAATTTAGGGCCTTTCACTCGATCTTTAAGTTCAAATGAGATCACCATTGCCTACATGTTTTACATGAAAGGCCTTAAATAAAGCGCTTGTATTGATCTTCTGGGACAGGGCTTTTAAACTCTTCTTCTTTTGATGGTGGTTTTTCCCAATTCAAATAGCCTTTTATCCAAGCAAATGCTAATCCTAATCCTAAAATTCCAATAAAAATAAGCATTTCAGTCAAGGCATAAGATTTCCAAATTTTTGAAACTTGATTCAATTCTTGATCACCGAAAACAACAGCCCAAGGAAACAACAGGATTAGTTCTATTTCAAATAAAACAAAAATTAGTGCATATAAATAAAATCTTGGATTAAAGCGGACATTGGCATTACCAACAGGAGCTTCTCCAGATTCATAGGTTGTTAATTTTTCTTCAGAAGGCCTGTTGGGTCTAATAAGTTTTGCAATAAATAGCACGAATGCCAGAAAAAAGATTCCCGCAATTAAAAATGCCCCTACATATCCTAATGATGAAATCATTTCTTTAATTTAAAATATCCACGAATAACAGTGAAAGTGGTAATTCCTAAGAAAAATAATATGATGTATTGTACATAATTAATGATCCATGGAAATTCTTGACCTAAATAGTAACCAGAGGTTACCAATATCCCAACCCAAAGAAATCCACCCAATAAATTTAAAGCAATAAAAGTATACCATGACATTTTGATGATCCCCGCAAGAATTGGGGTAAATGTCCGCACAATGGGCAAAAACTTAGAAATTACTAATGCCATCACGCCATATTTATCAAAAAATTCTCTTGTAGAATCTAAATTCTTTTTCTTAAACAGAATACTATCGTGTCGATTTTCTATGGAATTACCAAAAAACCGACCAGTTAAATACCCGACCAGGGAACCGACGACAGCAGCACCAAAAATACTTAATAACAATTGAGAAAGCGGTTCTTTTAAAACACCTGTTCCACCAAAAACACCCGTAAGAAATAACAAGTAGTCACCCGGCAAAAAAAAGGCAAAAAATAAGCCATTCTCTGCAAAAACGATTAATGTTATCACCAAAAGTCCTGAACGAATGATCGTTTCAGAATCAGTTAATTGATGCCATAAGAGGTTTATTTGATCCATAAGTATAATCAAAAGCCAATTTAACTCATTTTTTGCAGCTTTCGTCTCAAATATTTCAAAATCAGGTATAAATATCTGTGAAAATTTTCAAAAATGATTACATTTGAGAGATGAAAACCATTTTAGCTAGTGTATTATTCTTTATTTTCTTTGGAGGAAGCCTTCTTCCCAAAGTGGGTATGGAACAATCGTTCAAAGCACATGAACTACTAAAGCATTTTCAAGACCATAAAAAACAAGCTCCTAAAGGATTTAGTTTCATGGATTTTTTATGGTTGCATTACAGTGCGGATTCCAAACATCCAAAAACTACTCAACATCCCAACATGCCAAGTCTTGATTTCTCAGGAATCTGTGCATATGTGTTACCAACATTGATGATTTTCTTCATTGCTGCTTTTATTCAAAAAATTTCCCGAAGATCAAAAATCAATTGGTCAAATCTGTACCAATTTACGATAATGAATGTCTTAATTGCTCCACCTCGAGCAATTGCAGTGTATAAATAAATTACATTGTTAGACTACATTAACGTTTATGATCAATTCAATTATTCAATTTAGTATTAAAAACAAGCTAATTGTAGGCTTGTTTGTATTAGGACTCATTACTTGGGGAGGCTATTCATTAACCCGCTTACCCATTGATGCCCTACCAGATATCACTTCCAATCAAGTACAGGTAATTACTCAATCGCCTGCCCTTGCAGCTTCGGAAGTGGAAAAATTTGTCACATACCCACTAGAGATTTCGCTAAGAACTATTCCAAATGTAAAAGGGATTCGTTCTGTTTCTCGAATGGGACTTTCGATCATCACGGTTGTATTTGAGGATGAGGTGGCCACAGAGGTAACGCGACAACAGGTTGCTGAAAAACTAAAAGCAGCTGAACCTTATCTTCTTAAAGGTGCTGGGATTCCCGAAATGGCACCTATTACTACAGGATTAGGGGAATTTTACCAATACACACTCGAAGTTGATCCCGAATATAAAAACCAATATAGTTTAGCAGACTTGAGAACCTATCAAGACTGGATTATCAAACGTCAATTATTGGGTATAAAAGGTGTTGTAGAAGTAAGTTCATTTGGCGGTCATTTAAAGCAATATGAGGTTGCCATCAATCCAGAGCATCTAAAAGCAATGAATGTGACCGTTCAAGAAATCTTTTCTGCACTGGAGATCAACAATTCAAATTCAGGAGGTAGTTACATTGAAAAAGGATCTGATGCCTATTTTATTCGTTCTGAAGGAATGATAACTTCTTTAGAAGATATTGAAAATACGATTGTTTCTCAAAGAGGAAAAGGAGGATTACCTATTTTAGTGAAAGATGTTGCCAAGGTTCAATTTGGAAAAGCGATTCGCTATGGGGCAATGGCACGTAATGGAGAAGGGGAAGCTGTAGGTGCGGTAATGTTATTATTAAAAGGGGCCAATGCCAATATAGTTGTAAAGGATGTAAAGGTCAAAATGGAAGAAATCGAGAAAACACTTCCTCAAGGTATTCATATTAATGCTTATTTAGACAGAAGTGTATTGATTGGCAAATCCATTAATACGGTAGAAAAAAACTTGATTGAAGGGGGATTAATCGTTGTATTTATCCTGGTGTTGCTTTTAGGAAACCTCCGTGCAGGACTCATCGTAGCTTCTATGATTCCTTTATGCTTATTATTTGCCTTTGCCCTGATGAATGTTTTTGGGGTATCGGCTAATTTAATGAGTTTGGGTGCTATTGATTTTGGATTAATTGTTGATGGTGCCGTCATCATTGTGGAGTCCATTATTCATCGATTGCATTCACACAAAAAAGGTGAAGTATTGACACAGCATGGAATGGATGAAGAAGTAGCCATTTCTGCTAAAGCTATATTTAAATCAGCAGCTTTTGGGGTGATCATCATTTTGATTGTTTATTTCCCAATCATGGCTTTGGGAGGTATTGAGGGTAAAATGTTCAGACCTATGGCACAGACAGTGAGTTTTGCCATTTTAGGAGCGTTGATACTATCATTGACTTATGTCCCAATGATGTCGGCATTGTTTTTAAGCAAAAAAATATCCCATAAGGTAACTATTGCAGACAAAATAATGAATTTCCTTTACGGAAAATATCATCCAATTGTTCGAATGGCCTTAGCAAATCCTTTAAAAGTTGTATTGGCTTCTGTTATGCTTTTTGTAGGCAGTGCCTATGTGTTTAATACATTAGGGGGCGAGTTTATTCCTGAATTAAACGAAGGTGATTTTGCAGTTGAGACCTTATTACCAACCAATGCTTCATTATCTCAAAGTATTAAAATGAATAATGAGGCACAAAAGGTGCTTTTGAAAAAATTCCCAAATGAAATCAAGCAAATTGTTTCACGAATTGGTGCTTCAGAAATTCCAACAGATCCAATGGGAATTAATTCCTGTGACTTAATTATTCAATTAAAAGAGCCATCTGATTGGACAAAAGCAAAAACCATGGATGAGTTAGAAGAAATGATGGATAAGGAATTGGATGTTTTCCCTGAGGTGAATTTTGAGTTTACACAACCTATTCAAATGCGTTTCAATGAATTGATTGCAGGGGTAAAGTCTGATATTGCAATTAAAATATTTGGGGATGATTTACAAGAATTATTTGAACATGCTACAGAAGCTGCTCGAATGATTAAAAAAGTAGAGGGAGTTGGGGACATCAAGGTGCAACAAATTGATGGAATTCCTCAATTAGTAGTCAAATATAATCGTCCCAAATTGGCCCAGTATGGATTGAATATCCAAGATATCAATTCTATGGTAAAAATGACTTTTGCTGGAGAAACTGCAGGAATGGTGATGGAAGGGGAAAAGAGATTTGATTTGGTGGTGCGCTTGGATTCAACTTTCAGAAAGGACATTCAAAATATCCGTGAGTTGTACATCAATTTACCTAATGGGGGTCAAATTCCATTGGAGGAAGTTGCCGAAGTAACTTTTGAAAATGCCCCTGTGGAAGTTTCAAGAGATGATACGCATAGAAGAATTACTATTGGAATCAATGTAAGAAATAGAGATGTGGAAAGTGTTGTGAAGGATATTCAACAAATCATGAAAACCAAAGTTACCTTACCAACAGGTTATTATGTTACGTATGGAGGAACATTTGAAAATTTACAAGCGGCGAAAGACCGATTGTATTTGGTGGTGCCTATTGCTCTTGCATTAATCTTTGCCCTGTTATTTTTCACTTTTAATTCGATGATTGAAGCCGCAATTATTTATTTAGCTATTCCATTATCTGCCATTGGAGGTATTTGGGCACTTTGGTTGCGAGATATGCCGTTTTCAGTTTCAGCGGGAATTGGATTCATCGCGCTTTTTGGTGTAGCCGTATTAAACGGAATTGTCTTGCTTTCTGTCTTTAAACAATTACGTGAAGAAGAAGGATTATCCGTCCAAGAAAGCTTATTAAAAGGTCTTTCGCTTCGATTTAGACCAGTTATTATGACGGCATCCGTAGCCTCATTGGGATTTTTACCGATGGCAATAAGTACCTCTCCAGGAGCTGAAGTTCAAAGACCTTTGGCAACGGTTGTGATTGGAGGATTAATTACAGCTACATTTTTAACATTGGTAGTTGTACCCGTTGTATATCAATTAGTGATGTCGAGAATGGAAAGAAAAAGGAATTCAAAAATAGGAATAGTGGCTCTTATTTTAATGGCTCTAACATTTTCTACTAATTTGCTTGGGCAGTCGGCCCAAGCAAAATTGTCGCTCAACCAATGTATTGGAGAAGCCTTGAACAACAATCAATTATTAAAAACGGCACAATTAGAATTACAAAGTGCGGAGGAATTGGTTGCCTCTGGTAGGGAATTACCCAAAACGGGATTTGACGTACAATATGGCAAAACGCAAACCTTTTCAAGTACTGATTACACAGCAATCGTTTCTCAAAATATTCCTTGGCCAGGACAATTAAAGGCGCAGGTATTAGCCTTAGGTTCTCAAAAAAATATGGCTGAAAAGAGAGTGAAAATAAGTCAAAATTTAGTGAAATCGGCAGTAAAAATTCTGTATTATCAAATTTTGGTCCAGGAATTGAATCAAGAGTATTTGAAGAAGCAAGAAGGAATATATGCCATGATGTCGAAAGCCGCTACCTTGAAATTTAAACAAGGCGAAACCAACAAATTGGAGCAAGTGGCTGCTGAGGCACGACTAAGGGAATTTCAACAAAAAGAATTAAGTCTATCAACAGATATTCAAAATTCATATCGTTCCCTTGGCTTTTGGATCAACCGAAAAGAGGCATTTAGCATAGCTGGTAATGAGAAATTGAATCTAGACTTACCGCAAAATTTGGGAGATATTCAACAGAGTCCGAGTATTCAATTGTTAGAGGAGCAAGTAAATCATGGCAAATTATTAACTGCTGTGGAAAAGCAAAAATTAAAGCCTGATCTTAAATTTGGATTCACAAATCAGAGCATTGAAAACGTTGGTGGACAAAATTTTGTGCAGGCAGGATTGAATATTCCAATTTTCACCAAGGCCCAAAAAGCCAAAATTTCCGCTTCAGAAAAACAAACCATGGCATATGAAAGTTTGTTGGAGCAAAATAAAACGCAATTTTCTACTGAGTTGAATAACCTTAAAGCACAACATCAGAAATTTATCAACTCATTACAATATTATATGCAAGTAGCGCTCCCGCAAGCTGACTTGCTTGAAAATACTGCGCTTAAAAGTTATCAAGAAGGAGAAATAGAATATGTAGAAATGCTACAGAACACTCAATCTGCTTGGAGTATTCGAGAGAATTATTTGACAGAAGTACAAAACAACAATCAAAATATCATTCAAATAGAAACGATTTTAGGAAATGAATAAATATAT
>JACCDK011946199.1_pt1 | contig 10470 bp, 8 predicted proteins | sample 7445871 | NCBI WGS metagenome assembly JACCDK01 (sample SAMN15323436, study PRJNA562643) | freshwater metagenome | isolation source: river surface water | place: USA:Blue River Watershed | collected 2017-08-15
AAGCATCGCGACGATGCCAGTCAGCAACACCCCCGACGCCATATAATTATAAACCTTCAGCATGTGCGAACGCAGACCGGCGTCAAAAGCGACGTCACCGGCGCGTGCGCCGACACCTGCAAGACTTGACTGGGTCCCGGTTACCCGTGGATCGGACCACTGTGCCATGACTTTTTTCTCCTCAAAACACGGCAATATAGCCGCATGACGACTATATTGGATGAAATCGCTCTAGTTTCAAGCAAAACACGACACGAAATGAAGGGTTTTTTGCAGATAGGAAAGGATAGTTGGTCTGCAACAGATCACACGGCTTATTCAAGGCTGCAATACCACCCCGCTGTTCATCACCGGACCATTTGTAAATCGGGTTGCGCCGCTTGGCTGTTGTGCTAGCCATAGCGCCAGACTGCACAATTAAGAAAATAGGGAGAGTGATGTGCGTGTGACGGCCGAAGGTGACAACAACGTTGTTTTAAAAAGGTCAGAAGCGCCATTGCCCGAGGCAAGCAATTACAGTTGGTATGTACTTGCGGTGCTAGTGATCGTTTACATTCTGAACTTCATCGACCGCCAAATTCTCAGCATCTTGGCAGTTGATATAAAGGCTGACCTTGACCTGACCGACGCAGATATGGGCTTTTTGGGCGGAGCAGCCTTTGCGGTATTTTACGCATTATTCGGTATTCCTCTTGGTCGGCTTGCGGACAATTGGAGCCGCGTGAAGCTATTGTCCGTCGGCCTCGCTTTATGGTCCGTCATGACCGCCTTGTCCGGCTTTGCACGCAACCAGGTTGAACTTACCCTTGCACGCATGGGCGTCGGCGTCGGCGAAGCAACGGCCAGCCCAACGGCTTATTCTCTGATTTCCGATTATTTCCCCAAACGCCAACGCGCGACTGCGCTCGCGATCTACTCTTCGGGCCTGTATATTGGCGGTGGCGTTTCCTTGTTTCTCGGCGCAACCATCGTCGCAGTTTGGGACAAAATATACCCCGGCGGCGGGCCATTAGGTTTAGTCGGCTGGCATGCTGCCTTTGTGGCGGTCGGCATTCCGGGGATACTTGTTGGCTTGTGGGTAGCAACCCTGCGTGAGCCCGTCCGCGGTGCGATGGATGGGCTCGTTACACCCACTCACCCCGCCCCGTTCCGGGCATTTGCGAACGATCTGTCGATGATTGTACCACCCTTCACATTGTGGGGTGCTTGGCAGCGCGGACCTTTTGCCCTTGCCATAAACGTGGCAACGGGTGCAGCCATCGCTGCCTTTGCTTATGGGATGATCCAGCTTACGGGGAATTTCCCGCAATGGTCCGCCGTTGGCTTTGGTTATTACGCTGTCTTCTCATGGGCATCAACGCTACGCGCCAAAGACTCTGCAACCTTCCGCCTAATTTGGGGTACGCCAGCCTTTATCTGCACCACCATCGGTTATGGCCTTGTCGCATTGGCAGCCTATGCCCTGTCCTTTTGGTCTGCACCATATGCAGAAGTCGTGCTTGGCTTACCGAAACAGCAACTGGCCCTTTTTCTAGGAAGCAGCGGTGCACTAAGCGGCTTTTTAGGTGTCATTCTTGGTGGAGCTGTAGCCGATAGATTGCGCAAAAAGAATCCAGCAGGTCGCATCTTGGTCGTCATCTTAGGCGTCCTCGGTCCGATCATTCCTATCGCCATTGGCTTTACCACTGATAACGCGATCCTGTTCTATATCATGAACTTCCTTGCCGGTATGTTGGGCGCGACAGCGCTCGGTGCGGCTGCAGCAACAACGCAAGACCTTGTTCTGCCACGCATGCGTGGCACGGCAACGGCAGCTTTTTTCTTGGGCACTACGCTGGTCGGCTTGGCCTTCGGACCTTATATGGTCGGACAAATTTCCGACCTTGCTGGGACAATGGTTGATGGCAAGTTGGTCGGCAATTTGCGCGTTGGTATCCTGTCGCTCATCGCCGTTGCGCCTGTTGCGCTGGCCTTGTTGATCTTTGCCTATCGCACCGTGCCAAAAGCCGAGCAGACAATCGTCGAGCGTGCGCGCGATGCAGGCGAACCGGTTTAATCGACCGATTAAATTCGACTTGACGTCCGCGTCAAGTTACTGTCATTGATGCCAGCAGAAACCGCCGGACATTTTTGCAGGGGATTTTTTTCATGTCACTCGATAGCATTCCACGCACCGCTTATAATGAAGATCATGAGGCCTTCCGTCAGTCGGTGCGCCAATTCCTGCAAAAGGAAGTCGCGCCGCATGCAAAGCAATGGCAAGAAGATGGCATTGTACCCAAATCTCTTTGGCCCAAGGCTGGTGAAGTCGGCATGCTCTGCCCCACTGTACCTGTGGAATATGGCGGCCTTGGCCTCGACTTCGGCTATAACGCGATTATCGATGAAGAATCGGCTTATTATGGCGGCGTAGCCACCGGTTTCTCACTGCAGTCCGACATCGTTGTGAACTATATTACCAGTTACGGCAGCGAAGAGCAGAAGAAGCATTGGCTGCCAAAGATGATCTCTGGTGAGGTTATTACCGCCATCGCCATGACTGAACCCGGCACCGGCAGCGATCTGCAAGGGATGAAGACCACCGCCAAGAAAGACGGCAATCATTATGTCATCAACGGCAGCAAAACTTATATTACTAATGGTCAGAATGCCGACCTGATACTTGTCTGCGTCAAGACCGACACGGAAGTTCAGCCTGCCTATAAGGGTATGTCGATTGTTCTGGTTGAAGCCGACCGCGAAGGTTTCAAACGCGGCCGCAACCTCGACAAAATAGGCATGGATGAAGCTGACACGTCGGAATTGTTCTTCGAAGATGTCCGCGTACCCATGACCAATTGCTTGGGCGAAGAGGGCAAGGGCTTCATTTATCTGATGAGCGAATTGCCGCAGGAGCGCCTGTCGATCGCTGTTTCATCGATGGCGAGCACGCAAAAGGCGTTTGACGAAACCGTTGCTTTTTGCCGCGAGCGCATCGTCTTTGGAAAGCCATTGCTTGATTTCCAAAATACCCGTTTCGTCCTTGCCGATATCAAATCGAAACTGCAGGTCGGCTGGGCGCATCTTGATTGGGCCTTGAACCGCCATTACAAGAAGGAATTGACCGCCGAAGAAGGTGCCGCCGCCAAATTGTGGCACACCGAGCTGCAATGGGAAGTTGTCGATGCCTGCCTGCAACTGCATGGCGGCGCAGGATATATGAATGAATATCCCATCGCGCGCATGTGGCGAGCCGCCCGCGTCACGCGGATTTTCGGTGGCACGAATGAGATCATGAAAGAACTCATCGGCCGAGGGCTTTAAGCACTAAGAAAATCGTCGTGCTGACCTGTTTCAGCACGACACACAGCAGTTCGTTATCCTGAACGTGTTTCAGGATAACGATATTGGATATGGAAAACACACATGCCAAAACCGCAAAGCTGGCAACTTAATCCAGCTAATTACCCGTTCAAACACCGCACCGAAACGCGTTTTGCCGATTTGGACCTACTGGGCCATATCAACAATGTGTCGATGGCCGGATTGTTTGAGCATGGCCGCGGTATGTTCAACCACGCGATTGAGGGAGAACGTCGCGCACCTGGTCAACGCTGGCTGATTGTCAGTGTCGCGATTGAGTATATTGCAGAGGCGCATTTTCCCGAGCATGTGGAAATTGCCAGTGGCATATTGCGCATTGGGAAAAGCAGTTGGGATATTGCCTCTGCGGCGTTTCAAGGCGGTGAATGCAAAGCGACCTGCATCACCACCATTGTCCTCACTGATGTAAATGGCCCAGCGCCTTTACCGCAAGAGTTGCGCGCAGAATTTGAACGGTTGCACGTTACCCTGCCTTAAGGTCGGGCCTTAATCGGCAAAAACCCCTGTCCGCTTTTGCATCCCCGCCATCACGGCTTCAATCTGGTTCGGCGTGCGGATAACGCGGGCTTGGCGGACGCTTTCGGCCATCAATATCGCATCTTCGTCCATATCAGCATATTCATTGAACAACGCCTTTGCCTCGCGCATCGCATGTGGATTACGATCGGCAATCTCACGCGCAATGGCCATAGCGCGGGCATGGGGGTTTTCGTCAACGAATGTCGCAAATCCCAAATTCAGCGCCTCTGCTCCTGAAAACTCACGATTGGTATAGGTCAATTCGCGGAGAGCATCTTCGCGTATCATCCCGCGCCACAAAGCATAGCCGCCCATGTCGGGGATGAGGCCCCACTTCATTTCCATCACCGCAAGCCGCGCATCGGGCGCGATTACGCGAATGTCCGCTCCGCTGGCAATTTGTAGCCCACCGCCGAAACATACGCCATGCACCGCCGCGATCACGGGCATCGGCAATTTGCGCCAGAGCATGGCGACCTGTTGAAATGTGTTGGCGTTGCCATGCGTCCGGTCGGTCAGGCTTCCCATCCCGCTGTTCGCGCTTGCACCGCCGCTTGCCATGCTTGCCATATCAAGGCCTGCGCAGAAACTACGCCCTTCGCCAGACAACACCACAGCACGTATACCTTTCATGCGGGCAAGCTCTTCGCCTGCGGCGATGATCCCTTGAAACATCGCCGGATCAAGCGCGTTCATCTTATCCGCACGCGTCAAGCGAACGTCAGCGACATGATTGTCGACAGAAATGGATACGCGGTCGTTCATGCTTCGCTCCTGTTCAGTGCAAATTCCACCAGTGGCAATTGATCATTGCCAAAATACATCTTGTCAGTGTCAACAAATATAGTCGGCGAACCATAGCCGCCGCGCGCTATGACCTCGTCCGTGTTCGCACGCAACAATGCCTTTACCGCATCGCTTTGTGCCGCTGTACGCATGGCCTCTCCGTCCAGACCGGCGTTGTTCGCCACCGCGACCAAGACATCGGGGTCGTCAAGATTTTCCTGCGCACCAAAATAGCTTTCGAAGGCGGCCTTACTGAACGTCTTTAGCGCCACCTGATCATCTGCGAGCGAACATGCCATCCGCATCGCATGAATGCTTTTTGCCGGATGATAGATGCTTGGAAAGTTGATTTCCACGCCAGCCAGCTTTGCCCAATCACGCATAACCCGCCAACTATGCTTGAACTTGGGGTTATCGGCTGCTTCTCGCGCGGCATATACCGACGGATTGACGGCATTGAAGACGCCGCCGACCAATATGGGACGCAAGCGGAGGGACACACCCGTGCGTGCGATTAGGGCATCGAGATTATGGAACGCGATATATGTCCATGGACTGGAAAGATCGTAGAAAAATTCCACTCGTTCGCTGTTCATGCCTCTCTCCCCTAGATCATGTTAACCATAGCATTGCGTCCTACTTTATGAAGCCGATAAATTTCCATCTGCGCGGAACCGCGAAAGTTGCGACACTTGTCCACGATTTTGCACCATTTACCGCAGTTCGACACAGGCAAGGCTGCTGATTATTTGACTTTAACCATCGCACGCCACAGGAATGCATGCGAGAGTACCCAAGAGGTTGAAAAATAGTCGTGGACGATACGCCTTATGCTTGACGGCAAAGAGACACGGCTCGCGGGACAGGGCTGGGGCATGGATTTGTCATTGCCCGATACCATGACCAAATCGATGCACCAAAAATCCGAACAGCTTGCGTCAGGCGCCGACTGGGCGCGCCGTTTGGCTGAAGTCGATTTTGTGCCAGATCTTGGCCAAGATATCGGATCGGTGCGCTGGTTCCGTGGGCTTGGGACCTTAATCGCATTAAGCGCCGCTTCGCTGGCTCTGCTGCCGGATTATGGACCGATTTACGCTGTGCAGCCCTCCATGCCCACCGAGGCGGAGTTTGAAGAGGCGCGCGCACAAATGCTGATGCCAATTGGCTATGGCAGCGACAGCGGCAAGCGCATGGCCGCTACCGACGCGGTTGTCGCACTAGCCGATAGCCCAGAGCGCCCTCGTATCGAACTCACGGCAACTTTAGGACGCGGCGACAGCTTTGCCCGCTTACTGCAACGTTCTGGCGTAAGCAGCAGTGAGACAGCAAATGTCGTGAATATGGTGTCAGGCGCAACTCCATTGTCGGCTATCGAGCCAGGCACCCCAATTGACATAGTCCTGGGGACGCGGCCGACGAAAAACCAGTCAAGACCTCTTGAATCAGTGACCTTTCGCGCGCGCTTCGACCTAAATCTCGAAGTCAATCGTGAAGGTGGTAGCTTAACGTTACGCAAAAAGCCCATAAATGTGGACAATACACCTTTACGTATTCGCGGAACCGTGGGGCGTGAGGGCATTACCCGTTCGGCGCAGGCTGCTGGCGCGCCTGCAGGCGCTATTCAGGCTTATCTGAAAGTCATTTCCGGACGCACATCCTTATCAAGTATCAGGCCAACAGATCAATTTGACATCATCATTGATTACAAGCGGGCTGAAACCGGCGAAGTCAAAGTGGGTGACCTTTTATATGCCGGCCTTGATCGGGGTGGAAAATCGAATATCCAGATGTTGAAATGGACTTCGGGCGGAAACACCCAATGGTTTGAGGCATCGGGCGTCGGTGAATCGAAAGGCACTCTAAGCCGGCCAGTGAATGGCCCCGTGACCTCAAGCTTTGGTCCCAGACGGCACCCGATTTTGGGCTTTATGCGAACGCATGCCGGCCTTGATTTCAAAGCAGGCTATGGCCAGCCCATTTTTGCAGTGACCGATGGCGTTGTGGCTTTTGCGGGACGCAATGGCGGCTATGGCAATTTTGTCCGGCTCAACCATAGCGGCGGCCTTGCAAGCGGCTATGGTCATATGAGCCGGATCGTAGCACGCCCTGGTAGCCGAGTCCGGCGTGGGCAAATTATTGGTTATGTCGGTTCCACGGGCCTATCGACAGGGCCACATTTGCATTATGAGCTGTATCGCAACGGACGCGCGGTCAATCCACTGTCGGTGACATTCACACAGCGCGCGCAACTGTCCGGAGGTGACCTCTCCCGTTTCAAAAGCAAACTTCAAAGCCTGAAGTCCGTCACGCCAGGCGCGGCGCTTACACCATTGCAAACGGCAGCCAAAAAAGAGGAAGCGCCAAAACGCGAAATTGACCGGTTAACACTTCGCGACAGCCGGATACCGACTGGCGGATAAGGCGTTGAGGAAAGAAACTATCGCCGCTAAGTGTTTTGGATGAGCGATGTATCTTCATTCCCAAACAGCCGTCTGCGGCGCACCCGTGTCACAGGCTGGAGCCGCGCCATGGTGCGCGAAAATATGCTTTCTCCTGCTGATCTCATCTGGCCCTTGTTCGTAACCGAAGGCGAAGGCGTTGAGGAACCGATTGCGACGCTGCCCGGGGTCTCGCGCTGGTCCGTTGACCAGATTGTCCTGCGTGCAGCCGAAGCGATAGAATTGGGCATACCCTGCATCGCTTTGTTCCCGAATACACAAGCCGACCGTCGCACCGAAGATGGCGCGGAAGCTTTCAATCCAGATAACCTCATGTGCCGCGCCATTCGGGCTATTAAGCAAGCGCATGGCGACCGGATTGGCGTTTTGACTGATGTCGCACTCGACCCTTATACAACACATGGGCAAGACGGGCTAATCGATGATGACGGTTATGTCATTAATGATGACACTGTCGCTGTCCTCGTCGACCAAGCCATCAACCAAGCCAATGCGGGCGCGGACATCATCGCGCCAAGCGATATGATGGATGGCCGCGTTGGTGCTATTCGTAAAGCACTTGAAATGAATGGGCACCATAATGTCCAGATCATGTCCTATGCCGCCAAATATGCGAGTGCTTTTTACGGGCCATTTCGCGATGCGGTTGGCTCGCGCGGTCTGCTAAAAGGTGACAAGAAATGTTACCAAATGGACCCTGCCAATACCGACGAAGCCATGCGTGAAGTGGCCATGGACATTGCCGAAGGCGCAGATAGTGTCATGGTGAAGCCCGGCCTGCCCTATCTCGATATCGTCCGCCGTGTGCGTGAGCGCTTTGACGTACCAGTGTTCGCATATCAGGTGTCGGGTGAATATGCGATGATCGAGGCGGCCGCTGCTGCAGGTGCAGGCGACAGAGATGCACTTGTTCTCGAAACACTCTTGGCCTTCAAACGCGCAGGATGTTCAGGGATATTAACCTATCATGCTGCGGTCGCGGCGCGTTTGCTGAAACTATAACGCCTAAAAAACCTCGTCCTCCCACATTAAGCAATGGAAAAGCCAATGATACACGCACGCAATGATATCAGCATCATTACGTTGAACGGCAAATCACCGAAGATCCACGAGAGTGCTTTCATCGCGCCGGGTTGCCGCATTATCGGTGATGTCACCATCGGTGCAGAGTCAAGCATTTGGTATAATTGCGTGATCCGCGCAGAGGTAAGCCGCGTAGTCATTGGCGCACGCACCAATATTCAGGACGGCAGCATCGTCCATTGCGATGGCCCAATGCCTGGGTTTGAAGACGGCTTTCCTACGATCATTGGTGATGATGTGCTGGTGGGGCATAATGTCTTGCTGCACGGTTGCATCTTGCATGACCGCGCCTTTGTTGGCCTGTCTTCCACCGTAATGAACGGCGCCGTGATTGAAAGTGACGCTATGCTCGCCGCTGGCGCAATGTTGACCCAAGGCAAACGCATTACTACCCGCCAATTATGGGCGGGTTCGCCTGCGCGCTTTGTTCGTGATCTTGACGATGCAGCCGTCATGGGGATGCGGCTTGGCGTTGCGCATTATGTGGAAAATGCCAAGGCGCATATGGCGGCCACAACTTCAGCTTAAAACTTCGCCCTTATGGTGAAGCGGCCATTTATGGGCGCGCCAGGCGATATATTATTATTGTTGTGCGCATCCGCATAATAATCGGTGTCGAACAGGTTTTCGACATTCAACTGCAATTGCAACGCATCGCTCAGTTCATAATAAAGCGCGGCATCAACGCGCGTGAACGCGGGCAGTTTTGTTGTATTGGGGGCCGTCCGGATGGCGGCAAATTGGCTGGATTGGTGTGTGATGCCAAGGCCAGCGGCAAATCGATCGTTAAAGCGATAACGGTTCCATAGGCTCGCCTGATGCTTTGGAACCTGCGCCAAACGCACGCTGTCATTGCCAGTCAGGTTTGCATCCTGAAAGCTATATCCCCCATGGACTTGCCACGATGACGTTATCCTGCCCGTGACTGCCAACTCGACGTCTTGCGTTCGCGTGGTACCGACATTGATGCTGGCGACCGGATTGCTGGGATCAGGCGTCGTCGCGTTGCTGCGTTCCAGCTGAAACACTGCCTGTGTCATGTTGAGATTGGGCCGCACATCCCATTTGGCGCCTAACTCATAATTGGTGAATTTTTCCGGCGCGAGATTCTGCTGTGTTACCGTCAGCGCCAAAAACTGGTCGCCCGAACGGGGCAGGAAGGACTGGCTGTAGCTGCCATATAAAGAGATATTTTCCTGCGGCTTGAAAATCAGGCCAAGGCGCGGGCTGACTTTTTCATCCTTGCGGGCGAAGGGCCGGTCAACCGCTGGAAGCAGATCGATACCTTCAATATCGAAATTATCATAACGCAAGCCAGCAACAACATCGATATGCTCGCCAAAGCTGATTTGATCCTGAACATAGGCTGAGAAAAATTTCACATCGGACACGGTATCGCGTGATAATGCGTTGAAATTGACCGTCGGGAAGAGGGGATTGGCCAAGCTGATCGTTGGCGTGGAGAGCGTGCCATTAAAACGCCGGTTGGCCGATTTTTGATCTCCATATTCCGACCCGACTAGAATTTTATGTGTTAGTGCACCCGTTTCCACATCCCAGACCAAATTGGCTTGGGCGATGAAATTTTCTCGTTGGGTTGGATCACTATACGCGGCCAAAGCAACGGTGCCATTTTGCGCAGTCGCAGCGCCATTGGGATAGACGTTCAGGTAGATTTTGTCATAGTCGCCATATAGTATTGTTCCGCTAAAGCTTACATTTGAGGCCAGAGCCCCATCAAGCCGCAGCTTGGCAATATGTGCCTGCAACTGGGTAGAATTGGCATCAGGCACGCCAAAAAATTGGTCGCGATAGCCCAAAATCGGGCGGTTTGGCTGACCAGCAGCCGTGGCTATTGATGGGATACCACGGTCGGTTGTGCGATTGTCATGCACATATTCGTAGGACAGCCCCAACTTCCACGCATTATTGAGGTTGAAGGCGACATAGGGGTTCCAAGCATAACGTTCGCCGCCGACAAAATCACGATGGCTGTCGAGATTTTCGTAAACCGCGTTGATCCGTACAGCTGCAACATCGCTTAACGGCGCGTTTACGTCTGCCGATATGTCATAAGCGCCAAAGCTGTTAATGCTGGCTTGCCCTGCATAAATAATATCGTCGCTCAAGGGAGATTTCTGCACGCGGTTGATTATGCCGCCACCACCGCCGCGACCGAAGATTAGGGCATAAGGCCCTTTCAATATTTCGACCCGTTCGATGTTGTAAAGTCCGCGATAATATTGGACGTCGTCGCGTA
>JACCDK012022242.1_pt1 | contig 10470 bp, 10 predicted proteins | sample 7445871 | NCBI WGS metagenome assembly JACCDK01 (sample SAMN15323436, study PRJNA562643) | freshwater metagenome | isolation source: river surface water | place: USA:Blue River Watershed | collected 2017-08-15
CCTGGTGGGGCCATGCGCAGGCGCTGTTTGACGTGCATCTGCAGGTGGGCGAGGGCGAGCTCGTGGTGCTGCAGGGGCTCAATGGCGCGGGCAAGTCCACCCTGCTGCAGGCGCTGATCGGCATTGGGCCACGGGTCCAGGGGAGCATCGTCTGGGACGGTCAGGCCATCGGGCACTGGCCTGCCCACCGCCGTGCCCGCGCCGGCCTGGGCTTTGTGGCCGAAGACCGGCGCCTCTTCACTGGCCTGTCGGTGCAGGACAACCTCTGGATCGCCGCCGATGCGCGCGGCCAGGGCACGCCGCAACAGCGCTTCGATCAGGTCATGGCGCTGTTCCCGCAGCTGCAGCCCATGCTGGAGCGCCCGGCCAGCCAGATGAGCGGTGGCGAGCAGCAGATGCTGGCGCTGGCCCGAACCCTCATGACCGGACCGCGCCTGCTGCTGCTCGACGAGCCCTGCGAGGGCATCGCGCCTGTGCTGGTGGCTGCCATGCGCGATGCGCTGCTGCATCTGGCCAGCAAAGGCATGACCCTGCTGGTGGCCGAACAGAACCAGATCCTGGCGGCCCATGCCCACCGCGTGCTGACCCTCTCGGGCGGCCGATGCCTGTGAGGACGCCAGAGCACTGGCCTGCCGGGCGCATCACTTAAACTGGGAGACCACAAGCGCGGCGCTGCGCGAGTCGCCACAGCCGCAAGAGCGAGACCACATGATCATCACCAGCCTGCTGGACACCGACCTCTACAAGTTCACCATGATGCAGGTGGTGCTGCACCAGTTTCCGGGCGCACAGGTCGAGTACAAGTTCAAATGCCGCAATCCGGGCGTCCAGCTGGCCCCTTTTGTGGACGAAATCCGCAGCGAGATCCGTTCGCTGTGCAGCCTGAGCTTCAAGGAGTCGGAGTTGCGCTACCTGCGCAGCCTGCGTTTCATCAAGAGCGACTTTGTCGATTTTCTGGGCCTGTTTCGCCTCAACGAAAAGTACATCCAGGTCACCCCACTGGACAACGGCGAGATCGACATCACCATCGCTGGCCCCTGGCTGCACACCATCCTGTTCGAGATCCCGGTGCTGGCCATCGTCAACGAGGTGTATTTCCGAAACACCCAGCGCGTGCCCGACCTGATGGAGGGACGCCGACGTCTGGATGTGAAGATCGCCCAACTGCAGTCCGAAGGGCTCAAGGCCCTCAAGATCGCCGACTATGGCACGCGCCGGCGCTTTTCGCGCGCCTGGCACGAGGAGGTGCTGCGGGTGCTGGGTGCCCGGCTGGGCACCGGCCCCAAGGGCCAGTTTGCCGGAACCAGCAATGTCTACTTCGCCCACCTGCTGGGCTTGACTCCACTGGGCACCATGGCCCACGAATATTTGCAGGCCTGTCAGGCGCTGGGGCCACGCCTGCGCGACAGCCAGGTGTTTGCCTTCGAGTCCTGGGCGCGCGAATACCGGGGCGATCTGGGCATTGCGCTCAGCGATGTCTACGGACTCAACGCTTTCCTGCGCGACTTCGACATGTTCTTCTGCAAGCTGTTTGACGGCGCACGTCACGACAGCGGCGACCCGTTCCTGTGGGGCGAGCGCATGATCGAGCACTACCAGCGCAACCGGGTGGACCCCAAGACCAAAACCCTGATCTTCAGTGACAGCCTGACCATCCCGCGAACCATCGAGCTCTACCAGCAATTCAGTGGCCGTTGCCAGTTGGCTTTTGGTGTGGGCACCAACCTGACGAATGACCTGGGCTACGAGCCCCTGCAGATCGTCATCAAGATGACCCGCTGCAACGGCCAGCCTGTCGCCAAGTTGTCGGACACGCCAGGCAAGGGCATGTGCGACGATGAAAAATACCTGGCTTACCTCAAGCAGGTGTTTGAAATAGAGCAAAGCGATCCAAGGAGTTGATCACCATGCAGACGCATGCACACGCATCCATCCACCGCCCACAGATCGGGTGGCTCAAAGCGCTGGCCCTTGGCGCAGGGCTGTTGTTTTCGGGTATGACTCAGGCGGCCGAATTCGATGGCAGCCAGCTGTCCGTGGTGTGGGGCGTTCCTTTTGCCGGGATTTTGCTGTCGATTGCCCTCATGCCCTTGCTGGTGCCGCATTTCTGGCACCACCACTTTGGCAAGGTGGCCACCGCTTGGGCGCTGGCGTTTCTGTTGCCGTTTGCTGTCACTTTTGGGGCCGGTGTGGCGGGCAGCAACCTGATCCATGCCCTGCTGGCTGAATACATTCCCTTCATCGTGCTGCTGACAGCCTTGTTCACGGTCTCGGGTGGCATCTTCATCCGAGGCAACCTGCACGGCAGTCCGGGTCTGAACACCAGCATCCTGGCCATCGGCGCGGTGCTGGCCAGCTTCATGGGCACCACAGGGGCTTCGATGCTTCTGATCCGCCCGCTCATCCGTGCCAACGACAACCGCCGCCACGTCGCCCATGTGGTGGTGTTCTTCATCTTCATCGTCTCCAACGCCGGTGGCTCGCTCACTCCGCTGGGCGATCCCCCCCTGTTTCTGGGTTTCCTCAAGGGGGTGGACTTCTTCTGGACCGTCAAGAACATCTTTCCTGAGACCCTGTTTCTGGTGGGCAGTCTGCTGGCGATTTTTTACGCTCTGGATTGGTACTACTACCACAAGCGCGAAGAGCTCTTGCCAAGGGACCCGACACCGGACAGTCGCAATATTGGTTTTGATGGCAGCGTCAACTTTGTGCTTCTGGCCGGTGTGGTGGCGCTGGTGCTGATGAGCGGCATCTGGAAATCGACAGTCAGTTTCAACATCGCCGGTACCGAAGTTGGTCTGCCCGGCATCGTGCGCGATGTGGGGCTGGTGCTCATCACCCTGATCTCCCTCAAGCTGACACCTGCCCAGGTCCATGCCGACAACCAGTTCGGCTGGGGCCCGATGCAGGAGGTGGCCAAGCTGTTTGCAGGCATTTTCCTGACCATCATCCCGGTCATCGCCATGCTCAAGGCCGGGGTCAATGGCCCCTTTGGTGCGGTGGTGTCCGCAGTCACCCGGCCCGACGGCAGCCCCGATGTGATGATGTATTTCTGGATCACGGGCCTGCTCAGCTCCTTCCTCGACAACGCGCCCACCTATCTGGTGTTCTTCAATACTGCAGGCGGTGATGCCCAGGTGCTGATGACCACCCTGGCACCCACCCTGGCGGCCATTTCTGCCGGTGCGGTGTTCATGGGGGCCAACAGCTACATCGGCAACGCACCCAACCTCATGGTCAAGGCCATTGCCGAAGACCGCGGCGTGAAGATGCCCAGCTTCTTTGGCTACATGCTCTGGTCGTGTGGCGTGCTGATTCCGCTGTTCATTGTCATGACTTTCATCTGGTTCTACTGATGTCCAAACCTTCCATCCTCGTGGCGCGCGCCATCTTCCCCGAAGTGCTGGCCCAGCTCCAGCAAGTGTTTGACGTGGACCACAACCAGGACGACGTGGTCATGACGCCGGCGCAGCTGCATGCCCGCATGCAGGGCAAGGCGGGTGCGCTGACCACCGGTAGTGAACGCATCGACGGTCCGTTGCTGAACGCCTGCCCGGGCCTGAAGATCGTGGCCAACATGGCCGTCGGCTACAACAACTTCGATGTGGATGCCATGACGAAGGCGGGGGTGCTGGCCACCAACACGCCCGATGTGCTGACCGAAACCACGGCCGACTTCGGTTTTGCGCTGCTCATGGCCACGGCCCGGCGCGTGACAGAGAGCGAGCATTACCTGCGTGCAGGACATTGGACGAAGTGGAGCTACGACATGTTCGCCGGTGCCGAAGTGCACGGCAGCACCGTGGGCATCATCGGCATGGGCCGTATCGGGCAGGGCATTGCCCGCCGCGCTGCGCACGGCTTTGGCATGCAGGTGCTCTACCACAACCGTTCGCGCCTGGCCCCGGAGCTGGAAGCCGAATGCAAGGCCCGCTACGTGGACAAGGGCACGCTGCTGCGCGAAGCCGACCATGTGGTGCTGGTGGTGCCGTATTCGGCCGCCTCGCACCACACCATTGGTGCGGCCGAACTGGCGCAGATGAAACCGACCGCTACCCTGATCAACATCGCGCGCGGCGGCATCGTGGACGACGCGGCCCTAGCCCAGGCGCTCAAGGACCGCCGCATTGCCGCTGCCGGGCTGGACGTGTTCGAGGGCGAGCCCAAAGTGCACCCTGATCTGCTCACCGTGCCCAATGTGGTGCTCACGCCGCACATTGCCAGCGCCACCGTCAAGACCCGCATGGCCATGGCCCAGCTGGCGGCTGACAACCTGATGGACTACCTGCTTCGCGGGCAGGCCCGCACGCCGCTCAACCCCGAGGTCCTTCAGTGATGGATGGCTTGATGGGCCCTGGCCTGGGCCTTTGGTTGCTGCTGTGGCTGGTTCTTGTTGCAGGACTGGTGGTTCTGTTGCGCCGCAGTCCTGCGCGTGACCATTCGGCTGAGCTCGAGGCCCTACAGCAGCAACTGGCAGCACTGCAAATCCAGAACGAGCGCCTGGAGCGCGAGCTGCGCAACGAGGTCAGCCAATCGGCGGTGCAGGCCCGGCAGGAAAGCATGCAGACGCTCACCCTGTTCCAGCAAAGCCTGCTGCAGCAAAGCGCCGAAGCCTCCCGCACGCAAAACCAGCAGATCGACGCCCTGGCCCAGCAGCTGGCGCTGCTGCAAAAAAGCCTGACCGACAGCCTGGCGCTGCAGGTGCAGGGCCTGTCGGAGGCCAATGCCCGGCGCCTGGCCGAGATGCGCGGCACCATGGAAACCCAGCTGGCCCAGCTGCAGCAGAGCAACACTGCCAAGCTCGACGAGATGCGCCAGACGGTGGACGAGAAACTGCAGGCCACGCTGCAGGCACGTCTGGGCGAGAGCTTCAAGCAGGTAGCCGAGCGACTGGAGCAGGTCCACAAGGGCCTGGGCGAGATGCACACGCTGGCGCAGGGCGTGGGTGACCTCAAGCACCTGCTGACCAATGTGAAGACCCGGGGCATGTTCGGCGAGGCGCAGCTCGGCGCCCTGCTCGAGCAGGTGCTGGCGCCCGAGCAGTACGCCGCCCAGGTGGCCACACGCCCGAACGACAAGAACCGGGTGGACTTTGCCATCCGCCTGCCGGGCCGCAGCGACGACGGCCAGCCGGTCTGGCTGCCGATCGATGCCAAGTTCCCCAACGAAGACTACGAGCGCCTGCTGGATGCGCAGGGTCGGGCAGACGCCGCCGCCGCCGAGCTGGCCGCCCGCGCACTGGAGGCCCGCGTCAAGCTCGAAGCCAAATCGATTGCCGACAAATACCTGGAGCCGCCGCACACCACCGACTTCGCGGTCATGTTCCTGCCCACCGAGGGGCTGTACGCCGAAGTGCTGCGCCGCCCCGGCCTGATGGAGCAGCTGCAGCGTGAGCACCGCGTCACGCTCGCAGGCCCCACCACGCTGATGGCCATGCTCAACTCACTGCAGATGGGCTTTCGCACCCTGGCGCTGGAGAAGCGCTCCAGCGAAGTCTGGCAGGTGCTGGGCGCGGTCAAGACCGAGTTCGGCAAGTTCGGCGACGTGCTGGCCAAGGTGCGCACCCAGACCCAGACCGTGCTCAACACGCTGGACCAGGCCCAGACCCGCACCAACGTCATGAACCGGGCGCTGCGCCAGGTCGATGCGCTGCCGGACGAGCAAAGCCAGGCGCTGCTGCCCGGCGCGTCCGAAGGGGTTGAATGAGGCGCGAGCTCTCGCGTCTGATCGTCGGGCAGATCTTTCTGCACGCCTGCATGGCCGGCATGCGCATGGCCACCCCCTTGCTGGCGCTCAAGCAGGGCTACAGCGCCATGGCGGTGGGTGGCTTGCTGTCGCTCTTTGCACTCACCCAGGTCTTCATTGCCGTGCCGGCCGGGCGCTACACCGACCGCGTGGGACTGCGCCTACCGGTCGTCTGGTCGGTGGTGGTGGCCACCTTGGGCGCTTTGCTGTCGGCGCTGTGGCCGGTCTTTCCTGTGCTGTGTCTGAGCGCGCTGGCCACCGGAGGTGCCACCGGCCTGACAGTGATCGCGCTGCAGCGCCATGTCGGGCGTCTGGCCTCGGACCCTGCACAGCTCAAAAGCGCCTTCAGCTGGCTGTCGATCGGCCCGGCCATCTCCAACTTTCTGGGGCCGGTGCTGGCCGGCCTGTTGATCGACCACGCCGGTCCGCAACCGGCCGATGTCTGGGGCTTTCGCGCGGCCTTTGCGCTCATGGCGCTCTTGCCGCTCCTGACCTGGGCGATCATCCGTCACGTGCGCGAACACGCCCCAGGGCCAACTGCGGCAGGCCAGGGCGAGCGCCGCGCGCTGGACCTGCTGCGCGAGCCTCTGATGCGCCGGCTGCTGGCGGTCAACTGGTTGTTGTCGTCGTGCTGGGATGTACACACCTTTGTGGTGCCGGTGCTGGGCCACGAGCGCGACTTCAGCGCCTCGGTCATCGGCACCATCCTGGGCGCCTTTGCGGTGGCCGCTGCCTTCATCCGGATTTGCTTGCCCTGGCTGTCACGCCATGTGCACGAGCACCAGATCATCACCAGCGCCATGGTCGCCACTGCTGTGCTGTTTGGCGTTTATCCCCTGATGCCCAGCGCCTGGGCCATGGGGGTCTGCTCGGTTCTGCTGGGCCTGGTGCTGGGCTCGGTGCAGCCCATGATCATGAGCACCCTTCACCAGATCACCCCCGAGCACCGTCAGGGCGAGGCGCTGGGCCTGCGCTTGATGAGCATCAATGCATCGAGCGTGCTGATGCCTGTGCTGTTCGGCGCTGCAGGGGCTGTGGCGGGCGTCTCGCCGGTGTTCTGGGTGGTGGGGGCTTCGGTGGCCCTGGGCGCTCCCGGCGCCTGGCGACTGCGCCCTCGCAAGCGTCACTGAGCCTGCGAAATCTGCAGCTTGTAGAAGTCGCAGATTTTTTCCCAGGCCTGCTGCGGGCTGTCCACGTACTGAAACAGGCCGAGGTCTGCTTCGGCGATCGTGCCGTCCTCCACCAAGGCATGCAGGTTCAAGAGGCGCTGCCAGAATTCGGTGCCGTACAGCAGGATCGGCACCGGGTGGGCCTTGCGCGTCTGCACCAGTGTGAGCACCTCAAAGAGCTCGTCGAGTGTGCCAAAACCGCCAGGAAACGCCACCAGCGCCTTGGCCCGCATCATGAAGTGCATCTTGCGCAGCGCAAAGTAGTGGAACTTGAAGCTCAGTTCGGGGGTGACATAGGGGTTGGCCGACTGTTCGTGGGGCAGCGCGATGTTCAGCGCCACCGAGGGCACGCCGGCCTCATGTGCCCCACGGTTGGCTGCTTCCATGATGCCCGGGCCACCGCCGGTGCAGATGTACAGGCGCTCCTGATCCGGCATGCAGGCGCATTGCTCTGACACGATCCGGGCAAATTCCCGGGCCTGCTCGTACCAGGCCGCATTCCGCACGGCGCGCTGCGCCAGCTGCAGTGCTTGTGCCTCGCCCGAAGCCTGCGCTTGCCGAAGATTTTCTTGCGCGTCCTGCAGGCTCAGGAAACGCGCGCTGCCAAACACCACCACCGTGTGCTCGATGCCGACCTCCTGCTGCGCCAGGTCGGGCTTGAGCATTTCGAGCTGGAAACGAATGCCCCGCGTTTCGCGCCGCAACAGGAATTCGGGGTCGGCAAAGGCCAGGCGGTAGGCCTGCGGTGTCATCGCCGCCGCAGGATCGCGGTTGGCCAGCAGTTCTGTCCAGGCGCTGGGCAGGGCAGAGTCCTTGATGTCGTGTGTGCTTTTCATGTCTGGATTGTGCGGCAGCACACCTAGACCGCCCGAGCCCAGACGCAAAAAAGGCCCTCGAAAGGGCCTTTTGCAGCAGGGTCGATGCGACTCAGACGCGCTTGCGGTATTCGCCGGTGCGGGTGTCGATTTCGATCTTGTCGCCCTGGTTCACGAACAGGGGCACGGGCACTTCGAAGCCGGTCGCGATCTTGGCGGGCTTGAGCACCTTGCCGGACGTGTCGCCCTTCACGGCGGGTTCGGTCCAGGTGATCTCGCGCACCACGCTGGTGGGCAGTTCCACCGAGATGGCCTTGCCATCGTAGAACACCACTTCGACTTCCATGCCGTCTTCGAGGTAGTTCAGGGCATCGCCCATGTTTTCGGCTTCGACTTCGTACTGGTTGAATTCGGCGTCCATGCAGACGTACATCGGGTCGGCGAAGTAGGAGTAGGTGCACTCCTTCTTGTCCAGAATGATCTGGTCCATCTTGTCGTCGGCCTTGAACACGACTTCGGTACCGAAGTTGGCGATCAGGCTCTTGAGCTTCATGCGAACGGTGGACGAACCACGGCCGCCACGCTGGTATTCGGTGCGCAGGATGACCATGGGGTCCTTGCCGTGCATGATGACGTTGCCGACGCGGAGTTCTTGAGCGGTTTTCATAGGGTTTCCGTCTGGAGAAATGAATTCGGGGGCTGGTTTGCCAAACCCGCTATTCTAACCGGGCAGGCAGGTTGTCCGGGGAGCCATCAATCCCGGGCAGACAGCCCATGGGCCAGGGCGCCCAGCACGATGCCGCCCAAGGCCCACAGCACATCGGTGTTGCCCGTGCCCAGCGCCGCCAGCGCCGGTCCGGGACACACGCCGGACAGCCCCCAGCCAATGCCAAAAATCGCTGAGCCGACAAGGGTTTGCCGGTTCCACCGTGCCGGCTGCGTCAGGAACTGACCGCCCAGCAGCGGCTTGCCCAACCAGCGTGGAAAGCCCTTGTAGGCCAGCATGGCCAGGCCTGCGGCGCCGCCCATCACCAGCATCAGGCCCCAGTCCTTGAATTGGAGAAAACCGAGCACGACCTCGGGCTGGACCATGGTGGCCAGGGACAGGCCAAAACCGAACAGGGCGCCGGCCAGCAAGGTGACCAGGGCTTTGGGAAAGGTCAGGGTGTTCGGGTTCATGCCAGTCTCATCAGGTTGGCTGTCAGAAAAGCGGTGCCCATGAAGGTCAGCACAGCGCCCAGCGAGGGCAGTTGCAGCGAACCCAGTCCGCAAATGCCGTGGCCCGAGGTGCAGCCATTGCCCAGACGGGCGCCGTAGCCCACCAGAAAACCGCCCGCCAGCAGCTGCCAGACCGGCACGCTGGTGTGCTGCGCCTGGCCATCCGCCAGCGCATAACGCCAGACCAGCGCGCCCAGCACCACACCGGCCGCATACACCAGACGCCACTGACGGGAATCGAGGAAGCGCTTTTGCTGGAAGAACGGGCGATTGAACAGGTAGGACCAGGAGCTGGAAAACACGGAGCTCATACCGCCCACCCAGCCATTGAACAGGTACAGCAGCGCCACGCCCGCGCCAATGGTCAGGCCGCCCAGCAGGTAGTGCTGCCAGCCAAACGGGAAGAAGGTTGGGAAGAGGGTGTCGATGACGGTCATGGGGCCCGATTATCGGGCAGCCCCCAGAGTGCCGAGTGTGTTGTGTTTTGAAGGGACAATGGCGGCATGACCAGCCCCTCCTTCATGGACGCCATGACGGCCACAGCCTACCGTCTGGCCACCTGCCTGATCAACAACGTCATCGACGACCCGGCCATGCTGGCGATCATTTTTTGCTGATCACTTTGCTGGCAGGCCCTGTGTGTTGGGCCCTGGCGGCGGTTTCGCAGGCCTTCAGACGGTTGTTTTGGCGTCGGGCTCTTCGCGGGCCATATGCAGCAGCTGCGTCAGCAGGTCTTGTTGGACCCGCAAATGCGCACATGCCCGGTCCACGCACTCGCCCCAGACCTGCAGTGTTTCGGTGTCAGGCGTGGTCCAGGTGCCTTTTTCGATCCCGTTCCAGACCCGATGCGCCCGGCGCAAGCTCTCTGGCGCCAGCATCCAGTCCAGAAACGCCTCCAGCTTGGCATGGTGGGCGTTGTCGTCCTGCGGGTAGATGTGCCAGACAAAGGGCTGGCCTGCCCACAGGGCGCGCACCAATGAGTCTTCGCCGCGCACGAAGTTGAGGTCGCAGGCCCAGAGCATCTCGTCGAAGCCGTTCTGGTCGGTGTAGGGCAGGGCACTCCAGCTGGGCGTCTGTGCCATGCCCGCCAGCGCCTGCTGCACAGCGGCCAGCGGACGGCCGGGGGGCACGAGCAGGTGGTCCTGCGTGCCCACCATTTGCTGCAGCAATTGCGGCAGGGCGGCGGGTTCGTAGCAGAACAGGCTGATCAGGCGTCCGCCTGGCTGCAACTGCGGGGCGTGGCGCTGGCGCCAGGCAGCGCGTTCAAAGGCCTGATGGCGCTCCAGCAGATCGGCTTCGTGCAAGAGGCCGCCGGTGCCCTGCGTGAAGCCGGGGTAGAAAAAGTGCTTGGTCCAGCCTTTGGCGGGGCCGCTCATCACGGGCGAGGGCAGACCGTGCATGCGGGGCACCCAGGCATCGGCACTCAGGTATTCGAGGTTGATCCAGACCGGTTGCTTGGCGCTCGTCTGAACTGCATGCGCCACAAAGGCTTGCGGAATTTCGCAGCCAAAGGCTTCGACCCA
>JACCDK012182978.1_pt1 | contig 10468 bp, 10 predicted proteins | sample 7445871 | NCBI WGS metagenome assembly JACCDK01 (sample SAMN15323436, study PRJNA562643) | freshwater metagenome | isolation source: river surface water | place: USA:Blue River Watershed | collected 2017-08-15
CCTTGCACATGGAAAAGAAACTGCGCATGACGCCCGAGCAAGTGTTGGAGCAGGCCAAACAATCGGTGCGCTTTGCGCGCAACTTGGTGGCCGATGTTGAGTTCAGCCCAGAAGACGGTTACCGCAGCGACATGGACTTCTTGTGCCAAGTTTTGGAGGCGGTCATCGCAGAGGGCGCGACCACCATCAATGTGCCCGATACGGTTGGCTATGCTGTGCCTGAGTTGTATGGCCAGTTCATCAAAACCTTGCGTGAACGCATCCCCAACTCTGACAAAGCCATTTGGTCAGTGCATTGCCACAACGATTTGGGCATGGCGGTGGCCAACAGTTTGGCAGGTGTCAAACTGGGCGGTGCACGCCAAGTCGAGTGCACCATCAACGGCTTGGGAGAACGCGCAGGCAATTGCTCTTTGGAAGAAATTGTCATGGCGGTCAAAACCCGCAAAGACTACTTCGGCCTCGAGATGAACATTGATCCGGTTCACATCGTGGCAGCCAGCCGCATGGTCAGTCAGACCACAGGCTTTGTGGTGCAACCCAACAAAGCCGTGGTGGGCGCCAATGCCTTTGCGCACGCCTCAGGCATACACCAAGACGGTGTGTTGAAAGCACGCGACACCTATGAAATCATGCGCGCTGAAGATGTGGGCTGGTCCAACAACAAAATTGTGTTGGGCAAGTTGAGCGGTCGCAACGCCTTCAAACAACGTTTGCAAGAGTTGGGTGTGATGCTTGAAAGTGAGTCGGAATTGAATGCCGCTTTCACGCGTTTCAAAGAACTGGCCGATCGCAAAAGTGAAATTTTCGACGAAGACATCTTGGCTTTGGTGAGCGAAGAAAGCGTGACGCAAGACAAAGAGCAATATGCATTTGTGTCATTGACGCAACACAGCGAAACGGGTGAGCGTCCCCAGGCCAGCATCGTTTTCACGGTCAGTGGCAAAGAAGTCCATGGCAAATCCGACGGCAATGGCCCCGTGGATGCCTCTCTCAAAGCCATTGAATCCATTGTGGACAGTGGGGCAGAAATGGTGCTTTACTCGGTCAACGCCATCAGCGGATCGACCGAGAGCCAAGGCGAAGTCACGGTTCGCCTGCAAAACAGCGGCCGCGTGGTGAATGGCGTGGGCGCCGACCCTGACATCATCGTGGCGTCTGCCAAAGCTTACCTGAGTGCCTTGAACAAGCTTCAGAGCAAGGCCGATCGGGTTGCAGCACAGGGTTAACGCTGAGAACCCAAGAGACTGAAAAAACGTCTTCAAGAAGGTCGCGCAAGGTATTGATCTTGCGCGACTTTTTTTATTTATGTACACTGTCAAAAGATTTGATTACACTCGCCAAATTCAGCTTGATTTTGGGCATTGAAAGAACCGCTTTGACTTCACTCAATCGCTTGCTTACCCGCCGTGTCATCAGCCTTTGCGTGCCTGTTTGCATCACGGCCCTGATGTCTCTCTCTGCATTTGCGGCCGACAGCGACAACGCACGAAAGCCTGTCACTTCAAGCAAAGCATCCCAACAAACCGCCAAAACGGCGCCCAAAGCCCGCAAAGTTGCCAAAGCCAAGCCAGCCGACACTCGACCTTCCTTTGGCCGTGTGGCAGGCTTGCATCAAAGTGGCGATGCCCTCGACCTGCGTTCTAGCGTGGCGCTGGTCATTGACCAAGACACGCACGAAGTTTTGCTTCGCAAAAACGATCAAGCCGTTTTGCCCATTGCCTCGCTCACCAAACTCATGACGGGCTTGGTCATCAGTGATGCCAATTTGCCACACAGTGACATGATCACCATCACACAAGAAGATGTGGACACCGAAAAGGGCAGTTCATCTCGTTTGGCGGTGGGCTCGGTTCTAAGCCGGGGCGACTTGTTGCATTTAGCCTTGATGTCCAGTGAAAACCGTGCGGCGCATGCACTCGGCCGCACCTATCCTGGCGGTTTGTCAGCCTTTGTCAAAGCCATGAACGATCGTGCCACTGGATTGGGCATGCACTCCACACACTACGTAGAGCCCACGGGCCTGTCAAGCCGCAACCAATCCAGCGCCACAGATTTGGCTGTGCTGGTTGGGGCCGCCTACAACGTTCCTTTGTTGCGTGAATTGTCGACATCGCCAGGTCGCGAGGTGGCCGTGGGTCGCCGCACCTTGCAATACAACACAACCAACCGTTTGGTGAAGAGCCCCAATTGGGACATCGGTTTGCAAAAGACGGGCTACATCTCTGAGGCGGGACAGTGCTTGGTCATGCAAACCAAGGTCTCGGGTCGCAAATTGATCATGGTATTTTTGGATTCGGCCGGCAAACTCAGTCGCATTGCCGATGCAGAGCGCGTGCGTCGCTGGGTTGAGACCAATCAAGCGCGCCACATCGTGGCCTCTGTCAACACAGCGGGTTGAATCTGTAACTTCACGGTCAGTTCACCACGACCTCAAAAAAAGCCCGTCACTGACGGGCTTTTTTTCTTCAAGCTTTGTAGCCCAAGGCGTGTGAGATGCCTTCCGCTGTGGCTTGCAGCTTGGGCAACCAGGCTTCGTCCAGTCGGTCTGCAGGCGCCGAGATGGACAAACCCGCAAGCAATTTGCCTTGGTCATCGTAGATGCCCGCCGCGATACAGCGAACGCCCAATTCGAGTTCCTCGTTGTCCCGCGCAATGCCGTATTGCCGAACTTTAGAAAGCTCTCGCTCTAGCACAGGCAATTGTGTGATGCTGTTTTTGGTATGACCGCTGAGGCCTGTTCGTGTGGCGTAGCTGCGAACTTTCATGGGCTCGTCCACGGACAAGAACAGCTTGCCAACCGAGGTGAGGTGAAGGGGCGCACGCCCGCCAATGGCACGCACCACTTGCATGCCAGAGCGCTCGCTGTAAGCGCGCTCGATGTACACAATTTCATCACCCTGTCGCATGCTGAGGTTGACAGGTTGTTGAATCAGTTTGTGCAGATCGCGCATGGGTGCAAGCGCTGCATCGCGGACGTTCAGTCTGGCCTTGACCATGTTGCCCAGTTCAAGCAATCGCATGCCCAAGCGGTAGCTGCCTGGCTCGGGTCGATCGACAAAACGACCCAGCGTGAGGTCGTTCAAGATGCGATGCGCAGTCGATGGATGCAGGCCAGTTTTTTCGCTGATCTCTTTCAACGAAATGGCATCTTCTCTGGATGCCAAAACATCCATGAGCGAGAAAAGTCTCTCAATGACTTGAATGGTGGGAACAGCCTGTGTGGTTGCTTCAGCTTTTCTCATGGGACTTAACCTCGGTCTTTTTGAAAGCGAAGGGCCTTCACGACGTGAAGACATTGCGAAATCCAATTTTACAAGATGAAATTGGCTTTGGGTAGCCTAATCTGATGTGGCTTTGAAATGCCGGCGCCATTGGCCGTTCATCAAACGCTCGTGAGGGCTAAAGCGTTCCTTGTATTGCATTTTGGGACTGGCCCCAATCCAATAGCCGAGGTAAACATAGGGGAGCCCCAAGGACTGGGCTTGCTTGATTTGCCACAACACACCGTAGGTGCCGTAACTTGCATCTTTTGCGGGGTCAAAGAAGGTGTAAACAGCCGACAAGCCATCGTTCAAGACGTCCACAATGCTGACCATTTTGAGTTCACCCAAGTGGCCGTCGACCGCAGGTTCGCGAAACTCCACCAGACGCGAGTTCACCCGGCTTTGCAATAAAAATTGCTTGTACTGCTCCACGCTGTCTTGGTCCATGCCGCCGCCTTCATGGCGGCTGTTTTGGTAGCGCAAATACAACTCGTAGTGTTCTGACTCAAAACCCAAGCGCGACACCTTGGCCACCAAATGTTGGTGCTTTTTCAACGCCCGCTTTTGGCTTCGGTCGGGCTTGAATTCGTCGCACAGCACACGCAAAGGCACGCAGGCTTGGCAACCATCGCAGTAAGGCCTGTAAGTGAACAAACCACTGCGCCGAAAACCTCTGGCCACCAAATCAGAATAGACCTCGTTTTGAATCAGGTGACTGGGCGTGGCAACTTGGGAGCGCGCCTCTCGCGCTTCCAAGTAGCTGCAAGGGTAAGCCGCAGTGGCGTAAAACTGCAGCGTGCTGAAGGGCAAATCTTTCAGGTGCGTCATGCGGCTTGGCTGCTCCGCCAGGCGTCCCAATCAAGGGTGGCATTTTGCCAATCGGGGCTGGGTGCTTGTTTGGCTGTGTGGGTCAAATTTAAAAATGCAGAACGGGACATTTCCTTGGCCCCCATGGAGGCCAAGTGGGGTGTGTTTTGTTGACAGTCGATGGCCACAATACCATGCTGCTTGCACACTTGCACCAAGGCAGCCAAAGCCATTTTGGAGCCATCGCTGATGGTGCTGAACATCGACTCACCAAAAACAGCACGGCCCATGTTGACAAAATAAAGACCTGCGACCAACTTGCCGTCCAACCAAGTTTCAACGCTGTGGGCATGACCTGCTTGGTGCAAAGCTTTGTAGGCCTCGACCATGGCAGGCACGATCCAAGTGCCATTTTGTCCTTCTCGCGGACTTGCCGAGCAAGCCTCAATCACTTGGTCAAATGATCGGTCAAAACACAATTCAAATTGGGGGTGTGATGCATAACGTGCCAGCGTTTTGCGCAGCGACCGGTGCAATTTGAAGTCTTTGATTTGAAGCACCATGCGGGGGTCTGGACTCCACCACAGGACGGGTTGATCGGGGTTAAACCAAGGAAAAATACCTTGGCCATAAGCTTCTAGCAGTCGGTTGACGCCAAGGTCTGCACCCGCTGCCAACAAACCAGGCGCCTCAGAATCCATGCCCCATGCGGTTTCGACCGGGGGCAGAGGATCATGGCTTTCAATCCAAGGCAAGTGGTTCGGAGGGGTGTCGGCGGACATGTTTCCAGTTTATGCTAACGCACATGAAACTTTACAACTACTTCCGATCTTCTGCCTCATTTCGTGTCCGCATTGCCCTTCAGTTGAAGGGCTTGCCCTATGAATACGCAGCGGTTCACATCGCCAAAGGCGAGCACAAATTACCGGCTTACAGTGCCGTGGCCGCAGACAATTTGGTGCCCAACTTGGTGGTCGATGGCGAGCATCTCAGTCAGTCAATGGCCATCATCGAGTACTTGGAAGAAACGCACCCAACCCCCGCCTTGTTGCCTCAAGATGCTTTGGGCCGCGCTCGCGTCAGGGCCCTGGCTCAGTCCATTGCTTGTGAAATTCACCCCATCAACAATTTGCGTGTTTTGAAGTACTTAACGGGCACATTGGGCCTGAGCGAAGATCAAAAAAACACATGGTATCGACACTGGGTTCGCGATGGCCTTGAAGCTTTCGAACGTCAATTGGCGCAAGGCCCCAAGTCGACCTTTTGTTGGGGTGATACACCCACATTGGCAGATTGTTGTTTGGTACCCCAGATCTTCAATGGCAAGCGCTTTGATGTGAACTTTGAAGGCTTGCCCCTCACCATGGCAGCCTTTGAGGCCTGCATGAAACTGGAAGCTTTTCAAAAGGCGCAGCCTTCGGCCTGTCCTGATGCAGAGTAAGCCATTGATCGGTTTTGAGCCTGATTGGCCAGCGCCGCCTTTTGTGCGCGCGCTCATGACCACCCGTCAAGGGGGCGTTTCCAAGGCGCCTTGGAACGAACTCAATGTGGGTTTGCTGTCAGGCGATCTGGCGGCAGACGTGCATCAAAACCGCGCTTTGGTGGCTCAGGTCTTGGGCGTTCCAGCGGTTTACCTGCGTCAAGTTCATGGCACGCAGGGTGTCACAGTGACATCGTCTACACCGCCCAACACCGAAGCGGATGTGGCCTGGACCACGCAATCGGGCGTGGCATTGGCCATCATGGCCGCCGATTGCTTGCCCATTTTGGTGTGCCACCCCCAAGCCAAATGGGTGGCCGGCGCGCATGCGGGTTGGCGTGGTTTGGCAGGACAAGAAGGGCATGGGGTGGTCGAAACCTTGGCACAAGCCGCCAGGGCACAGGGTTTGTCGCCCCAAGATTGTGTGGTTTGGTTAGGCCCCTGCATTGGGCCCAGCGCTTTCGAAGTCGGAGAGGATGTCATCGCCGCGTTTGGCAGTCTGATCGAAAAATCGGACAAGCCCGCCAATTTATGTGTCCAGACCTCGTCCACCAAATACCTGGCCAATTTGGCGGGTTTAGCGCGGGAACGCCTGAAAATGGCTGGCTTCAGGTCAGTCCATGGCAATGACAGCAGTTTGCCTTGGTGTACCTACCGACAAGAAGCGCTGTACCACTCCCACAGGCGCGATGCTGTGGCCAAAGGGGGCTCGGGTCGCATGGCGGCGTACCTTTGGATCACGGGTTAGGCTTGGTTGGGTCGTCGTTTTGTAACTGTGGGGTCTTATCCTCAGCCTTTTCAGCTGCCAATCTGGCTTTTTTGCGATTGGGGGCCCCCATCACGTAAACAATGATCGAAGTTGGAAGGATCCCGTAAAGAATGAAGGTCAGAATACCTCCTAAGATGGATCCATTGGTGTTGGTTGCTTCGGCCACGCTCATCATGAGTGCGACGTAGAGCCAGGCGATGGGGACAATGTACATGAATCAAATTGCTCAAAGACAGGAGAGGTGCACATGACAAATTCAAACCATGAATTTTGGTCTCGCGCAGGCGAAGAGTTTCAGCAGAACCTTGCCAAGAGCTGGGGTCAAGCCATGCAAACTTTTCAAACCATGGACTTGGGCGGTATTTTGCCCGGTGCTGAAAAAGCTGCAACACCCTTGACCTTTTCTCAGGAAAAACTCAAGGCCATCCAAGCGGCTTATCTCGAAGAAGCAACCGCTCTGTGGAATCATGGCTTGGAAGCCAAGCATGAGATCAAAGACCGTCGTTTCTCAAGCGATGCTTGGACAGGCAATCCCATGGCGGCCTTCACGGCAGGTGCCTATTTGCTCAACGCCAAAACCATGATGGGTTTGGCCGAAGCCGTTGAGGCAGATGAGCACACCCAAAACAAAATCAAATTTGCAGTGGAACAATGGGTGGCCGCATCGGCCCCCAGCAACTTTTTAGCCTTCAACGCGGAAGCGCAGAAAAAGGCGATTGAAACCAAAGGCGAGAGCTTGGCCAAAGGGATTCAGAATTTGTTGCACGACATGCAGCAAGGCCATCTGTCGATGACCGATGAAAGCAAGTTCGTGGTGGGCGAAAACGTGGCCACCACCGAAGGTGCTGTGGTGTTTGAAAATGAATATTTTCAATTGATTGAGTACAAACCACTGACCGCCAAAGTTTACGAAAAACCGTTCTTGTTGGTCCCCCCTTGCATCAACAAGTTTTACATTTTGGATTTGCAACCTAGCAACTCGTTCATTCGCTATGCCGTAAGCCAAGGTCATCGCACCTTTGTGGTCAGCTGGCGCAATCCTGATGAGTCGATGGCACAAAAGTCTTGGGACGATTACATTGAAAATGCCGCCATCCAAGCAATTGCACAAGTTCAAGACATCACCGGGGCCAAGCAAATCAATGCATTGGGCTTCTGCGTGGGCGGAACCATCTTGAGCAATGCGTTGGCCGTGTTGGCCGCTCGCGGCGAAAAGCCAGTGGCCAGTGCCACCTTCCTCACCACCCTCATTGATTTCACCGACACCGGTGTCTTGGATGTTTTCATCGACGAGAACTTTGTGAAGTTTCGCGAAATGCAGATGGGGCAGGGCGGTTTGCTCAAAGGCCAAGACTTGGCATCCACCTTCAGCTTCTTACGACCCAACGATTTGGTTTGGAATTATGTGGTGGGCAATTACCTCAAAGGCGAATCGCCACCGCCTTTTGACTTGCTCTACTGGAACAGCGATTCCACCAACTTGCCAGGTCCGTTTTATGCGTGGTACCTGCGCAATACGTATTTAGAAAATAAATTTGTCACACCTGGCGCCGTCACCGTTTGTGGCGAAAAGATTGACCTTGGCAAAGTCAACATGCCGGTGTACATCTACGGTTCTCGCGAAGATCACATTGTGCCCATTGGCGGCGCGTATGCATCCACCCAGCATCTGCCTGGCAAAAAGCGTTTTGTCATGGGGGCATCGGGCCACATTGCCGGCGTGATCAATCCACCTGCTGCCAACAAGCGCAGCCACTGGTTGCGCGAAGATGGCAAGTTCCCTGCAACCGCGCAAGAGTGGATCGCAGGCGCCACAGAACTGCCCGGAAGCTGGTGGACCGATTGGTCCGATTGGCTCAAAACACACGCCGGCAAGCAAATTGCTGCGCCCAAACATTATGGCAAGGACGCCAAGTCCAAAACCATCGAGCCTGCACCAGGACGCTACGTGAAAGCACGTGCTTGATACAAATTCAATTCACTCATTCATTCATAAAAAGGAAGACAACATGGAAGACATCGTCATTGTTTCAGCCGCACGTACTGCCGTGGGCAAATTTGGGGGCACACTGGCCAAAGTGTCCGCGCCAGAGTTGGGCAGCATCGCCATCCGTGAAGCCATCGCCAGAGCAGGACTTGGCATGGACCAGGTGGGCGAAGTCATCATGGGCCAAGTGTTGGCTGCGGGTGCTGGCCAAAACCCTGCGCGTCAAGCCATGATGAAAGCCGGCGTTGCCAAAGAAACACCGGCACTGACCATCAACGCGGTGTGCGGCTCTGGTCTGAAAGCTGTCATGCTGGCCGCTCAAGCCGTGGCATGGGGCGACAGCGAGATTGTGGTGGCCGGCGGCCAAGAAAACATGAGTGCTTCGCCTCACGTGTTAACCGGTTCACGCGATGGTCAACGCATGGGCAACTGGAACATGGTCGACTCCATGATCGTCGATGGTTTGTGGGATGTCTACAACCAATACCACATGGGCATCACGGCCGAGAACGTGGCCAAGGCACACAACATCACGCGTGACATGCAAGATGCATTGGCCTTGGGCAGTCAACAAAAAGCCAGCGCCGCGCAAGACGCTGGCAAGTTCAAGGACGAAATTGTCGATGTGCTCATCCCCCAGCGCAAGGGCGATCCCTTGGTCTTCAACACAGACGAATTCATCAACAAGAAAACCAATGCCGAAGCTTTGGCTGGTTTGCGTCCTGCATTTGACAAAGCCGGTTCTGTGACGGCAGGCAATGCCTCTGGCATCAACGACGGTGCCGCTGCAGTGGTGGTCATGTCGGCCAAAAAAGCAGCTGCTTTGGGACTGAAGCCATTGGCCCGCATTGCGTCCTTTGGTACCAGCGGTTTGGACCCGGCCACCATGGGCATGGGACCTGTGCCCGCCTCACAAAAAGCATTGCAGCGCGCTGGTTGGAAAGCCAGTGACATCGATTTGTTTGAATTGAACGAAGCCTTTGCTGCACAAGCTTGTGCGGTCAACAAAGCTTTGGACATTGATCCTGCGCGCGTCAACGTGAACGGTGGCGCCATTGCCATTGGCCACCCCATTGGCGCGTCGGGTTGCCGTATTTTGGTCACCTTGTTGCATGAAATGCAAAGACGCGATGCCAAGAAAGGTTTGGCTGCGTTGTGCATTGGTGGTGGTATGGGTGTGTCATTGACGCTCGAGCGGTAAATTTTTCAAAAACTCATTTTTAAGGAGACAAGCATGAGTCAAAAAGTAGCATACGTCACAGGTGGTATGGGTGGTATCGGTACCGCCATTTGCCAGCGCCTGCACAAAGAGGGCTTCAAAGTGATCGCGGGTTGCGGCCCCACACGTGATTTCACCAAATGGCTCGATGAGCAAAAAGCTTTGGGCTACACCTTCTACGCTTCTGTGGGCAATGTGGGCGATTGGAATTCAACGGTTGAAGCCTTCACCAAAGCCAAAGCAGAACACGGCACCATCGACGTGCTGGTGAACAATGCGGGCATCACCAAAGACCGCATGTTCTTGAAAATGTCACGCGAAGACTGGGATGCTGTCATTGAAACCAACCTCAACTCCATGTTCAATGTGACCAAGCAAGTGGTGGCCGACATGGTTGAAAAAGGTTGGGGCCGCATTGTCAACATTTCATCGGTGAATGGTGAAAAGGGTCAAGCCGGTCAAACCAACTACTCCGCGGCCAAAGCGGGCATGCACGGTTTTTCAATGGCCTTGGCGCAAGAGTTGGCCACCAAAGGCGTGACCGTGAACACAGTCAGCCCAGGCTACATTGGCACTGACATGGTCAAGGCCATTCGTCCTGATGTGCTTGAAAAAATTGTGGCCACAGTGCCCGTGAAGCGTTTGGGCGAACCCAGCGAAATTGCATCGATCATTGCTTGGTTGGTGTCCGAAGAAGGTGGCTATGCCACTGGTGCAGACTTCTCCGTCAATGGCGGTTTGCACATGGGTTGATCCCATCACTTTGCACTTGTTGCCTTGTGACAGAACCCCGCTACGGCGGGGTTTTTCTTTTGGGTCATCAGTTTGCAAGCAATTGCAGGTTTGAGAAGTTGATTCCTTGAAAGAATCTCTGAATAAATGCTATTTCGATTAAAAATAATTGGTTGTCGATTGACAACCAATTCAAATGCAACTATTC
>JACCDK010334346.1_pt1 | contig 10467 bp, 6 predicted proteins | sample 7445871 | NCBI WGS metagenome assembly JACCDK01 (sample SAMN15323436, study PRJNA562643) | freshwater metagenome | isolation source: river surface water | place: USA:Blue River Watershed | collected 2017-08-15
AGCTGTGTATTACTTTTTCGGAGGCTTCGTTTTAACTTGTTTTCTCTTGGCAGCCTTCATTGGTGCAGCCTTATTAGAAACTGTGAATTACATTGAGCATTATGGTTTGCAGCGCGAATTTGCTAAAACGACCTACGAACGCGTGAAGCCAGCGCATAGCTGGAACAGCAATCACTTAATAGGACGTCTAACGCTGTTTGAATTAAGCAGACATAGCGATCACCACTATTTAGCTTCTCGAAAATACCAAATTTTACGTCATATGGATGACGCTCCACAGATGCCTACCGGTTATCCAGGGATGATTTTGCTTGCACTGATTCCCCCCATCTGGTTTAAGGTGATGCACCGTCAGATGGATCGTTTTGGGATTATTCCCGGTAAGCAAATTTTCTAGTTGAGTTATATCAAATTTCTAAGGTTCAATCTTTACGAGACTAATTTGCCCTATTCCAGGATAATCAGCATCATACTCTATATTGTTGTAGCAGACTCCTAATACCAAATCTAGATCGATTGTACCTAGACCAAATTCGTCTGTAGCTACAAATTTAATTCCAAAACTTCGTGGATGAAAAATATCGGTTGGGTCTAAACAAAACTCATAATAAAATTCCTCAGAAGTCGCCACGGAAACTAAATTGTCAGTCGATTTAATTTCAGGCAAATATTTTCCATAATTTCTTGAATGATTTCTGTCATTTTCATTTTCATCTTCATCTTTAAAATATTTTTGAAAATAAGAAGTGTAGCTATTATCAAAAATCACTTTTTCGCCAAATTCTATTTTTAAATTAAGCCTATCCTTAAGTATCCCAGTAGCATGAGAAATGGAGGGTATTTCAAAATATCCTTGAAGATCTAAGATTTCTCTGCAAAACTGATCCCATTTTGAGTAGTTATTGCCATACTTTTCTTTGAAAATTTCGGCTTGCTCCTTTGAGATATATCCTTGAATAAACTCTGCACCATGGCCAGATAGTGTAATTTTAATGTCCCCTGTTCCTTGTATGGAATCTTGTAAATGCCCAATGCGGAGATCCCCCGAAAAACATTTTGTGTTAAATGTGAAATTATTTACACTAATTAGCCAATTTGCATGGGTCTGTAAATAGTCGGAACCACTCCAAAGTTCTTTTTTCGTGGAATCTGATATACTTAAATCTTTAGCCTCTTGCATGAGTGTTTCTGCAAAATAGTTCTTTAGCAAAACGATGTAGGTACTATTTTTTACTAATTCATCGTAATAATTGGGGTAACCAAGTGCCACCCCATCTAGTACCCTAATAGTAAATCTTATAGATTTTCCAGAGGGAAGATTATATAGCGGTTCTATTTTTTCTCTTTCAATACCATTTTCTGAGTCTATTTGAAGCCTTAACTCACAACTAACTTTTCTAACGCTATTTTTTAATCGATTATATTCTGAATCTGAAATTTTATCAGAAAGCACCGTCCTACTCATGTGAACATTTGATAACCCTGAACATAAATTATAGTCCACCTTAAATAGGTCTATCACCGCATGAGAAAAATCCCTCACCGAAGGTAATAAGCTGTTAATGTGTGGAGTCCCAAACCTTTTGTAGGTAGCGATATACCTAACCGTGTCATTATCTATTTGATTAAAATTTAAGTCATTGATTAACTGATATCCTATTTGAAAAAATTGAAAAGGATTTTCCAATCTAGAAAGGAATGCTTTCCACAAATGCTTCTTCCCAAATATAGTGTAAAGTGAACTTATGAATTTGAACTTTCGGTTCGCAGAATTTTCTAGGTATCCAAAGGGTGGGCTATCATTTAAAGATCCTTGAAAAGAGATCTTGTAAAGGGGCATTAGTTCTTTATAGGTAGTACCTAAATCACCACAGCTGGCAATCCACATAGCATAGAAAATCCCCGCCAATTCATATTCACTTTCCAAAGACTCATACCCAATGTTTTCAATAAAATAATCATTTATTTTATTGAAAACATCATCCCAGGTTTTGATCTCATTAAAAAAAGTTGAATTATTTAATTCAAATCCTGAAGGCCAAGCTTCACAAAATTTCTTCCAATCTCCTGTAAATAATTCATTACTTAGTATTTGATGAAAATCATCCATTGAAGCAAATTTTGATGCATAGTCAAAATAATTTGCTGCAACCATAGACACAGCAATTAGAAAATCATCAGGCCATCTTTTTAATGTATTAATAATGGTTTTGCTCGTTACCTCATACATTTCTGGATTAGGTCTATCTTGTATAAACCATTTGAATTCATCGCACAAATCAAACACATACTCAAAGGATGTAAATCCTTCCCCTCCAGCACCCTCATTCCAAAATGGTTCACCTTTGCTTGCTTCTATCGTTTTTTTTCTGACTTCCCAAATGGCTTCAATTACAGATAGATAGGAGCCATGATCACCATTATTTGATGAACTGACAAACTCATCTAAGGTTAAAAATCCACCATCTTCTTGATACAAGGTGAGTCGATTAATAGTAGGGTCACCCCCGTATTCTAATTCAAATTCCAACTCTTGAACTGCGTCCCAATTAAAAATCATATGGATACCTTCTTCTCCATTTTGTGAGTACATTCCATAAAATCCATTTTTATCTACAAATACTAGAGAAGCCACATCCTCTTTCCAAATACAAAAGGGGATAATCCACCAAACATGCTTTGTGTAGCTGTATAATTCCTCAGGCACATAATCTAAAATGGGTATGATTTTTTCAGATTTGATTCGAGAACAGATTGTTTCAATTTCTTCAGATGTGAAAATCGGACAAATCTCGTCAGCACATAGTGCAGTCACAAACTCTGGAATAAAGGCCTTAATTCCCACTCTCCTATTATAGACCTGTGAGGGTTTTTGCCAGCGCATCAAATACTTCTTTGCAATATCCTCTATATCTGCCGATTGCTTACGAAATGTAAGCGCCGGAAATCCTCCCTCATCCTCATTTTCATCGAGGTCTTCCTCCTCACTTAAATCAAATTCTTCTGCAAGACCAATCTTGGATTTTAAAATTGCACTTACTTCAGCAATCTCTTCAATCAGCTGAATTGTAGCAGATATTGCAGATTCTGCATCCTTAAATTCTGGATTATTATTTAGCCTTAGCCCCTTCGCATACCTCTCTACAAATAAACTTCTCTCTAATACTTCTTTTATGAAAACTTCATCTCGGCAATAAAAGCCTACTTGTATTTTATTTTTTTTCGTGTTAAAAAACAAATGTGTTCCTTTTTTCTCATGCATATCAGGCATATAGATGTCGAGGTAATTGTCTTTATTTATTTTCTTAACCACAGCATTGGGGTAGATTCCTAATACTCGTTCTAAAAGGGTTTCTTGAATAGTTTTCATTTTGTATTAGAGCGTACTTTGGTAGGTATGTAGTAACTAAAGTACTATCTTTTTTATTTAAGTAATAGCATTTCTTTTTACTTTTTTTTTGCTGCTATTAGTTTAAATTATAAATTAGATTTAATTAAATCTGATACCTTTAATTTAGTTGAAAATGTGAATCAGCTTCGGTCAAATAGATCTCTATAGCTTGTAGTAAATTCGCATTTTTATAAAAATTATTTACCTTAAATTTGAATATTCCTCATGGAGAATACTGGATCTTACGTACTTATTGCTTTAGTCTTAGCTATTTACTTGTATAAAAAAAAGCAAAAGCCACAGAGAGTTGTAAATCCCCAAGCAAAGTCCTCTTCTAAACCAAATTCAAAAAAAACTTCTACAAAGAAAAACAGTAAGCCCCCTAAAAATGCAGATTTAACCGTTGGGACACCCAAGTCAAGCCCATCGAAGAATAAAGAAAACAACCAATTAGGGAGTACTTCTAATTTATCTGATTTTGGCCTTCTTACTAACCTCTCTAGCCAATCTTTAGGAAAAGGCTCATCCGTTAACTTAGAGGCTAATCTATCCACTAGTCCAACAGTTACGCCTACTGGTTTTGATTTAGAAAAAGAAGTGATGCAACTTCAGGCTCGAACAGGATGGGATTATTCAACTTCTATAGCTTATTGTCAAAAATCGATTGAATATCATCAGAAAATTGCATCCCCCACCCGCCTCAAAAAGAAATAGTTATCAATCCTATCTTTAGAATCACCCCAAATCAAATAGCTATGGCTAAGACAATTCAAGATCAGCTTGCGGAAAAAATAAAAGCAAAATTTCCTGAAGCTGAAGTGAAAAAAATAAACAAAGATAATTTTTTAGATATCCATCTCCCAGGGGTTCATCCTAAACGTGGTACACACTTATTTTTCAATACGAGTGCAGGAGTCATTAAGGTAGGGTTTTATTGCCGAGAAGAAGAGTTTACACAGCAACTGTTAGCGAAAAATACAAGTTTAGAAGCTTACAGTCAAGGAGTTCGACCTAAAGGTAACCCTGAATGGCAAACTGTTGATGCTGCTAGCTCTGCTGCTTTCATTTTTGTTGAAAGCCTGAGTGTAAATTCATCTCGAAGTTCTTCTTCGCCTACTCGTGTAGTTTCAAGTTCTAAATTGGGTGGTAAATTATTACAAAGTATAAATGAAGCCTACCCTAAATGCAGTGTAAATGAAGAAAAAAGCTATGCAAGTTTTACCTTTAAAGCTGCTTTTCTTTATGAATTGCGCATTCAAAAAGAAGTTATTCGGTTATTGGCAGCTAATTATCCTCAAAAAGCGTCCGTGGTCGATAGCCTTGAATTAATTTCACAACATAAGCTTGATGAAAAATTAATTCAAGATTGCTACCCACTTATAGTAGAACAAGGTAAGGTTAGTCCTGACAAATTAACTATTCGGATTGAAATCCCCTATAAGATAGCGGATTTAGAAAACGATGGTTTTATTGCAAATATAATTACAACTTGCGCGCATTTTCACAGTACTCTCATGCCCCTTATTAATGGGTTTCAGTCTCAAGTCATTGGAAAGTTAGAAGAAGTTATGGGAGGCGTGGCTGCCACTTCCAAGCCAATTGTGACTGAGCCTCAAAAAGAATCACCTTTGGCTACAGATTCTAAGGAAACGAATCTTTCTACTTTAGATTTGAATGAATTTGATTTATCTACCTTTGGTTTGGAGGGAAAGCTGGAGAGTGAAAATCTGGCTATTCCTGTTCCCCAAGGAAAACCCGCCAACGAGTCTAATGCAGACGAGTCGGAATTTTGTTTCGATGATCCTATTCCATTCTTAACAGGTATACAACTGTTGCGTAATTATTTCTTGGTACTCTCTAGTGAATCGAAAGCATATCGGGCTTCTTTTGAAGAAATCCTTCGCGAATTTACAATAGCAGCAGTAGTGCCGCGTATTTCAGATGATGTGATTCGATGCATTCATGAAGATGGTAATTTAGTGGAGTCGCTTTTACTAAACCCTTTGCTAAAAGCTGAGGAAATATATGATAAAGACTTTGAGACTCACGATGATTATGTCCGTTCTTTGGCAGGGATAGTTGAAGAACTCTTGCCCATGTGTAATACAGGACTCTTTTTAGATACACTTGAATTTTTTATGTATTTGGGAGAAATGCTCAAAGAAAATGAATCACCAAGTGGTTCATTAAATGCTCAAGATAGGTATTTCCCACTATTCCTGATGCTCAAAGCAAGTCCTGAGCAGGATCTCGAAAACCTCGAAATGGTTTTCAGTAAAGAGGCAAAATCTCGCAATGCCACAAGTGGATGTGACGTAAAAGTATTGGTTCTTAAAGCATCGGGCAACTTCAACCAACTAAGTAATGAGGAAAAGTTGGCACTCGTACTTTACGATTTTATCCTATGGGATGAAAAGCCTGGTTTGGATATCAAATTGGGGGATATTGCTGCTGCGAAATCTATTTTTTCAAATGTTACTCAAAATGCCGCTTTGGGAGAAAAACTGTTGGGTGGGTTTGAAGACAATGCATCCTTTGAAATCTTTCAGTTTTTCAATGTTGAATTTAATCGGGAAGGCTTCCACGAGTTCTGCCTAGCACGTTGGAAAGAGCTTTCATCAGAATGGAATCCGCTTAAGTTACAGCAGCTGATTGAAGGAGTAAGAAGAGACTTTCACCCCAACACCTATATCAATAACCCTGTCTTAGACGATTATTTAACTATCTTTACCGGAGTTAAAGTCGTTGATTTACCCGCAATATCTGCTCCAGCAAAAGAAGAAAAGAAAGAAGATAAAGGTCCTTATATTCTAAATGAAAAAGGAAAAACATTAGAATTTAACTCTCTTCCCCATTGCATTTTATTCGTCATTCTTCAGGTGGGTTTCAAATTAGATAATTACACTCCGGAAGAAATAGAAGACATTAGGTCTACAGCGGTATCTTTGGGGGATTGGTTTGACTTGGATCAAGACGAATGCTTAGAAATTTTGAATGAAATCCTTGAGCTCTTGATAAAATGCAAAAGTATTTTTAGTGTAAAAGAGCAAAGTAAATTAGTTAGTGCAACCTGCTTAGTTATCCATAGTGAGATTACAAGTGAAGGGGTTCGAAGTGATATCGTTCGATTAATGAATGATTTAGCTAATGCTGACGGTAAAGTAACGAAAGAAGAGGAGTCAAACTTGCTTTACTACTCCGTATTAATCAATTATGGGGGATCTATGTTTAACTAAATGGAGTTTACTGAAATCAAGGATATATGAACTATCTAGTAAGATGAATTTAGACTACATTTTAAATTCATAATTATCCCATTCAATATAAGTTTGAACAATTAAGAAAAATATTTCATGTCAATTGAGGAGAAGTTTAAAAATATAAATGTAGAATCCGATACCAAAATTTACGCAATCAAGTACCTTAATTTGGATGGGATGGATTGTCGGTATGAATTTTGGGGATGGGATGGAATGGAAGCGGAGAGTTTGATTTTTTGTACCCCAGAATTGAAAGCAAGCACAGATGATTATTTTCGGGAATTGATTGGAATGATTATCAATTCTGAAGGAACTGAATCTATAGAATTTACATCAAAATCAGATTCAGAGTATACGTATTTGAATTTTAATTTTAATGTTAAATAAACTAATTCTCTAATTATACGTAAGGGCTGAAAAATTAAATAAAAGACCATTTAAATTCATTCTATTAGTCATATTATTAATAGGGAGATTATGATTTCAACGAATTATTCTGAATGAAATTTTATCTGTTTCAGGAGTAATTGAAGTGTTTTCGTAATTATTTTGATTTAAAACATATAATAATCTAATAAATAGCTGGTAAGCTTAATTAAGCCCACCAAGCTATTTATATTAATTGAATACCTTTATTTTACTAAAAATGCATAGCTTTAAAATAAGCTTGACTATCCTCCATACATCCCTGGATTAGGTCGGAATGGTTTTTTCCATTTTGAATCTTTGAGAAGATCTTGAGGTTTTTCAAATTCTACAAATCCTTCTCCACCCTTACCTTCATACCACATTGGAACTCCAGCGCTAGCTTCTATGGTGCCCTTTCTAGCTTCCCAAATCGATTCCGCTACAGATAGATATGACCCTTGCTGGGTACCATCCTCCCTAAATCCTACAAATTCATCGAAGGTTAGAAAACCGCCATTATCTTGATATAGGGTTAATCTGTTGACACATGGATCATCACCATATTCTGTTTCGAATTCTACGTTTGATACCCTATCCCAGGGAAAGATGAAACCGATTTCTACTTCACCCTCTTTATTCTTAAACATGGCATAAAACCCGTTCTTATCAATAAAAACAAAGGAGGCAATCTCTTCTTTCCAAATACAAAAAGGAATAATCCACCACACTGATTTTACATGAAAATATAGTTCTTCAGGCGAGTATTTAAGAACAGGAATAATTTTCTCATTTGCGACCCGATTTGAGATCTCTAAGAGTTCTTTGTTGTTAAAGGCGGGGCAAATTTTATCTGAAATAAAGTCTTCAAACCAATCTGGAAGATAGCCAGATATGCCCATTACCCAACCATAGACCTCGGATTTAGACTGCCATTTGTCTGCATACTTATTTAATTTCTCTTGGTTAATGTTCTCCCCCCACCAAGCAATCATAGGATAACCTAATTCATCATCATCATCATCATCATCTTCTTCTTCTTCTTCTTCTTCTTCTTTTTCTTTGCTTACCTCGTTCGCCTTCTCTACCTCCTGGCCTAAACCATCCAAAAAGGAGGCTAAGTCTAGTTCATCTTCTGAATTTGATGATTCAGTTTCTTCCTCATCCTCATTATCTTCCTCGGATAGCTCTTCTTTATCCCCTGAATCCAAATCATTTAGAAAGGCATTTAAATCCAGCGGCAAACTGCTTGACTTAGCTTTTTCTACTTCAGAATCACCTGCTGTTAAATTTTCATCTTGGCCTACCAAACCTAGTATTTTTGATAATTGTCCTTCCTCTGGTTTAGAAATAGCACCCTCTTTTACCAAGCTTAAAAAATTGACGAAGAGGTTGGGTGATGGAGCATTTTGGCAGGGCTCTAATAACACAAAAGGATCTGCTCCATTCTCAATGAGAAAGAGTGCAGTTCCTAAAAATCCGTTGATAAAGGAAACCGTCAAAGGGGTTCCTCCCTGCTTACTAAAATAGATATTTCCATCCTTAACTCTTCGATTTACATCCGCCCCGTTTTTAACTAGGATTTCAATACATTCTTGATGGCCTCCAGCTGCGGCAAGCAAAAGTGGGGTAAATCCATCTTCGCCAACTAGGTCTACTTTTGCACCTTCATCAATTAAAAAGGATAATATTTCATCTTTCCCATCCCATGCGGCGAAATGTAAGGCTGTATATTCTTCTCCATTCTCAAAACTTCCATCAAGGTCCACGCCTGCTTCTACCAAATCAATTATACGTTGATCTACATTCGAAAAGGCAGAGACGTAGGAAATTAATTCATTTGTAATTAAAATTTCACCATTGAATTGAAGGATTGGGTTTCCTGCTTCGACATAGGCTGCAACATATTCAAGATTGCCTTTTAAAAAGGCATTTACAGCTTTTTTAAAAGTATATGTCTCGGTTTTGGTTTTGCTTGCTCCGGTAATAGGTGCCGAATTTTGGCCTAAGATTTTCACGAATTTTAAAGAGGTCTCGAAGGCAGTCTCTACGTTCGTAAATTCAGGATTGCCTTTTAGTCGAATTCCTTGAGAATATTCTTCAAGTAGTCCATCTCCATTTTTTAAGGCTTGTTGAACAAAAGATTCTTCTCTACAATAAAATCCAATTTTTATACTTTTTTTAGATGTGTTAAAAAACAGATGGGTTCCTTTTTTTGGGTGTATTGTAGGAATGTGAATATCTAAGTAATTATCTTCATCTATTTTTTTTACTATTGCCTCTGGAAATGATTGAAGTATAAATTCTGCTAACAATCGTTGATTGGAAGTCGTTGTCATAGTTACATAAATTTTGAATATGTCGTCTTTTTTGATCATTTACAAGTTTTTAGCCTTTCATTTTAAAAATGAATTGGACTATTACTTACCATTCAAGAAGTAGACGAATTTATTTGAGATCTGATAAAAATGGTACTGTAGAAATAAAGTATTCTAAAAACAAAAAACAGCTCTAATGAGCTGTTTTTTGTTTTGGGATTAAATACGACTAAGCATTTAAATAAGATGCCGCCATTTTAAATAATGAATTTTCATTGTCATGAATCTTACCATCTGCTTTGGCAATTTGGGCCATACCTACTAAAATATTCTTTTTAGTATCTGCTGGTAATTTTCCTGCAAAATATCCTAATCCAGCTGCTAAGTAATTAATTCTGTCCTCCGTTTTGAGTAACTGAAATATTTTGACAGCTGCATCAATATGTGGCATAAGGTCATTGTCTGTAAAACATTCACCTGCTCCCATTGCCGCTGATACTTCTATTTCTGTTACTTCTCCATCTGCTCCTGCCATTTCTAAAAATAAAAGCATTAAGGTTCCCATTTCTCCAATTTCATCGAAAATTTCTTGATTTGTCATTTTGTTATTGTTTAGTTATGAGTAATATTTTTATCAAAAATTGTAATATTTTTACAATAATTCAATTTTTGAAACACTTTTTTCATAAATTTTGGCGACAAATATTTTTTAGTTAATTGATTGCTAGGTAGGACTTTAGGTGGTTTTAGATGGAGTGTTTTTAGAGAATTCTTCTTTTATATCAATAATCGTTTATTCCACGGTAACACTCTTCGCTAAATTCCTCGGCTTATCTACATCCAATCCTCTCAATACGCCGATGTAGTAAGAAAGAATTTGTGTTGGGATCACCGAGATGAGCGGTGCTAATAATTCGTCTACCTCTGGAACTACCATCACGTGATCTGCCATGCCGCGGATTTGCGTGTCACCTTCTGAAATAACGGCGATCACCATTCCTTTGCGGGCTTTGATCTCTTGGATGTTCGATACGATTTTCTCGTAATAAGCATCTTTTGTGGCGATGAATAAAACCGGTAGGTTTTCGTCCAC
>JACCDK010122922.1_pt1 | contig 10466 bp, 6 predicted proteins | sample 7445871 | NCBI WGS metagenome assembly JACCDK01 (sample SAMN15323436, study PRJNA562643) | freshwater metagenome | isolation source: river surface water | place: USA:Blue River Watershed | collected 2017-08-15
CGATGCGCCGCAGGATCTGCTGGGCGTGATATTCTTCTTTGTCGGCAATGAATTCGAAGATGTCCTCGGCCACTTCCTGGACCGCCTGGACGAATTCCGGCTGGTAGGGATTGCGCCGCTTGACGCCTTCCATGAAGCCGTTGAGGTCAACGTGATCGGTATTCGCCATAATGTATTTTCCCCCTGTGGATCCCCTGGATCCCGCGCCCCCTGGAGAATCCTCCCGGGCTCTCCTGCGGCGATGTATCCGCCCAAAGCGCTTGTCTGGCAAGCAGAGGCAGGGAGGGCGGGTCAGATCGCCGAGCTGAAGCGGCGCTTGGTGGCGGCGCGGTAGCTGTCGAACAGTGCGGCAATCACCCTGGCATAGGGCAGGCCCCGGGGCAGGATCGTCAGCCGGCTGTCCTCGAGCCGGGCGAGCTCAGCGGCAAGGAACGGGGTCAGGCGCTCGGCGACCTCCGCCAGAAGATCCGGCGCGATATCGGCCTCGTCGCGGCACAGCAGCGCCTCGATCAGCGCCCCGCGGCGCTGGTCATCGGGGCTGCGGGCTATGCCGTGGCTGGCCGACAGCCGCCCCTCGCCCGAAAGCTGGCGGTAGCGGCCGGTGTGCTTCTCGTTCTGGGCGAGAAGGCCCGGGAAGCCGCTGATCGCGCTCGCGCCAAGGCCGATCAGCACCTCGGCGCGGTCGTCGGTGAAGCCCTGGAAGTTGCGCCGCAGCGTGCCGCCGCGCACCGCACGCGCCATCGGGTCATGGGGGAGGGCAAAGTGATCGAAGCCGACCCGGTGGTATCCGCCGGCCACCAGCGTATCATGGGCCTGGGCCGCCATGGCGAAGCGGGCTGCGGCACCCGGGAGCGCGCCTTCCGGGATCATCGTCTGGCGCGGCACCAGATGGGGCACATGGGCATAGCCGAACACCGCCACCCGGTCCGCACCCAGTTTGCGGGTATATTCGAGGCTGCCCTCGAGATCCGCCTCGCTCTGGTGGGGCAGGCCATACATCAGGTCGAAATTGAGCGAGCGCACGCCCGCCGCCCGCAGCCAGTCGACCGAGCGGCAGATCATCGCCAGCGACTGCGCGCGTCCGATCGCCTTCTGGCAATGGGCCGCGAAGGTCTGCACGCCGAGGCTGGCGCGCGAGACGCCGACGCTGCTGATCGCCTGCGCCCAACCCGAGGTGAGGCTGCGCGGATCGAGCTCGATCGAGAAGGATGGCGAGCCCATCGGGAAATGCGCATGGAGCGCCTCGACCAGGCCGAGAAACTCGCCGGTCTCGATCGCATTGGGGCTGCCCCCTCCGAAGGCGACGCGCCGCACGCGGGCGCTTGCGGGGAGGAGGCTCGCCACCGTGGCGATCTCCTGGTGGAGCGCGGCAAGATAGGCCTCGACCCGCGCGCGCTTGCCCGATTTGCCGGTGTTGCAGCCGCAATAGAAGCAGATCTGCTCGCAGAAGGGGATGTGGAGGTAGAGCGAGATGTCGCCGTCCGCCGCCGCGATGGCACGCTCGGTGAGACCCTCCTCGAGCGGGCCGAAATCGGCGGCCGTGGGATAGCTGGTGTAGCGCGGCACCGGGGTGGCGAGCAGCTCTGGAATATATGTCCACATGAGGCGCTTAGAGCGCGCCGGTCATGCCCCGTCTTTGCGCGAGATCAATTTGGGATTCCTGCCCTCGCGGCATGTGCCCGCGTGGCAGGCCTTGGGGCGGCAATCGCCTTGCCGCGCCGGCTTGCGGCGCGGCAAAGGTCTTTGATCCCGATCAATGAGAAGGCCGGGCGGCTGGGGTTATCGGGCCCTCACAGGCAGCAACCACCCTGGGCCGCATGGGCGCGGCCACTGCTGCCGATGAAGGACGGGATAATGAAACGACTACTGATGCTTGGCGACGCGGCCGCTCGGGGTCACGAAGACCGACCTGTCGGACGAATTCGGCATGGCGCTTCAGGCCGGCGTCGACCTGCCGGTGATCGATAGCGGCCTTGCGCTGCGTGTCGATGTGAAGCGCTGTTTCATCGACACCACCGCACGCTGGTTTGTCGGTGACACGCTGGCGATCGAGACCGAGCACAAGCTCGATCCATGGGTGATCAGCGCCGGGCTTGCCTTTCGCTTCTGACCGTCCGCCTCCCCCGATCACGGGCGGTCACACTCGGGCCCCGCCGGCGCTGTCGGCGGGGCTTTTTTGTGGCCTGCTCCCGCGCGGTCTTGCCGGCCTTGTGCGGGGTGCCAGATGCGGCCAGACCCCGGCCAGGCCGGTTCAGACCCCCTCCAGACCCCCTGTAGACAGGCGAAAACGCGATGTTTCACGTGAAACATCGCGTTTGGGCCTGTCTACCGGGGGCAACGGACCGGGCCGCTTCCCTCCCCTGTCAAAACATAGAACTCTCCCATCCTTTTCCGATCCCCCGGCAGAATGCTGCCTGGGCAGGGCAGGGCAGGGCAGGGACAGTTAGCGGATGGTTGTAAGACCTTTGTCTGAGGGGGGCTCGGGTGCTAGCCTGAGGTCAACGGGGCCAGAACAAGGGAGAGTCGAGATGATCCACGCCGTACAGCGGCCACAGGCCCATGCGCCCACCCACTGCACCCCCGAGCAGTACGACGCGATGTACCGTGCGTCGATCGAGGCGCCGGATGGCTTCTGGCTGGAGCAGGCGCGGCGGCTTGACTGGGCGAAGGCCCCGACGATGGGCGGTGACTGGTCCTATGATCCGGTGGCGATCAGGTGGTTCGAGGACGGCAGGCTCAACCTCTGCCACAATGCCGTCGACCGGCATTTGCCCGAGCATGCCGACAGGGTCGCGCTGATCTTCGAGCCCGATGATCCGCAGGCCGCGTCGCGCAAGCTTACCTATGGAGAGCTCCACCGCGAGGTGGTGCGCATGGCCAACGCACTGAAATCGCTCGGCGTCACCAAGGGCGAGCGGGTAACGATCTACATGCCGATGATCCTGGAAGGGGTCGTGGCCATGCTCGCCTGCGCAAGGCTGGGTGCGGTGCATTCGGTGGTGTTCGGCGGCTTTTCTCCCGAGGCGCTTGCTGGCCGCATCGAGGATTGCGGCAGCCGCTTCGTGGTCACCGCGGACGAGGGCCTGCGCGGGGGCAAGCGCGTGCCGCTCAAGGCCAATGTCGATGCCGCCCTCGTCCATCCGGCCGTGGATGTCGCAGGCGTGCTGGTGATCCGCCATACCGGCGGCGACATCGCCATGCAGGAAGGCCGCGATCACTGGCTCGAAAGCCTCGCCAGCGATGCCGATTGTCCGTGCGAGGTGATGGGCGCGGAAGATCCGCTGTTCATCCTCTACACCAGTGGTTCGACCGGCAAGCCCAAGGGCGTGCTCCACACCACCGGTGGCTATGGTGTATGGACCGCGACGACGTTTCACTACATTTTCGACTACCGCCCGGGCGAGGTGTTCTGGTGCACCGCCGATATCGGCTGGGTCACCGGGCACTCTTACGTGGTCTACGGCCCCCTGATGAACGCCGCGACCGCAGTGGTGTTCGAGGGCGTGCCCAACTACCCCGATCACGGGCGGTTCTGGGATGTTGTCGACAAGCATTCCGTCAATATCATCTACACCGCCCCGACCGCGATCCGTGCCCTGATGCGCGAGGGCGATCACCACGTCACGAGCCGCTCGCGCGCCTCGCTGCGCCTGCTGGGCAGCGTCGGCGAGCCGATCAACCCCGAAGCGTGGCGCTGGTATTTCGACGTGGTGGGCGAGGGGCGCTGCCCGGTGATCGACACCTGGTGGCAGACCGAGACCGGCGGCTGCATGATCACCACGCTCCCCGGCGCGCACGACATGAAGCCGGGGAGCGCGGGGCTGCCGTTCTTCGGCATCCGTCCGGAGCTGGTCGATAATGAAGGCCATGTGCTTGAAGGTTCCGCCGAGGGCAACCTTTGCATCACCCACTCCTGGCCCGGTCAGGCGCGCACCGTTTACGGCGATCACGACCGCTTCGTGCAGACGTATTTCAGCACCTATGCCGGAAAGTACTTCACCGGCGATGGCTGCAAGCGCGACGAGGACGGTTACTACTGGATCACCGGCCGCGTCGACGATGTCATCAACGTCTCGGGCCACCGCATGGGCACCGCCGAGGTGGAAAGCGCACTAGTGCTCCATGCGCTGGTGGCCGAGGCGGCGGTGGTCGGCTATCCGCACGACATCAAGGGGCAGGGGATCTATTGCTACGTCACCCTCAATGTCGGGGAGGAGGGCAGCGACGCGCTGCTTGCCGAACTGAAGACCCACGTCCGCAAGGAAATCGGCCCGATCGCCACGCCTGATGTGATCCACTTCACCGATGGCCTGCCCAAGACCCGCTCGGGCAAGATCATGCGCCGCATCCTGCGCAAGATCGCCGAGAACGAGTTCGGCGCGCTCGGCGATACCTCGACCCTCGCCGATCCCTCGCTGGTCGAGCGGCTGATCGAGGGGCGGCAGAACCGCTAGCGTTTACTGGTCGATATCGCGGCGGAAGGTCTCGGGCAGGAACAGCAGGCCGACCACCACGGTCAGCACGCAGATGATGATCGGGTACCACAGGCCGTAGTAGATATCCCCGGTAGCCGCGACCATCGCAAAGGCGGTGGTCGGCAGGAAGCCGCCGAACCAGCCATTCCCGATATGATAGGGCAGGCTCATCGCGGTGTAGCGGATGCGGGTCGGGAACAGTTCCACCAGCAGCGCCGCAATCGGGCCGTAGACCATCGTCACCAGCAGCACGAGGTAGGTGAGCACCGCAATCACGACCGGCGTGTCGATCGCGGCCGGATCGGCCTTGGCGGGGTAGCCCGCGCCGGCCAGAGCGGTCTTCAGATCGTCCTGGAAGGCGGCGATGGCAAGTTTGCGTTCCTCGCCCGTGACCTTTGCCGGATCAGGCGCAATGAAGGTGCGCGCGCCGATCCTGACCTCGGCGATGCTGCCCGCCTGCGCCTCGAGCTTGGTGTAGCTCACCGCGCTCTTGGCGAGGAAGGACTTGGCGATGTCGCAGCTTTTGGCATCGAACTTGTTCTTGCCGATGGGGTCGAACTGCACCGAGCAATCGGCATCGTTGACGATGACGCTGACGGGTGCCGTGGCCTGGGCCCGGGCGAGCGCCGGGTTGGCCGCTTCGGTCAGCAGGTGGAAGGCCGGAAAGTAGGTCACCGCCGCCAGCGCGCAGCCGGCCAAGATGATTTTCTTCCGTCCGATCCGGTCCGACAGCCAGCCGAAGAAGATGAAGAACGGCGTGCCTATGGCGAGCGCGACGGCGATCAGGATATTGGTCGTCGCGCCGTCGACCATCAGCATCTTCTCAAGGAAAAACAGCGCATAGAACTGGCCGGTGTACCACACCACCGCCTGCCCCGCGACCGCACCGAGCAGCGCGATCAACGCCCAGCGGCCGTTCTTCCAGTTGCCGAAGGCCTCGGAAATCGGCGCCTTGGAATTGGTGCCTTCCTCCTTCATCTTCTGGAACACCGGGCTTTCCTGCAGCTGCAGGCGGATCCACATCGACACGCCCAGAAGGATGGCCGAAACGAGGAATGGCACGCGCCAGCCCCATGCCTTGAAGGCTTCCTCGCCGATCATCGTGCGGGTGCCGATCACCACCAGCAGCGCCGCAAACAGGCCGAGCGTCGCGGTGGTCTGGATGAAACTGGTATAAAGCCCGCGCTTGTTGTTGGGGGCATGCTCGGCAACGTAGGTGGCAGCACCCCCATATTCGCCGCCCAGAGCGAGGCCCTGGATCAGGCGCAGACCGATCAGCATGACGGGCGCTGCCACGCCGATGCTGGCATAGGAAGGCAGCACACCGACCGTGAAAGTCGCCGCGCCCATGAGGCCCATCGTGACAAGGAAGGTGTATTTGCGCCCCACCAGATCGCCCAGCCGCCCGAACACCAGCGCGCCGAAGGGCCGCACCGCGAAACCGGCGGCGAAGGCTGCGAGCGCGAAGATGAAGCCGGTGGTCTCGTTCACCCCGGAAAAGAACTGGGCCGAGATGATCGTCGCCAGAAGGCCATAGAGGTAGAAATCATACCATTCGAACACCGTCCCCAACGACGAGGCGAGGATGACGCGCTTTTCGGTCCCTGTGGCCTCGTGATGCTTGGGCAGCGCCCCGTCAGATGCCGTTGCCATAATCGCTCTCCCGTTTGTGCGCCCGGTCCTCAGCGGCGATCATGCCGCATGTGCCGAGGCGTGCAAAGTCGCGCTTTAGGGCGCGCGGCGATAGCTAGACCTTGGTCGGAAGGGGGAAGGGGAGGGCGCAAGAAAAAAGCCGCCGGGGCGCGAACCCCGGCGGCTTTTCGAAGCCGTCACGGCGCGGGCGATCAGCCCTCGCGGGTGCCCGACAGCGGCATGGCGCCGAAAGCGCCGGCATTGACCGAGCCGGTCAGGGTGTCGCCGTCGATGGTCGCTTCGCAATCGAGCGTCATCGGCATGGGGACGACCATGTTCATCTTCCACTTGATGGTGTTGCCCTCGATAGTGCCGCCGGCAATGTCCATCGAACCGAGGCTGCCGACCAGCGAGCCCGAGAAGGTGTCGCCATCGGGAACAACGGTGAGGGTGCCGGTCTGATCGCCCATCGGGCTCTTGACGGTGGTCTTGTAGGTGCCTGCAACGGACATGATCCATCTCCTCCTTAAGGTCCGGACCATTGGCGACCCGGCTCAACTGCTCGTGCTATTTACAGCGATGTCAGCGCGCTTCAACCGGATTCCGGTCGAAGCGCGCTGCCGATATTCTTACTCGCTTTCCATCTCGCGCTGCTCGATCGGCAGGCCGAGCGGTTCGAGCTGGGCGCGCACCTTGCTGGCGTCGCCCACCACCACCCAGACGAATTTGTCGGTGTCGAGCGCAGCGCGGGCGGCGGCATCGAGGCTCGCCACGGTCTGCGCGGTGTAGATCCCCGCAAGCTTCTCCTGATAGTCGTCGGGGCGGCCGTACAGCGCGTTGCTCTGCATTGCGCCGAGCACTGCGGGCGAGGTCTCGAAGCGGCCTGGCAGCGCGCCCACTTCGGAGGCGATGTTGCGGTCGAGCTCGTCCTTGGTCACGCCCTTGACGGTCAGGAACTCCTTGGTCTCGCGGATCATCTCGGCGAGCGAGTCCCCGGTGCGGTCAGCCTGGACGGGGGCCTGGATGCCGTAGATCACCGCCTTCTCGCGCGCCTGGGTCGCCCCGCGCACGCCGTAACTCCAGCCCTTGGTCTCGCGCAGGTTCATGTTGAGGCGCGCAAGGAAGTTGCCGCCCAGCGAGTTGTTGGCGGCGTTGAAGGCGATGAAGGCCGGATCGCCCGCATTGACCGGGATGATCTGCGCGCCCAAGATCACGCTCTGCGGCGAGTTGGGACGGTTGATCAGGATGATGCGGTTGCCCTTGGCGACCGGGTTGGCGGCGAAGGCCTTGGTGCCCTTGGGCGCGGCGGGTGCCTTCCAGTCGCCGAAAGCGGCGTTAAGCGACTTCATCACCTCGGCCAGCGGCTTGTCCGAGATCACGAAGACCTCGCCGTTGTCAGGACGGATCCAGCTATCCTTGAAGGCGACGAGGTCGTCGCGGGTGATGCTGGAGACGCTCTTGACGGTGCTGACCCCGGCATAGGGGCCGGTGCCGAACAGTTCGGGGCTGAGCACGCGCTGGGCGATGCCCTGCGGCGAGCGCATCGACTGGCGGATGCCGGTCAGGGCCTGCGTGCGCACCCGCTCGAGGTCTTCCGCCTTGAAGGTCGGCTCGCGCATCACCTGGCGCATCAGGTCGAGCGAGGGCGCGAGGTTGGCGGTCAGTGCCGAGAGGGTGAAGGTCGAACGGTCATCCCCGCCACCGGCCGAGATCGTGGCGCCCAGACGCTCGCCCGCCTCGGCAATCTGCTGCGAGGTGAGGCTGGTGGTGCCCTCGTCGAACAAGCCGAGCGCGAGGCCTGCAAGGCCGGTCTTGTCCGCCGGATCAGCGGCATTGCCTGCGTTGAAGCTCATCGCGACATAGGTCGCCGGCACCGCGGTGCGGCGGGCATAGGTGACCTTCATCCCGTTCTTGAGCGTTGCCCGCTCGAGCGTCGGGAAGTCGAGCTTCGCCTCGCCCGAGAAGGCGGGCTTGGGACGTTCGGTGGTGACGGTCAGCGTCTCGGCCGAACGGTCGCGCTCCGAGGCGTTGGCGCCCTTGGCGCCGACCGAGGCGGCTTCCTCGTAGGTCGCATCGCGCGGCCCCGGCTGGAGGATCAGGGTGAAGGCAGGGCGGCTCATCCAGGTGGACAGCACATTGCGCACTTCGGCCGGGGTGACCGTGGCGAAGCGCTTGAGATCCTTGCTGTAGAACGAGGTGTCGCCCGCCAGCACCTTGCCTTCGGCGAGCGTCACCGCCTTGCCGCTGAAGCCGCCGACCTGCTCAAGCCCGCGGATCGTTTCGGCAACGCTGCTGGTCGAGGCGCGGCGCACTTCGTCCTCGGTCGGGCCCTCGGCGAGGAAATCGGCGATCACCTCGTCAAGCCGCTTCTCGAGCGTAGCAAGCTCGACACCGGGGCGCAGGACCGCGTTGACGGTAATCGCGCCCACGCGCTGGAAGTCGAAGGTGCTGGCCGAGACGTTGACGGCGAGCTTCTCGTTGCGCACCAGCACCTCGTCGAGGCGGCTCGAAGCGAGGCCGCCGAGGATCCCGGCGCCCATCGCCAGCGCGGCGCGGTCCTTGTCGGCGAGGCCCGGCGCGGGCCAGTACTTCTGGACGACGGTGGCGGCGACCTGATCCTTCATCACCGTGCGCACCGGCGCGGCGAGGGTGGGGATGGCGGCCTGTGCGGGATCATTCACTGGGCCAGCCTTGATCGGGCCGAAATACTTCTCGACCATTGGGCGCGCTTCGGCAGGCGAGATGTCGCCGGCGAGCACCAGCGTCGCGTTGTTGGGGCCGTACTTGTCGCGGAACCAGGTCTTCACGTCCTCGAGCGAGGCGCTGTCGAGATCGGCCATCGATCCGATCACGTTGTGGCGGTAGGGGTGGCCTTCGGGGAAGATCTGCTTGAGCACTTCGTAGAACACCAGGCCGCCGGGCTGGTTGTCGCCCTGGCGCTTCTCGTTCTGCACTACGCCGCGCTGGTTATCGAGCTTCTCCTGCGTCACCGCGCCGAGCAGGTAGCCCATGCGGTCGCTTTCCAGCCACAGCGCACGCTCGAGCGCGGGGCGGGGGATGGTCTGGAAGTAGTTGGTGCGGTCGAAATTGGTGGTGCCGTTGTAATCGGTCGCGCCCATTTCGGCGAGGTACTGGAAGTAGTCCTGCGGCGCGTTTTCCGAGCCGTTGAACATCAGGTGCTCGAACAGGTGGGCAAAGCCGGTCTTGCCGGTGGGCTCGTCCTTGGAGCCGACATTGTACCACACCGCGACTCCGACGATCGGTGCCTTGCGGTCTTCGTGGACGATGACGGTGAGGCCATTTGCGAGCTTGAACTCCTCGTAGGGGATCTTCACCTGATCGACCAGCGAGGTGAGGTCGGCGGTCGCCTGCGGACCGGCGGGCGTGGCGGCGGACTTGGTCTGGGCCATGGCGGGTGAGAACGGTGCGGCGAGCGCAAGCGCGAGGGCCGACAGGCTGGCTGCGGCAAAACGGTTGGTCATCTGGTAAGGCTCCGGTGTTGGATCAGGAAGAGGTCTCGCGCCGCTTATCGGCCCGCGTTGGTCATGACGGTGCGGCTGCTGGCATTCGCCAGCAGATCCTCACGCCAGAAGTGGACCGGCTTCAGCCGGTGATCGACGAACAGCTTCATCTGGTCGGTATAATGCGCGCTGCGCGGCCGGGTGGTTGCCGCGCCGAAGGGCTGCACCGAACGGGAGCTGACCCTTCGGCCAGGCTGCCATTCGATCCACATGATGAAGCTGTCGCCGTGCTTCAGGCTGAGCCGACCGTCATCATCGACATCCCATGTGGTCGAGGCCCGCAAGGTGTCCGAGCCGCCATCGAGCGGCAGGTCTAGCCCGCCCTGCCGCAGCCGCAGCAGGTCGGCCATGGGCGGATCGAGGCGGCCGAAATGGGTGACCAGATGATCGGCCGCGGCTTGCAGCTTCCCGGCCACGTCGGGGAAGGGCTTGTTGCCGTAGTCGGCAGACATGAAGTCGCGGATCATCAGCAGCGCGATGGCATCGGCGGGGCCCTTGCCGTCGGCGTTGAAGTCCCACCCCAGCAGCAGGTCGCGCGCCTCGGCGAGCCTGCCCTCGGCCTTGAGCCCCGCGAGCCCCTCGAACAACCGTGCGACATAGCCTTCGCGCTCGTATCCGGTGTCGTACTTGATCGCCTCGAGTGTCGCCCGGTCGAGCACGCCCGCCTCCGAAAGCAGCTTGTAGGCGCGGCGCGAGCGGTTGGTCTGCTTGAGCTCGATTCCCAGCAGCGGCGAGAAGCTCGCGGGGTCGAGGTCGCTCCCCTTGCCAGCGGCGGTGAACGGGGTGTTGTTGGAGTTGTAGATCCATCCGCTCGCCGGATTCACGATCCGGGGCAGCG
>JACCDK010318583.1_pt1 | contig 10464 bp, 3 predicted proteins | sample 7445871 | NCBI WGS metagenome assembly JACCDK01 (sample SAMN15323436, study PRJNA562643) | freshwater metagenome | isolation source: river surface water | place: USA:Blue River Watershed | collected 2017-08-15
CTGATTGGTTTTGTGCCAAGCCTGTTGCATGCGATCTATTCAGTGGCCATCGCTTCAGCAGAATTTGCCGCTCGAACAGAAGAACAGGAGATGACTTCGTGAAGTTAATTAATCGCACAGTCGTCATCGCGCTTCTGTTTCTCGGAACTGGCATTGGCGTAACTTTTGCAGCAGACGGAAACGGAACCGCTGATTTTCTGATTGGCGATTCAGCCGCGCTAACTGCTGACAACACAGATCAAGCTCTGACGCTTCTTGTTGGACCTCCAGGTCCTGAAGGTCCACAAGGACCTCAAGGAAATCCAGGTGAAAAAGGTGAGCCTGGAGAATCTGTTCGCGCAACAGTATTAAATGTGGGAGATGCAAACTGTCCAACGGGTGGTGCACAACTAACCATCGGTACAAGTGCTGTTTACATTTGCAATGGAGCTCGAGGTGCTGATGGCGCCGCCGGAGCAAACGGCCTTGATGGCGCGCCAGGTGTCGCAGGAACCAATGGTCGTGATGGACGCGACGGTGCAAACGGTGCGCAAGGTCCCGCTGGTCCCGCAGGTCCCGCAGGAGCTAACGGAACTGGCGGAGGCGGAAATGGAACAGGTTACGGTGCGGGAACTTTAGCCGCGGGAACTTGTGATGAAGCTGTTGATGTTCAACTTAAGCATTCATTTGCTGGTGGAAAATTCTCAATGAATCAAATTGTCATGAGCGCGATGAAAGATATTTGCTCTGGCTCAACCATGAAGGTTTATCTCGGCATCCGCACCGGAACACTTTATGGCGATGGTGCAGGCGTTAATTATTTTGCCAACGATGAAATTCTTTGTGAGCGTCTAGTGAACGCAACTAACTGGACAGGCACAACAGTCGATGCCCGCACAATGACTATTGATGGAACAGCTACCTGCACCAACACAACTCGCAATACGACTTTTGCACTTAATTTAATTAGTTCACGCGACCTTGCTACTAACGTCGGTTTTGAGCTCGGATAACCATGGCCAAGAAGACCGTTAGCGCGCCAGCGCCAGAGATGAGCACCCTGCCTATAAAGCAAGATGAATCACCTATCGTTATCGATCTTCCAGATGGCCAAAAGTTAGTAGTTGGCCAACTTGCAAATGGCAGCGTTATCGAAGTTGCTACCTGGCGCGGCACTGGACGCCCGGATTCGCGCACATCACGTTTGATGCTTGGCATGTCATCAGCGGCCGGTGCGCAATCACAAGCAGCCGAAGATGAAGCGGCAAAACCTGCCGCTAAACCAGATGCGCTTTCAGTTGCTAAGGCGATAATCGCGAAGGCCATCGATGGGCTTAAGCGAGTTCCGGTCCAACAAATTTTCGCAAAGGTCAAGAGCCGCGGCCCAAAGAAGAGCGCGAAGCCATTTATCAAGACTGTTGCGAATGAAAACCTTGCCAAGGAAAGTGATGAAGTAGAAGATTGGCTTAACACAATTTTGGCTAAATCGGAGAAGAAGATTTCGGCTGAAAAGACTGAAAACAAGAAAGATGAAACCAAGAAGTCTGAAGTAAAGAAAGTTGTTAAAAAGGCGCCTGCCAAAAAAGCAGCGGCAAAGAAGTCGACGGGGAGAACACGCTAATGGCACGATTTAAAGTTCCAGCAATTGTTGTCGCGGTTCTCGTTGTGCTTCTTGCACTGGGATTCCGCTTTGAACATCCGGCGTCAGGATTTAAAACTGCCCTCGGGTCTCCTTCTTCATCTGTGGTGATAACTAAGAAAGCTGATGCTTACGCTGTCGGCGACAAAGTAGTTGTTAATTCTGCAAGCCAAGAGCTTTCACCGCTACTTGGACAAGTTACAGCCGTAACTGATGGTTCTTACTCAGTAACAAATGGCGTTTTTCTAGAAACCATTTCTGGCGAAAACGTCAAAGGCAAGATGATTGTGGTTCTACCGTTCCTCGGGTATTTACTCGGGGTAGTCGGCCTTTAAGAAAAGTAATTCAATCGTAATGTTTCCCCAAATTTCTGCACGAATAAAATTGTTGCAGGCTAAACGTCAAGAAATCCGCGCGAAGATACATCGCACTTTGATTCTTGCTCTGATTGCGCCTCTTTTTGTCACAATTTCAGCGCCACCATCTTTAGGTTTGCCAAGTATCCCAACCGCTACAGCGCCTTCATCAACTCCAAAAGTTAAATCACCGTTTAACAATCCGATCAGTTTAAAAACATCTGCGCCAATTATTCAGAGCTCAAACTTAAACACCTCAGGTTTGGTGGCACGATTTGATGCAAAAACTTATGCCTCGTACTCGGGTTCTGGTACGTCATGGAGTGATATTTCGGGAAACGGCTTATCTGCCGCATTTACAAATAAATCTAGCCCACTCACTTCTGATTACACATCTGGCGGAATCACATTCAAGGGAATCGGTTTTGATGGGGTAAACCAATACGCCACGATAAATTCAAGCTTGAATGCCACTTATTCTTCGGGGCTCTCAATTAGCTTTTTCGCTAACTTTGGAAGCGTTGCAAACAACTACGAGAGAATTATCGATATCGGCAATGGCCCTTCAAGCGAAAATATTCTGGTTGCGCGTGAGTCAACTACCAATAATTTAATTGGTGAAGTTTATTCAGGTACAGGTTCAGTTGGGTGGTGCCGAGTTCTGAATGCGATTCCTGCAACCGCAATCTGGGCTCATTATGCATTTGTATTTAATGGAACAACATGTTCACTTTACAAAGATGGTTCGCTCTACACCGGAGGAAGTATTCAACGCTGGTCTGCAGGGTCCGCTGCGGCAACTTCAAATACGGGAACAGTCGCCTATACCGGTCTGCCTTCAAATGGATCAATTTCTCGCCCAAATGCCTGGATCGGTAGAAGTAACTGGAGCGGAGATGCTTATTTTGAAGGCGCTATTGCCGATGTTGCAGTATTTAATCGTGCTTTAACCGCGACAGACGTAAGTGAGTGGCGTGTTGATCAAATGTCCAGCACCGTGCATGCGGGTGCAGGAGTTTGTCCAAACCGTGTTGCTAATCCAGCATCTGTCACCGTTACAAGTGTTGGTGGAGATTGTGTAGTTAGGTTCTCTGCTCCTTCAAATACAACGACTTCAAATACTTGGATTGTTCCAAGCGGAGTTACAACTGCAAAAGTATTGACAGTCGGTGGTGGCGGCGGTGGTGGTGCATGGGTTGGAGCAGGCGGTGGTGCCGGAGGTTTTATAGAGTCAATAACTTCTGTTACAGCTACTTCTGCCATCAGTCTTTCTGTAGGTGCAGGTGGAGCGGGTGGTTACAAGCTTGCGGCAAATACGACAGTTTCTGGTGCAAACGGTGCAAACTCAACTTTTGGCAGTTCATTTACAGCACTTGGTGGAGGTAAAGGAGCTGCATGGGATATCGCCCCATCTGCTGGTGGTTCTGGCGGTGGTGGATCTTCTGAAGGTTCGACAGTTGCAACAGGTGCAGCGGCAACAAATGCGTCACAAGGATTTGCCGGCGGTTCAAAAAATGCCGCGTGTACTTGGGAATATGGATACGCAACTGGTGGTGGTGGCGGTGCAGGTGGCGTCGGCGGTTCAGCAACTTGCTTTACTTATTCGACAAGTAAATCTGGTGATGGTGGAATCGGAAGAGTTTCAGATGTAACAGGAACGCCTACTTACTACGCAGGTGGCGGCGGTGGCGGTATCCACGGTAACGGTAATTATCGTGGCGTCGTTGGCGCAGGTGGTCTTGGCGGTGGTGGTGCAGGCGCTGCTTGGAATGATGGCGTCAGCGGTCCTGTTTGCGCGACTAATCCTCCACCACATCCAACCGGCGGAAATGGTACCGATGGCCTCGGCGGCGGTGGCGGTGGTGCTGGTCATCCAAGTACCGCTGGCTGTAACTCATATGGTGGCCGCGGCGGTTCTGGCGTAGTCATTATTCGATATGGATCTACATCGCTTTCAATTAACAGCAATGGTGGTTCGGGATTTACAGGCACCACTTCATTTTCCGGAACAACATTTTCAAATATAACTTTGCCAGCACAGAGCGGTTTGGCTAGAACAGGATTCACTTTTGGTGGTTGGAACACGAGAGCTGACGGCACTGGTACAAATTACGCCGCAGGTAGCACTTACCAACTAAATCTCACAACAACTTTGTATGCGCAATGGCGTTCGGTCATTTCTTATGATGCAAATGGTGGAACTGCAAGGAGTGCCCTCGATACAACCACGGCACTCGGTAGCGGAGCTACTACAACGCTAATTCCCGGAATCACAACACCTGGTTCTATTGTGACTTCTGGGCTTCAACTACATTTGGATGCATCTAACCCAGCCTCATACCCTGGTACGGGATCGACTTGGTATGACTTATCGGGCAATGGTCGAAATGCAACTGCGCTCAATTCACCAATTTTCGATCCAAATACCAAGTCATTTAGATTAAATGGCGTTGACCAGTCATTCGAATTCGCCGCCTCTAATTTTTCTTACTCCGGCACCGCAAATTACACACTTGCAACAATGTTTAAGTCTAGCAATATTGGAAAAGGCGAACAATGCTTGATTTGCCGCTATCACGGCGGAACTGCGGGCAATTATTTGCTTAGAACGTTGAGTGGTGTTCCTGAAACCTATCGCGAAGGCGTCGCATCATTTCCTGCCACAGGGTACATGATCGGTTCAAGTGAATACGATTACTTGGTCACCACTTTTAACGGAACAACTGTAAAAATCTTTCTAAATGGAGCGGAGATTTATACGGGAAATAATTCCGGATCCGCCTCACTTGCTTCGGCGATCAAAACTTACATAGGTAGAACCTCGGATAACTCCAGATATTTCGAAGGGCAGATATTTTCTGCCCAGATTTACAATGTTGCTCTCTCGCAAAGCCAGATTATTCAAAATTATAATGCCTTATTACCACGTGCCTATATAACTAAAGATTCATCAACCTTAAGTGGTTGGAGTACCACGACTGATTCTTCAACCGCAGTAATTGTTGGAAATAGCGGAACTTTATTGGCCGGGCTTCCAACCCCTTACATTCGGTTGGAAGCCAAGAATTACGACGGAACGACTTGGACTCCAACGAATTACAATGGAAATGGAATTACTTTTTCCACGGTAAAGCCAACAAAAAATACAAACCAAACTGGATGGGGTGCAGCTGCGACTTTCCCGACCGTCAGCGGACTTGCTGCAAACTCAGTCGCTATTTACCTAAATAATCCTGAACTGGATTCGTACACATTCTGTGGAATGGCTAGATATAAAACTAACGGTGCTGCCGCGCCTGCAACCATGAGCAGAATATTCACTGGAACTTCAGTTGATTGGTTGGCCGGTTGGTACAACGCCAATACTAAAGATTTCTATCACAGCACTGGTTACCTAAATAACTCAACGACCGTCGACTATAACTGGCATTACCTTTGCGATTCAGGAAACAATATTTACTGGGATGGCGTTAAGTTGCCTGTTACGAACCAGACTTACACAAAACTTCCAACACTAGCAATTGGTGGCGCTTACGCAAACGTTCATTGGTCCGACTTCGAAGTTACAGAAGTTATCATCTATAACCAGTTCCTATCCGCGTCACAAATCGCGCAAGTAAATCAATACTTTAAAAGCACTTACGGAGTCGTTGCAGGAGCGGTTGAAACTGCAACTCCGAATATGGTTCCGCCAACCAACTTTGCATCAACTGGAACTTCAACACTTTACGCACGTTGGGGTAGCACCATTACTTACGATGGAAACGGTCAAACATCAGGTACGCCACCAGCGCCGCAGGTTTTTGCAAACGGTGTAGGAAATCTTGCTACCAATTCTGGTTCTTTAGCAAAAGCTGGCTACAACTTTGCCGGCTGGAATACACGCGCAGATGGAACAGGAACACTCTATGCGGCGGGATCTAGTTACAGCGGACCCAACTTATTGTTGTATGCGATTTACCAAGTTCCGGTTAAGTTTGCCAACACTTTAGCTGCTGCAGAACCTATTTCACTCTCACCATATATGCGATTTAAAGCCGATGACTACGACGCTACAAAAAAGATCTGGTACGACTCATCAGGCAATGGTAGAAACACTAGCTCAATTAAGGGCGCCCCAACGGTTTCCACAACTAGTATCGGAAACGGTTCAACTAAGACTTTCAAAACAGTCGTAGGTGCAACAAACTTATCAGGCGCTTCACCGGATGGAATCAAGTTCAACAATCCGACGTTCGCGGATTCGCAGTGGACTGTTTTTTCTGTGGCGCGAATACCAGTCACTCAGAATTCAACTGCATCCCGGCTTTTTGATGGTGAATCTGGAAACTTACTCTTCGGGTTCTATGGAAATTCATCAGGTGCTATGCACAACGGTGATTGGATTACTGGAACCGGGGGCTGGACTGCCGCGTCATCGAACAATATTTATGGTCAAAATTGGGTAATTTCGACTGGACAAACCGACTATTACAAAGGAATTGGCTACAACAAAGCGGGAACTGCGTACGCAACAAATACGGGAACGGGAAATGGAACGACAAACACTTTTGCACCTCTAACAATCAATGCTGGGCAATATGTAGGTTCTGACTATTCCAGCGGCTGGGAAGTCGCTGAAGTAATTATGTTTGACCGCAAATTAACCACCTCAGAAATGCAACTTATTCAGGACTACCTTGCTAATTCATACGGAATTTCAAGTTATGTAAGGCAGCAAAATTACTCAGAATCTGTCACAGTAAATGCTGCTGCTGGCTCAGTCACGCTATCTGATACCTACACAGCTACCTTTGGTTACCGCAACACATTTTCTATCTCGCCAATTATTCCTGGCATCACCATGGAAAATACAGCGACTAATAGCGTTCGAATTCGTATAGCCAGCACTCTTTCACCAGGCACTTACTGGGAAACTATCACGGCAACCGACGCTGTTGGGAATACGGCTCTTCTTCCAGTGAAAATTGAAGTGGTACCAGCTTTGCAATGGTCTGGCTCAAATGTCTCTACTCTTGTTTCAACTTTCGGTAAGTACACAAGGCAGAGACTTGATCTATCTGGCGGTTTTGGTACTCGTGTAGCCGCGGTGGCACATGTTTCTTCGCCGGCACCACGCGGGATCACTTTAGATACTTCAACCATATCAAGCGGCTATATTCATTTTGTTGTAGATACGGGAACGGCAGTTGGCACTTACACCGAATCAATTACCGTTACTGATGGTTCGGGATTGATTAAAACCACAGTTCTTACACTCACCATTAATTCCCCACCCGACATCGCTTATTCAGCGCAAACAGATTCGGTATATCCATATGTAACTCAGAATTTGATATTGAATCTGGATGCCGCCAACTCGAGTTCTTACACTGGCTCAGGCACAACATGGACCGACACCGCTGGAAACAGAGCATTTACGTTGTCTGGTTCTCCAACCTATAGCCAATCCAATGGTGGAACATTGGCTTTTGCCACTGGCAAGGAAGCTGTTTCAAATACAAATTGGATAAACTTAGACACATTCACTGTTGAAACTTGGTTCAAATTAAAGACGTTATCAACCGCCTATCCTTGCTTTGTTACAACTACCTATACCGGCTCTCACATTAATTTTGCAATTTGTCAATACGGTTCTGCTGGATCAATCTATGCGGGTTACCATCGTGGCGGTGGAAATGGCTGGCAGGCATCTACATCTGCAACAGGCGTTCTTGCTGCAAATACTTGGTATCACGCGGTTTACACGGTTTCTAAATCCGGTTCAACATACACCGGAACGCTTTTCTTAAATGGCCGAGTGCTTGGCAGTGCTACTTCGACGCTCGGCCCTCTTACTGATCCTGCCCCGATTCGCGTTGGCAAACGCTGGGACGGAACGACTGAATATATCGACGGAGAAATTCCAGTTGTACGTATCTACAACTCGCCCCTTTCTGCCCAACAAGTTCAGCAAAATTACCAAAACTCAAAGGTTCGCTTTGTCAGCGCAACATCAGTTTCACCAACTAGTTCTGGAAATACATCGCTTACAGCAACAGCAGGCACTGCGCGTGATTTCCAGTTGTTTACAGCGAACGATGGAGTCGGTAATAAAACTCTAACCCTTTCGGGCACAAACAGCAGTTTTAGAATCGACACCAGCACTGCAAACACTGCGATTTTCAAGGTGTTGTCATCTTCAACTTCAACAAATGCGTCTACTGCTCGAACATATTCCGAAACTTTGACTGCGGTCGATACCAACGGAATTGCTACTGCTTATTACCTATCAGTCACTGTTAATCCAACGATTCTTATCACTTCTACGTCAGACACGATTACAACCACATTTGGCAGAACTGGTTCGACTACTTTAAACGTGGCTGCAAATACTGGAACTGGGTCAAGCACATTTACGCGAGTAAGCAGCTCAGGTTCTTCCGCAATAACGGCAACTTTAACTGCCGGCCAAGCAATCCTTAACGTTGCTGGAACCCTGCCCGCTGGCACTTACTACGAAACATTCACTGCAACGGATTCGTTGGGTGCAACCGCTTCTAAGGTTATAACCATCATTGTTAATGCGGCCATGGCGATTGTTCCTGCGTCTGGATCAACAACTTTTGAAACCACCTTTACCAGAGCCACTACGGCGAGACTAAACATTACAGGCGGAACAGGGAATCGTACTTACGCGATTGCTTATCCGTCTTCAGCAAGCCGTTGGCGAATTACCCTTGATACATCAACGGCAGCCAGCAATTTTGTAACCGTAAAGGTTGATTCATTTACGGCGACTGGAACTCACTCAATAACTGTGACCGTTACTGACTCACTTAGCGCGACCGCTTCAACAACGTTGACATTAGTTGTAAATGATTTTCCAACTTTAAATAATGTCAAGAATGACAACTCTTATGTAAAGCCAGGGTTAATTTTGAACCTGGACGCAGCCAATACATTAAGTTCAACTGGTTCAGGAAACTGGAAAGACTTAAGTGGCGCCGGCTCGAATGCCGTTTTCACAAGTGCGCCGACGTATTCCAGTACGAATGGCGGAATTTTTACATTCAATGGAAGTGCAAATTACCTAACTTTTCCATCCATCACTACTGCTACTAGCCCAGGAGTTACAAGCGGAGCATTTCCCGAGTACACAGCAGAGACTTGGGTCAGATTTAGCTATCCTACATTTTCATCATTTTCTGGAACTGCTTGTTTGATTTGTGAGGCGTACGTAGGAACTTCTGGAAGCATAAACATGGCTTTATCCATTAGGAATAACGGACAAATCCATTCAGGGTATTTACCAACTACCGCAATTAATTGGGTCGAGGCTACTACAGCAGTAGGAACAGTTAATACTGGTATTTGGTATCACATTGCGGCTACTGTGGTTAAGAGTGGTAATAATTACGTCAATACAATTTATTTAAATGGTGTTGCCATCACAAGTGCAACTTCTACGTATGCACCAGCTACCTCCTCAAGGGATTATTACATTGGACGTCGCTGGGACTCAGCAAGCCAACTACTCAATGGATCGATTGGAGTAGTTCGTGTTTATAACCGGGGTCTATCGCAAACTGAAATTCAAAGTAACTACGACGCATTGGTTCCGCGTTATATCAACACTTCGGCGCGCAGCAGCACATTCACTACTACACAGGGTGCGACTTTCTCCGCCCCAGCTATTCCTGCATCGCTCGGAACAGGAAATAAGACGCTAACGCTGGCTCCGGTTATCTCAGGAATTACGGGGGATACTTCAACCGCTAATTCGATTCGAGTCAATACTGCTTCAACATTGGCGGCGACTGATACTCAAACCGCGCGAACATATATTGAAACCGTCACAGCAATAGATGTAACGGGAGCTTCAATTACCCATCTTGTGAACGTTGTAGTAAATCCTCCAATTATTTTGGCGACAAACACCACCTCAATTGCAACAACTTCAGGGATCGAAACTTCAACTGTGATCAATGCATCAAGGGGTTCTAGCATCGTAACCTTTAGCAGAACGGGAACTTCTACTTCTGGAATAACTCTGAGCGCAGTTGGAAACCAAGCCACTTTACGCGTGCTCTCGACGATTAACCCAGGTACTTACTTTGAGACGGTAACCGCAACCGACACGGCAAGCGCCACAACTTCGATTATGTTCACAATTGTTGTGGCTCCACCGCCTTCGATAACAGGTATTTCTCGAATAGAAACTTCAAAAGGCGCCTACTTCAAATCTCCTCTCTATTCGATCAGCGGCGGCACTGGAACTTTGACAATGACTTTGGTTAATTCGCCAGCCAACTCACGAATAAAATTAACGGGAACTTCAAATGCTGGGGGATATCTAGAGGTTGAATCTCTCTCTGAAACTGGAACATATACCTCGACAATCCGAGTCACCGATGCGCGCGGCGCATATTCAGAACTAGCCGTTACGGTTGTCGTGAATGCTCCAGTGACATTGAGTGGTTCGCTTTCGATCGAAAAAACTTATGGAAA
>JACCDK011446485.1_pt1 | contig 10458 bp, 12 predicted proteins | sample 7445871 | NCBI WGS metagenome assembly JACCDK01 (sample SAMN15323436, study PRJNA562643) | freshwater metagenome | isolation source: river surface water | place: USA:Blue River Watershed | collected 2017-08-15
GTCAACTTGGCCTTGAGTTCAGGTCCTGCACCTGCGCTTCGCATCGGCCCCACCATCCCCAAACTGATGGCAATCTTCTTGAACTCCTTGCCGTGTTTGTGTTCGCAGTCGTCCACGGCATGCACCAGCTCATGGACCAAGGTGTCTAAAACGGCCACGGGATCTAACAAAGCCGGCGAAATGAAAATCTGATTCCGGTCATGCACACTGCTTTTGCGCGACCAGCATTGGCCAATGTGATGCTTGCTGCCGGTACTGGCAAAACCGCAAGACACTTGGCAGTTGTCCGGAATGATGTGGCTTTTGGCCTTGAACAAAGGACGCAGCATTTCAACAGCTGCAAGTAACCAGGCTTCGCGGGTGGGGTGGGATGTCATGGCACTTCAATCAACACTTTGGGAAGTTGAATATGCAAGGGCGATAGCTCAAGGGGTGAGCTTGCAGGGCTGATCGTTTTTACAGCGGTGTTGTCGGTGGATTGGGGGTAGCTAATTGGGCCAGCTAATTGAGCTAGCTAATTGGGGTCAGATCAACATTAATTTTTTGTGATTCAAAGCGAACTATGCGCTAGTAAATTAATGTTGATCTGACCCCAATTAACTAACCCCAATTAGCAAGCTCATTTGGCGAGCCTGGGGTAGGGCAGAGTGTGGGTATGGAGGAGAGAGAGATGAGCCAGACCTACACGTTTGAGGACATTGACACCGTGGTGTGGAACTGCTTGCAGGGCAGTGAAAATGCGCACGATTATTTGAGCTATGTGAAGACCACCATGGGCTTCAAGGCGCATCAAAAAGAGGCGCTGCAACTGGCGCATAAATACTGGAACAGGCCCGCAAGTCCATCGTTTTTTGACAAGGCCTTGCAAACCGTCACCGACATCGCCAACACCCAGAACACCGCCGCCATGGCGCACTTGGGGCGCTGGTATCGTTTGGGCACAGGCGTGCCCATCGACCTTGAAGTGTCGCGGCAGTGGTACCAAAAAGCTGTCGATCTCAAGGACGGCAAAGGCCACAACGGTTTGGGTCGTTTGTGTTTCAAAACGGCACCTGCAACGGCCGCCGCGCATTTCTACCTGGCCATCGAAATGGGCGAGCTCACCGGCTACAGCCATTTGGCCGACATCGACCGCAACAACGAACTTGATCATTTGAAAAATGCGTTGCAAACAGGTGAAGCCTATGACGAGTTTTCCTACGGCCAATACCTCATTCGCAACGCCAAAACCGACGAGGAAAAAGAAAGCCACATCCATTGGATTGCCAAGGCCGCCAAGAAGGGTTACGGCTTTGCGGCCTTTCACATGGCCTTGCACCATTTCAATCAAAATTCGGAACACGACCCCCACCACGAAACCGCCAAAGAATGGTGCCGCATGGGCTGCGATACCGGCGAAGTGGCGGCATTGATCTGGTTTGGTTATCGCTTCATTGATTCAGAAGGGTCGCAAGAAGAAGCGCGCGGCTATTTGCAATCGGCCTGCATGCTGGGCGACCCCTATGCGCAAAGTTTTTATGGCGCATGGCTGGTCAGCCATGGCAAATCATATGAAGAGCAAGCCCAAGGTGTCGCGTGGCTGCGAAGCGCGGTCGACCAAGACCACACGTCTGCCATTTGTCCACTCGCCGATGCCCTTCGCAAAGGCAAAGGCACCGAGGTCAATTTGAAAGAAGCGCACCACTTGATGGTGCAAGGCGCAGAGTTGGGCATCTCTGAATGCCAGTGCCACATGGGCATCGATTACATGTACGGCGACCAAGTGCCGGTGGACAAAGAGCGCGCCCACGATTGGTTCCAAATTGCATCGCTGCAAGGCGACTTGTGGGCCACCTATTTGCTGGGCATGACCTACGAGGCTGGCGATGGCGTGGCGCAAGACCATGTCAAAGCGTTTGAGTGTTTCATGCAAGCCAGCAAGGCAGAGTTTCCTGGCGCATTTTTTCGCATTGGCAGGGCGCTCATGCGTGGCCATGGTGTGCCCATCAACAAGCCCAGCGGCGTGAAGTGGCTGCTCAAAGCCGCCAACGCCGACTACACCGACGCCATGATTGTGCTGGGCGCCACCTTGATGTCGGGCGACGGTGTGCAAGTGAATGAACAGTTGGGCGCATCCTGGTTTCAAAAAGCCGCCGAACTGGGCAGCCCTGAAGCCATGTACGAACTGGCCACGTTTCACATGGAGGGCGATGGCGTGGAAGAAGACCCCGACAAGGTCAAGCACTGGATGTTCAAAGCAGCCGGGCTGGGGCACCCCAAGGCCGTTGAATGGGTCAACGACCATTACCCCAATCAACCTCGATGGCTTCAAGATTTGAAAAAAGGCCTGCAAGAAATGCCAGTCGACCCTCTGGAATCACCCAAAACAAGCGATGATGCCAAGCAAGTCGACAAGGACAACCCAGCATGATGTTTCAAAAATGGATGGTGGCCAGCGTGATGTGCGTTTGCACGGTAGCGTTTGCGCAGTACAAACCTTCTTACACCGTGGTCAAAAGCAGCTCGAAGTTCGAAGTCAATGCAGACGCTTCGTACACCCAATACTTGGAGGAGCAAGCTCGCGTTGACACGCCGCAAGGCGTGCGCATGTTGGGCGAACGAAAGATCACCTACAACTCAACCCTCGAAACAGTTGAGGTGTTAGAGGCCTACACCCTTCAACCCGATGGCACACGCATTGCAGTGCCACTCGACAAAATTCGCACACAAGACGAAACGGCCGATGACGGCGCCATTTACAGCGACAGCAAATCCAAGGTCATCATCTATCCCAAGTTGGAGGTGGGCAGTCAGGTGTATTACCGGGCCAAGTCGGTGCAGCACACGCCCGAGTTTCCGGGGCATTTCTTTTTGTGGGAGCACTACAGCCCCCACATTCGTTACGAAAACGTCACTGTGGAGTTGGTTCACGATGTGGGCATTGAGGTGGGCGTGAGCACCAAGGGCATGCAGGGGGGGCAATTGAACACGCCACCCAAACTCCAGACAGTGGCCTACAAATTCACCTTCAGCCAAGACACCGCCTATCCCAATGAGGAATCGCGCGCCGACCTGCCCGACTTTGCGCCACACTTTGCCGCCAGCACGTTCAAAACGTATGCCGATGTCGGTCAGGCGTACCAAGTGCGAGCCAAAGAGAAGGCTGCGGTGACACCCGCCATCCAAGCCTTGGCCCAAGAGTTGGTTCAAAAAGCCAATGCCCAAACCACCCTCGACAAAGTCAAAGTGCTGCACCACTGGGTGGCGCAAAACATTCGCTACTTGGGCATTTATGTGGGCGCGGGTGGCTACGTGCCACACGATGCGCAAAGCATCCTCGACAACCGCTACGGCGATTGCAAAGACCATGTGGTCATTTTGGAAGCTTTGTTGGCTGCGGTGGGCATCGACAGCTCGCCAGCCCTGATCAATTCGGGCACAGCATTTTTGCTACCCAAACTGGCCACGCCGGGCATTTTTGACCACGTCATCACCTACGTGCCCAGTCTTCAGATGTTCTTAGATTCCACCAGCCGGTTTGCGCCTGTGGGCACCTTGCCCTTGGGCGACATGGACAAGCCCGTGGTCCTGACAGCCACAGGTGCATTAAGCCGCACACCCATGACACACACCCGCAATGACCGAACCGAGTCGCGCATCCAAATGAAGCTCACGCGCGATGGCAGCATTGAAGGTCAAAGCCAAGCCAAGATGTTCGGTGTTTTTGAAGTCGCTTCCAGAAATGCTCAGTTCAATTACCAAAACAAAGAACAATCGGATGTGGTCAACCGTTTGCTGTCCAGGTTTCAAGAAACAGGCTGGGGCGAAATTGCCAAAACAGAACCCACCAACTTCGATGTGCCATGGCAAGTCAATTCAACATTTGAGCTCGACCCCGTGGTCAATGTGCCCGGCCCCAGCGCCATGGCCATTCCCGTGGGCTTGGCGCCCGGGCGCTTGAAGGGCTTTGCCGATGTGGTGTTGCCCAAGGAAAGACGATTTCCCACTTACTGCAACGCAACCCAACACGAGGAATGGATTGAGCTCGCATTTCCCAAAGACATGAAGGTCACCCGCGTGCCCAAAGGCGTGACGTTTGCAAAAGGCACCCTGCGATACCAGTCCACCTATGCTTTATCCGGGCAAGTGTTGAAGATCAAGCGCGTGTACGCGTCCAACAGAACCGAAACGCTGTGTGGTGCCGAAGCCGACAAAGTGTTCACCGATTTCACCCAAGTGCTGCGCAGAGACTTGCGACAACAGGTCTTTTTTCAGTGAGTTGCTTCACATCAAACCCGTGCGCTCCAACACCCACAAGGTACCCAGGATGGCAATGGTGATGGAGCCCATGAAGACAATGCCCCAACGGTAGAACGCGGTGTGTCGCAGCAACCAGGCCATGGGTAGAAACACACCCACAATGGCCAGTTGACCCAACTCCACGCCCACATTGAACCCACCCAGGGCGGCGGCCAGCGAACGCGTTGGCAAACCTAAATCCAACAGCACATTGGCAAAGCCAAAACCGTGAATCAGACCAAACGCAAACGCCAAAGGCCAGCGTTTCACGGCCGACCATCCGAGCAAATTGTTGAGTGCCACCAGCACCACGGTGATGGCAATGGCGGGCTCGATGATGTTGGGTGAGGGCTCGAGCCATTTCAAAACCGATGCACCCAAGGTGATCGAGTGTGCCAGCGTGAACGCAGTGACCACTGCCAGAACTTCCATCACAGCGGTGCGTGCACGCGGCACCGCTGGCCATTGGGTGACGCGACTGCGACCTGCTTGCAGCGGGGCCAGCACCAGCAAGCTGAGCAAAAACAAAATGTGATCAATGCCAATCCATATGTGCCAGACACCCTCCAGCAAGTAATGCAAGAAAACTTGCAGGACCGAATTCTGAGTTGAAGTGATCACTGCTTCAGGGCGATCCGGGCTGAACATGTGACTGCTTTGCAATTCTGGCAAATCGACATTGAGCAAACCACGGTGCAAATTGTCTTGCGCAAAGATCAAGTTGTAGCGCATGCCCAAGGACGTGCTGGGCAAGTTCTCTAGGGTGATGCGGATGGGACACACCACTTGCCATTGCGCACTGAGGTAGATGCCATCGGCATGCTCACTGGCTTGGAGGTCGGCCGTTTCCAGAGCGCAAGTTTGACCAGAGGTTTGCAGTTGAATGCCTTGTTGCAGCCACTGCGTGATTTCCTTTTCTTTGACCTGGGTCTCTGCCCAGGTCACTTGGCCGTTTCGATCTTGGTCGAGGTTGAACACCATATCGACATCGCGCATGCTGACATCGGCCCGCAGGACCAGGCGCTCAGCGTCCATGCGCAAGCTTAGAAAACTGTTGCTGCTAGAGTGCGCCTGTGCCGTGCTCAAGAAACCGAGCAAGGCCAGGGCAAGGGCTGCTTTCAAGTTGGAAAACTTGGCGAGTTGGCGCACAACGGAACGGAGCGTGGCATTCATTTGACGCCACCTGCTGGGGAGATTTGCGGGTTCAACGTTGCCAACAATGCCGACAGCTCAGGGTCGGTGTATTGGGTTTGTTGTGCCCAAGCCAACACGGGTGCAGCCGCTTGGGTTTGCTTTGTGAGAAGGGCTGCTTTGACCAGCAAGACCGCATCGCGAGGCTCTTGCTGGGTTTTCCAATTTTCAACGGCAAGCTGAAGACCAGCTTGGGGGTCGGCGCCGTAGTCGATGAGGTAGGCCATCTTAGGGCGCTCGATCAAACTTTCATTGCGCAGCGCCTGCGTGGCCAAGCGGGTGGCCATGAGTTTTGCAAGTTGGGGCGTTCGCTTGCTTTGAAGTCCTTTGCTGGCCAACAGTTGCTGAACCAACAGGGCATCGGTGGGATTGTCGACGGCCGTGATTTGGTAGGCTTCCGCAAACAATGCTTGTTGGTTGAGCAATTCGGCCAGTGAGAGCCGGATCAGGTGAGATGCAGGCGTGGCATGGAGTTGTTGGCGCCAAACACTCAGAGCCTGTGTGGGCTGACCCGCCACGCGGTAGGCCTCGCCCCAATGAAATTGAAACCATTCAGAATTGATCTTTGGAAAATCGGGGCCTTGCTGAAGGTCTTTGAAAATTTGAAGTGCCAATTTGGCGCGGCCAGTACGGTAATACAACACAGCGCGGTGCTGCTGAGCTTCCAGCTTGCCTGCATAGGTTTCGATGTTTTGGCAATCTTTTTCCGCGGCGGCCATGTTGGACTGCAACAGGTTGAGGACAAAGCGCCAAGACCAATACTCTGTTTTGTGTGGGTTTTGGGCAATGGCCAGATCGATGTCGTGCAGGCCAGCGCTGAACTCGTGAAATCCTTGCCTGACCAAGCCCCGCATGAACAGGGTGTCGGCAGGCAATTGCGTGTCTTGCCACCATGGCAACAGTGCGGCCTTGGCAGAGCCGTACCACCTGAGATCGCCTTCATTCAGGCCCAGAATGAACACGGCGCGGGCATAGTCGGTGGCGGTTTGCAGGTGATGAGGCTGCGCTCGCCAAGCGGCGCTGAGGGTGTTGAAATCGCTGTTTCCGAGCTTTTGCGCAGGGATGCTTGATTTCAGAACCACAGCGTTGGGCTGGGGCTTGAAGCGTTCTTGGGCCACAGCCGTCGGCCCAAACCACGCGCTGAAGGCCAAAGCACTCAGTATGCAGCGTGGACCTGCCTTGCCCATGAATGTGGCCATTGATGTCACCATTGCCCTTATGTGCCCTTGCTTGCGCGATTTCAAATGCCTCCCCATAATGCCACTGTGCGGTCAATTTATTGCACACGTTCACAATTTTTTATTCAAGGTGTCACTATGAAATTACTTGCTGCGCTGATCGCTTCCATGATGTTGTTCTCCGTTCCCGCCTTCGCTGGCAGCCACGGTGGTGGCAAGATGGATGACAAGAAAGTTGATTGCTCCAAGAAAGAAAACGAAAAACACGCCGACTGCCAAAAGAAATAATAGGCAAGACCCCCCAAATAAATGGGGTCAATTAATTGGGGTCAGATCCACATTAATTTCCAATAAATGGGGTCAGATCCACATTAATTTTTTTGTGATTCACAGAAGCCTGTGCGGCAAGAAAATTAATGTGGATCTGACCCCACTTATTGACCAAATTAATGTGGATCTGACCCCAATTATTTGACCCCACTTATTCAGGAGCAGAAGATGAACATAGAAGAGCGGGATCAACTTTTGAAGTTTTTGGCCAGCTTGCGTCAAGTGCCGGTGGCTTCGAAAGATTTGTTGGCTGAAAGTTTGATTCAGGAGGCGCTGGGTTCCCAAAAAGATGCGCTTTACCAACTGGTGCAGCGTTGCTTGGCGCTTGAGTTGGCCTTGGGTGCTGCCCAGACGCGATTGAAAGAATACGAGACCCAGCCTGACGGAGTTCAAGCGGACGCAAAGCCCAGTGATTGGGGCTTGGGGTTGATGAAGCAGGTGGGCACTTTGGCTGTTGGGACCACCATGGGCGTGGTGGCAGGGCAGTTGATTGTGGACAACCTGTTGCCAGACGGCGACTGGCTAGATCAGTGAATGGGTGTGGCGTGTTTCAGCAGGTCATCGATCAAGGCCATCAATTGCGCGTTTGATGCCGTAAAAGGATCGAACTCGGGGTGCTTGAGTTGCACGATGGGATCGCTTTCGGAAATGATCACATGCGCCATGGACCACTCTGGAAACCTGCGCGTTTGAATTTCTTCAATCGACACCAACTCCACATCTTGGTGCCGCTTGTCTTTGATGAGGGTGGCATACAGCCGATTGACGCTGGCCCGATCGCCTTCCAAGATTTGAATGTACAAACCTTGACCCTGGCACAAGATGCCCGTGATGCCAGCCACTCGGTTGTGCACCCTGGCCGATGCCAAAATGGAGCCGGTCACGGTGGATGTGATGGCGCCAGTGGCGCGGCTGATGTACAAAAGTCGAATGAGCATGGCTTGTCTCCGTTCACGCATCGTAACATTGACAAACTTTGTCAAACATCAGGAGTCGCACATGGGCATGTGGATTGAAATGGGGGTCTTCGCATTGGTGTTTGTGTTTGCCATTCACCAGTTTCACGATTTGAAGCAAGAAAAGCGCAAGCGCGAACGCAAACAAGCCGAAGAGGCCGCCCAAAACAACAATGGCTCACCAGAACAGTGAGCCATTGCAGTTGGGGGTTGAGCCCATCAGTGGTGCTTGGCTTCTTTGGCTTTTTTCAGCAACTTGAGTTGGCGATTGTTTTCTGAAAAAGCCCAAACAATGGCAACCAAAATAAACAGGTCAACAATGACCATAACGTGTGGCATGAGCGTCTCCTTGCGTGTGTTGTCTGAAGGCCGGTTGCCATCAGTTGGGCCTTGGGGTTAGACCTAGTAAAAATTCTAGCCAAATGAGCGCACCCTTGCAAACATCTTCAGCAGCCAAGGACGCCACATGACGGGAAGTGAACGCGATGCATTGATGCAGTTTTTACGCGAAATGATCCAAACCAAGCCCCGCATATACGACGAAACGGCGGCCAAACTGATCGCCGATGCCTTCAGAACCCAGCCCTACGCGGCGTATTTGCTGACGCAAAGGGTGATGCTGTTGCAAGCGGCCCAAAACCCCGCGCATGCGCCGAACCCAAGCTTCACAGAATTTCTGCACCCCGATGCCACGGCATGGGGCGAAGCCGTGGCCGAGGTTCAACTGCTTGAGCCGCCCAAGCCAACAGGCCCCCGAGAGATCTCGATGGAAGAGAAAGGCTTGAAGTTCATTGGCCGCAACATCAAAACCATTTGGGCTGTGATTTTTCTGGCCTTTGCGGTGGTGCTCTTGACACGCTGATCGCTGCACTCGCTTTAAAACTCAGCGTTAAGAAGCCAACATGTGCCGCGAGACCGACTCGAGGCGCTCTAATGGATCAAGCTGTGCCAGCAAGTCCAGCTTGTCGGCATCGCTGAGCGACATGGCTTCGGCATAGCGGTTGGCCACCCAGCCGCACTGGTCCAGTTGGTAAGGCGCGAAGATGGGCAATCGGTCCATCACGCCCTGCTGTTGGGCAGAGGCGATCACTTTGCCCAAGCGGTCTGCCAAAGGTTGAAGTCGCTCGGGGATGGCCACTTCAGGGTCTTGGGGCAAATAACTGACTTGGCCTTGCCAAACACCCAAAGGACCCGGCAGCACTTCGTGCACTTGAAAGCGCAAGCCACCCTGACAAACAACCCGGTAAAAATTGGCTTGGACCTTGTCCATTTGGCGAATGTGGGCCACACAACCATAGGCATGCAGCGAAGGCACTTCGCCAGGCACTTGCACTTCACTGCCTTTTTGCAGCCAGGCCACGCCAAAAGGCAATTGCTGCGCATGGCACCGTTTGATGAGGTCGAGGTAGCGCACTTCAAAAATTTGAAGGTGCAACATGCCATCAGGCATCAGGCCCTGTGAAAGGGGAAAGAGGGGCAGGGTGTCGGTCACACGGCCTTCTGGGTTCATTCCAATTTGATGCCAGCCTCTTTGACCACCTTGCCCCACTTGCTCATTTCTGAGGTCATGAGTTGGGTCAATGCTTCGGGCGTCGACAAGCTCACTTCGACACCTGCTTCAAACATGGCTTTGTTGGTTTCGGCTGTGTTCATGATCTTGGCTACTTCAGCGTTGAGCTTGTTCACGATAGGGGCAGGCGTGCCAGCAGGTGCCAACAAGGCCAGCCAGATGGTGGCATCGTAGCCAGGCACACCCGCTTCTTGCATGGTAGGCACGTTGGGCAATTGAGGAATGCGTTTGGCGCTGGTGACGGCCAAGGCGTTTAGCCGGCCATTGGGCACTTGCGACAAGGCATTGGGCACGCCAGCAAAACTGCTCTCAACCACACCGGCCACAACGTCTGTGGTGGCCAAATTGCTGCTGCGATAAGGCACGTGCTTCAGTTGTGTTTTGGTCATAGACGCAAACATGCCACCGATCAAGTGCTGCGCGCTGCCGTTGCCAGAGGAAGCGTAGTGAATTTTGTCGGGGTTGGCTTTGGCCAGTGCAATGAATTCTTGGACGTTTTTAGCGGGCACCTTAGGGTTGGTCAACAACACATAGGGCGAGTCGACCAGCTTGGTGACAGGTGCAAAACTTTTGAGGGGATCGTAGGGCACGCTTTTGTAGATCCATGGGCTGATGACGTGCGTGGACGACACGATCAGCAAGGTGTGACCATCGGGTGCCGATTTGGCCACTTGGTCAGTGCCAATCATGGAGCCTGCGCCCGGTTTGTTTTCAATCACCACCGATTGGCCCAGGCTTTCGCCCAGCTTGACGCCCAAGATGCGCGCCACCACATCGGTAAAGCCACCGGGACCAAACGGCACGATGATTTTGATGGGCTTGGTGGGGTAGGTTTGGGCCAGTGCAGATCCCGCAGACAAAGAAAGGCCTGCGGCTGCGCACACAATGCTCAAAAGCTTCTTCATGATTTAACCTCGGAAAGTGGGTTCGGGTTGGGAAAAAAAGCTGTGCAGAA
>JACCDK010032669.1_pt1 | contig 10453 bp, 5 predicted proteins | sample 7445871 | NCBI WGS metagenome assembly JACCDK01 (sample SAMN15323436, study PRJNA562643) | freshwater metagenome | isolation source: river surface water | place: USA:Blue River Watershed | collected 2017-08-15
ACCGACGGCACCTACCGGGTCGAGAAGGGGACCTTCGACACCCAGTGGCGCGTCGGCGAGAGGGTCCACAACTTCTACCTCCAGGCCAATATCGACGGCGATCTGGGTTCGGTCCCGGTGCGCGGCACTATCGGCCTGCGCTATGCCGATACCAAGCAGGGTTCGACCGGCACCATCGCCGGCGGCGTCAACAGCGTCGATGCGAGCTTTGGCAACTGGCTGCCGAGCATGAACCTCGCCTTCGAGGTGATGCCCGACACCTTCATCCGTATCGCTGCCGCTAGGACGATCACCCGTCCGCGTCTCGACCAGATGACGGCGAACCAGAACATCGGCTTCAACCCGCTGAGCTGCGTCGACACCAACAACGACCAGCGCCCCGACCGGGTGATCGCCTTCAACCCGCCGGCGGTGGTCTGCTTCAACCTCGGCGGGGGCAACCCCGCGCTCCAGCCGTACCGTTCGACGGCCTATGACATCTCCCTCGAGAAGTACTTCTCGCCGGGCACCGCGATCATCCTCGCGGCGTTCCACAAGGATCTGTCTGACTGGGTGATCGACTTCAGCGAGCTGACCAACCTCAGCCAGTCGATCCAGAACTTCGGCGCAGGCACCTTCCTGCAGGCCAACCCGCAGGTCGGGACCGGGATCTTCAACGGCCCGGTCAACTTCGCCGACGGCAAGATCTCCGGCGTCGAAGGCACGGTGCGGGTCAATTTCGGTGACGTGACCCCGGCGCTCGACGGGTTCGGCGGCTTTGCCAGCGTGACCTATGCCGATGCCGAGGTGCAGAACCAGAACTTCAACGCGATCCGCATCCCGGGCTATTCGAATGTCACCTGGTCGGGCGACATCTATCACGAAAAGCACGGCTTCCGCGCCAAGCTGGCTGCCCGTCACCGCAGCGGCTTCCTGTCGGAAGTGCAGAACTTCGACGGCTCGCTCGCCGGGGCCCAGGCACAGCCGGAAACGATCCTCGACGCGCAGATCGGCTACACCTTCGAGAAGGCCGACGGCTTCCTCAACGGGGTGCAGATCCTCGCGGAAGTGTTCAACCTGACCAACGAACCGCAGGTGACCGAGAACGACCTGTTCAACGCCGGCGGTCAGGTCATCGGCACCTTCCCGAGCCGCCACGAGCTGTTCGGGCGGACCTTCAACCTGACGATCCGCAAGAACTTCTGATCCAGGGCCCCTCAGCGGGGTTCGACGAGGGGCTCGCCGGCAACGGCGGGCCCTTTCCTTTGTGCGCGGGCTATGCAGATCCAGCGGGGTTGCTGCGCAGGCCCAGGCGCGTTCAGAGGCCGGACAGACCCCCTCCAGACCCCCTTCAGGGGCCTGCCGCAGCGATGTTACACGTGAAACATTTCAAGTGGCGAGCGGCGGGGCGGGGCAGTGGCGGGCGATGAACTCGCCATGCTCCGGCATCGCCGCAACCGCTGCTTCCATCGCCTGCGCAATCTGCGCCATCCGCTCGGCCACCGGCACGCCGGGCCGCATCCGGCTCAGCGCCGGCGCCTGCCGGGGGGTGATCCCCTGCCCGAGATAGACCGCGATCCAGCTGGGGTTGGCGAACAGCTCCTGACCGTCAGCGACGAGCATTCCGTGGGTGCGGAAATGGTCGATCTTGTATTGCAGGCTGTCGGGGATCGGCATCGCCGCGCAGTAGCGCCACAGCTCGGAATCGTCCCGCTCCGAGGCCTTGTAGTGGAGGATCAGGAAGTCCCTGATCAGCTCGTATTCCCTTGACGTCTGGGCATTATATTCGCGCGCCAGCAGGGGCGACATAGCGGAGTCAGGGAGCAGGGCAAGCAGGCGCAGGATGCCGTACTGGATGAGGTGGAGGCTGGTCGATTCCAGCGGCTCCATGAACCCGGCGGACAATCCGATGGCGACGCAGTTCTTGTCCCAGAACTTGCGCCGCTTGCCCGTGACGAAGCTGAGCGGACGCGGATCGGCCAGCGCCTTGCCGTCGAGATTGTCGAGCAGCGTCCGGGCTGCCTCGTCCGCTGAGATGAACTGCGAGCAGTGGACATAGCCGTTGCCCGTGCGGTGCTGGAGCGGGATGCGCCACTGCCAGCCCGCCGACCTCGCGGTGGAGCGGGTGTAGGGCGTGAACTCCCCGCGCTCGCAGGGAACCGCGACCGCGCGGTCGCAGGGGAGCCAGTGCTGCCAGTTGTCGTAGCCGGTCTGCAGCGCCTCCTCGATCAGAAGGCCCCGGAACCCGCTGCAATCGATGAAGAATTCGCCTGCGATGCGCTCACCGCTGTCGAGCGTCACGGCATCGATGAAGCCATCTTCGCCGCGCAGGGCGACGTCCACGACCTTGCCCTCGCGGCGCACCACGCCCCGTGCCTCGGCATAGCGGCGCAGGAAGGCGGCATAGAGCCCGGCGTCGAAATGGTAGGCGTAGTCGAAGGTCGACTGGATCATCCGCCGGTCGGGCGAGGGGTGGGCGAACTTGCCTGCCCTGGCCATCGCCCAGCACATCGAGAAGTCGTCGATCGGCCCTTCGATGCGGCCTTCGAGCCACTCGCGCATCCAGTGGTGGTAGAAGGGCACGCTGTCGAATTCGGCGCCGTACTGGCCGAAAGGGTGGAAGTAGCGGTGGCCCTGCTTGCCCCAGTTGACGAACTCGATGCCGAGCTTGAAGCTGCCTTGCGTTTCGCGCACGAAGGTCGCCTCGTCGATCCCGAGGCGGGCGTTGAAATGGCGGATCGGGGGGATCGTCGCCTCGCCCACGCCGACCGTGCCGATCGCCTCGCTCTCCACGAGGGTGATGGCGCAGGATCGGCCCACCGCCTCGGCCAGCGCCGCTGCGGTCATCCACCCGGCGCTGCCGCCGCCGACGATGACGATGCTTTTCAGAGGGGCCGCGGTGTCGCTCATCCCCCGCAACTTTCGCGGATCAGCAGGCTGGTTTCAAGCCGCTGAGAGATCGCCGGCCCGTCGCCCTTGTCGATCAGCTTGGAAACCAGCATCCGACCGGCAAGGTTGGCGTCCTGATCGATGGTGGTGAGCTGCGGCGTGACCAGCCTTGCGGCGGGGATGTTGTCGTAGCCCACCACCGAGACATCCTCGGGCACGCGCAGCCCCGAACGGGTCAGCGCCCGGATCGCGCCGATCGCGATGAGGTCGGAGGCGGCGAAGACCGCATCGAAGCGCAGACCCCGGGCCACCGCGCTGCGTACCGCCGCCTCGGCCGAGTGGACCTCGAAATGGGCGGGCAGGATCAGGTCGTCGTCGAAGGCGATGCCGGCCTCGCCCAGCGCCTGCCTGTAACCGCGCAGGCGCTGCTCGGCCTCGGGCGCTTCACTGTCGCCAAGGAACAGGATGCGCCGCCGCCCGAGCCGCGCAAGATGCGCCGTCGCGCGCCGGCCGCCGGCGAGGTTGTCGGATCCGACCACGCAGTATTGCGCGTCGGGAAACTCGGCGCCCCACACCACAAAGCGGTCATCGCGCGCCACGAGCGCGTTGAATTCGTGGTGGAGCGAGGACTGGCCGATGAAGATCACCCCTGTCGCCCGGCTCGTGCTCATCGCATAGTCGAGATCGCCGCCGGCGCGGGGGGAGAGGTGGCTGATGATGAGGTCGGCGTTGCGCTCGCGTGCGGCCTCGGCGATCCCGGCGAGAAGTTCGAGGAAGAAGGGGTCGGAGACGCGGCTGTCGCGGGCCTGGGGGGCCGGGACAACCACGGCGATGGTCGCGTCCGCGCCGATCGGCCCGCTTGGCATCGAGGCGCGGAATTCGTAGTCGTGGGCGCGGGCGATCTGCCAGATCTGCTGCTTGGTCCGCCGCTTGACCGACGGGCTGTCATTGAGTGCCCGGCTGACGGTCGAGATCGACACCCCCGCCTCGCGCGCGATATCCTCGAGCGTGGCGCTGCGGCGCGCGGCGGCGGAAGGCGGGATGTCGGCCATGAGCCTAGCCCGCCCCCGCCGCGGCCCAGTAGCCCGTGCCCGGAGCCAGCGCCTCCGGAACGGCCTCGAGGGGGCCGAAGCGGCTTTCGGTCGCCAGCAGGCGCAGCGTGCCGAGGCTGGCAGGTGCGCTCCAATGGCCGGGTGCCTCGCCAAGATTGAAGACGCACAGCACCGTACCGGCCTCATCGTCATGGCGCAGGAAGGCGAGGATGTCCTGCGGGGTCTCGATCAGCTCGATCCCGCCGTGCACCAGTGCCGGATGCTCGCGCCGCAGCCGCAGCAACCGGCGGGCATAGGCGAGGGTCGAGGCAGGGTCGGCGGCCTGCCGGTCGACCGCAAATCCGGCATGGACCGGATCGCGCTTCAGCCAGGTCCGGTTCGCGCTCGAGAAGCCGGCCTGCGGCGCATCGGCGGCCCAGGGCATGGGCGTGCGCGCGCCGTCGCGGCCCAGGGTGTGCGGCCAGTTGGCGATGGCTTCGGGATCGAGCAGGTCCTCGAAGGCGACCTCGCCCTGCGGCAGACCGAGCTCCTCGCCCTGATAGATGATCGGATTGCCGCGCAAGGCCAGCAGCAGCAAGAGGTTGAGCCGCGCCGCTCGGGCCATGTCCCCGTCGAGCGTCCAGCGGGTCACCGCGCGCGGGGCATCGTGGTTCGAGAAGGCCCAGCTTGGCCAGCCTTCGTCCTGCGCGCCGCTCCATTGCGAGAGCGAGGCGCGCACCAGCGGCGCGGTCAGGCGCGGGGCGTAGAGGAAGTCGAAGTTATAGGCCGAATCCAGCCGCTTGCCGCCCTGCGTGAAGGCCTTCATCTCCGCGAGCGGCTCGGGCCCGCCGACTTCGGCAACGGTGAAGCGGCCCGGAAACTCGTCGATCGCACCGCGGATCCGCTCGAGGAAGACCACGATGTCGGGGTGCGACTGGTTGAAACGCTTGACCTGCATGTCGAAGGGCCGCGTCACCTGCTCCATCGGCAGGCCGCTCGGGGGGTTATCGCGCAGCTCTGGATCATGCATCGCGAAGTTGAGCGCATCGAGCCGGAAGCCGTCCACGCCCCGCGCCAGCCAGAAGCGCGCCACATCGAGCAATGCGTCCTGCACATCGCGGTTGTGCACGTTGAGATCGGGCTGCGATGTCAGGAAATTGTGCAGATAATACTGCTTCCTCGGCCCGTCCCACTGCCATGCCGAGCCACCGAACACAGATTGCCAGTTGGACGGCGGCGAGCCGTCGGGCCTGGGGTCGGCCCAGACGTACCAGTCGGCCTTGGGGTTGGTGCGACCCGCGCGGCTCTCCCGGAACCATGGGTGCTCGTCCGAGGTGTGCGAATAGACTTGGTCGATGATGACCTTGAGGCCGAGCTTGTGCGCGGTCTCCACCACCCGGTCGAAGTCGGCAAAGGTGCCGAAGCTCGGGTCGATGCCGCAGTAATCGGCGACGTCGTAGCCGAAGTCCTTCATCGGCGAGGTGAAGAAGGGTGAGATCCAGATTCCGTCCACCCCGAGGTCGGCAACATAGTCCAGCCGCTCGGCAATTCCGGCAAGGTCACCGATCCCGTCGCCATTGGTATCGGCAAAGCTGCGCGGGTAGATCTGGTAGATGACGGCGCCGCGCCACCAGGCGAGCGGGCGGGCAGTGTCGGACGCGGCATTCGGGCCAGCAAGGGGCCGGGCGGTTGCCATCAGTTGTCAGTCTCCAGAACGCAGGCTGCAAAGCCGAAGGCGGGCAGTGTGATCCTGACCGATCCCGGCGATACGAGGGCGGCAGGGCAGGGGCCTACCAGCGGCGCGACACCGCGCGCGCGGTAGCTGACCTCGACTGTCTGCGAAAGTGGCGTTTCGCCGGTATTGAACACCGCCAGCACGCGCTGGCCGCTGTCCGGATCGTGGCGCTCCACGGCAAGCAGGCCGGGCGCCGTTTCGGAAAAGCCGCGCAGGGTGCTGAGACCCCGGCGCAGGGCAGGGCTGGCGGTGCGCGCGGCGGAAAGCTCGGCGATCAGCCGGTAGAGCGGGTGGGCAGGATCGAAATTGCTTTGCGCCGTGGTGGCGTCGCTGCCGATCAGGTTGTTGTCGTTGTAGGCTGCGGTGAGGCTGGGGAACATGTCCTCGCGCGCGAGCTGGTCGTTGCCGTCGGAGATGAAGCCCTGCTCGTCGCCGTAATAGACCGTCGGCACGCCGCGCAGCAGGAACATCATCGCATGGCCAAGCTTCACGCGGGCAAGCAAGGTGGCCTCGTCGGCATTGCCGCTCATGGCGCGCACGAACATCGAGAAACGCCCGAAGTCGTGGTTGCCCAGAAAGGTCGGCAAGCCGGTCGCGGTTTTCGCGCCGCCCGGATAGATCGCGTCCTGCTGGAGGAACTCGGCCATCAGGCGCGGGCTTGCCTTGCCGCTCGCAACCATCTGTGCGGCTTTGGCAAAGCCCATATCGAGCGCATAGGGCAGGCCGCTTTCCGCCATCACCTGCGCAGCGATGGTGGCGGTGGGCTCCTCGTAGGCGATCTCGCCGAAAATGTGGAAGTGGCCGATACCCTTCGCCTCGGCGCGCTTCAGCATCGCGGGCACGAATTGCTGCCAGAACTCCGGGTTCACGTGCTTTGCTGTGTCGATCCGGAAGCCGTCGATGCCGTAGTCGTCGATCCACTTGCCGAAGATGTCGATCATGCCGGAGACGACGCGCGGGTGCTCGGTGGCGAGGTCGTCGAGGCCGGAGAAGTCGCCGTAGACAGAGCTCTCGCCGATCCAGTGGGAATTTCCGCGGTTGTGGTAGAGCGTGACGTCATTGAGCCACGCCGGAACCTTCACGTTCTTCTCGGCCTCTGGCACCACCGGGGTGTAGGCGAAGCTCGGATCGGTGAGCTTGGCCCAGTTGGCCGGATCGGGGTTGTCGTCGCCCGCAAAGCCTTGGTTGATCACCTTGCCGCCCGGCCCGCCGCGACGCGAGAAGGGGTAATCGCCCTTGCCGCGATAGGCATAGCCGGTCGCCTCGCCTTCGGCATAGCCGATCACGTCGGCGGTGTGGTTGGTGATGATGTCCATATAGACCTTCATCCCGCGCGCATGGGCGGCATCGACGAAGGCCTTGAACTCGGCATTGGTGCCGAAATGCGGATCGACGCTGGTGAAATCGGTCACCCAGTAGCCGTGGTATCCCGCGCTCTCCTCGCCGGGCTTGCCCTGCACGGGCTTGTTCTTGAAGATCGGCGCGAACCAGATCGCGGTGACGCCCATGTTCTGGATGTAGTCGAGCCGCGCGGTCAGGCCCTTGAGGTCGCCGCCATGGTAGAAGCCCTTGTGCGTGGGATCAAAGCCGTGCTGGAGCGGGCCGCCCTTCAGGCCGCCGCGATCATTGGCCGGATCGCCGTTTTCGAAGCGGTCGGGCAGAACGAAATAGATGATCTCGTCTTCCAGCTGGCGCTCGGCCAGGGGTGCCGGTGCTGCCGCTGCGTTACCCCTTGCCGGCGCTCCCGCCAGAGCGGTCTGCGCGCATAGCACAGCCGCCAGGCTCACGAAGATTCGTGTCATGACCCAACTCCCTCTCGCTGGCCTTGTGACATCTCGAGAGATTTTTTGCAAATCTTTGTGGCACATGGAGTGGCGGCCAGGATTCACATCGAACAATATGAAAATTAAAGAAATATATCAGAAAAACTGTGCGGGCAGGAGATTTTTTCGATGGAATTCGGCAAAGATTCTTGCAAATTTTTGCAGGGAGTCCAGACTGGCTTGGGCGGCGCGGGAGGCGCGGGCGGGCATCAGACCTGCCGAGCATAGGCGCTGTCGTGCGCCGCGTCACGTCCGCTCGGATGGCCGGCCGGGAGAGGGATGGACGACGATGATCGAAGGCGGGCTCAAGCCTGCGCTGCGCGCGGGCCAGATCTGGAACATGAGTTTCGGGTTCCTCGGGATCCAGATCGGCTTCGATCTCCAGAACGGCAATGTCAGCCGTATCTTCCAGACCCTCGGCGCCGAGGTCGACCAGCTTGCCATCCTGTGGATCGCAGCGCCCATGACCGGGCTGATCGTACAGCCGATCATCGGTCACCTCTCGGACAAGACCTGGATCGGCATCGGGGGCCGATACGGTCGCCGCCGCCCCTATTTCCTCATTGGCGCTTTGCTGGCGAGCTTGGCGCTGTTCATCATGCCCAACTCTCCCGTGCTGTGGGTCGCGGCGGGGACGCTGTGGCTGATGGACGCCTCGCTCAACATCACCATGGAGCCGTTCCGCGCCTTCGTCGGGGACAGCCTGCCGGACCGGCAGTCCACCATTGGTTACGCGATGCAGAGCTTCTTCATCGGGGCGGGCGCGGTGATCGCGGGGGCCTTGCCGTGGATGATGACCAACTGGCTCGGCCTCAGCAATGTCGCGCCCGAGGGGCAGATCCCGGAGACGGTGCGTTGGGCCTTCTATATCGGCGGCGCGGCGCTACTGGCCGCGGTGTGCTGGACGGTCTTCACCACTAAAGAGTATTCGCCGCAGGAACTCGCCGGCTTCGAGGCCGCGCGCAGGGAAGCGTCGGCGGTGGCAGCGCGCCCGCGAAGCGCGGCGCAGTTCGTGCGCGGCAGCCTCGGCTGGATCGTCGCGGGGCTGCTGGTCGCTGCCTTCGTCGTGCTTGCTCGCAGCGATGCCCGGCCCGCTTTCCTCGGCACGATCGTCATCGCCCAAGAGCTTTACGTCCTTGCCGTGCTGCTGGGCGGCTTCGGGGTGATCCAGCTGGCCGCCGCCGCCCTGCGCGCCCGGGGCCAGAGCGAGAATGGTTTCATGGAGGTGGTGAGCGATCTCTACGCCATGCCCCGCACCATGCGCCAGCTTGCCGTGGTGCAGTTCTTCAGCTGGTTCGCGATGTTCGCGATGTGGATCTACGGCACGCCTGCGGTGGCCGAATACCACTTCGCCGCGCCCGACCCGGCGACCCGCGGCTATCAGGATGCGGCCGATTGGTGGAGCCTGCTCGGCTCGGTCAGGAACGGGCTTGCCGCGGCGGCGGCACTGGGCTTCATCGTCATCGCCACCAGGATCGACCGCAGCCGGCTCCACGCCATCAACCTGCTGCTCGGGGCGGCGGGCTTCGCCTCGATGCTCCTGATCCGCGATCCGGCGCTCCTGTGGGTATCGATGATCGGCGTAGGCATCGCCTGGGCCTCGATCGTCTCGCTGCCCTATGCGATCCTCGCCGGCTGCGTGCCGGCCGAGAAAATGGGCATCTACATGGGGGTGTTCAACATCTTCATCGTGGTGCCCCAGCTCCTCGCGGCGACAGTGCTCGGCTTCCTCGTCACCAACCTGTTCGGCGGCGCGCCGATCTACGCGATGGTGATCGCTGCGGCGAGCTTCGTGCTGGCGGCGGCGGCGACGCTGTTCGTGACCGACGGGCAAGCCGAAGTGACGGCCGCGCTGCACGCAGGACAGGCGTGATGCGGCTCGCCCTCGCCGTGCTGGCGGCCACCTTCACCGCCGCCCCCGCGCTCGCCCGGACCGATTACGCCCCCCGCGACGCGGTTGAGGTCGCCAATGCCGAATGGACCCGCGATGCGGTGCTCTACCAGCTCAACACCCGCCAGTTCACCCCCGAGGGCACCTTCAAGGCGGCGCAGAAACAGCTCCCCCGCCTTGCCGCGATGGGCGTGGACATCATCTGGCTGATGCCGATCCACCCCATCGGAGAGGCGCACCGGAAAGGAAGCCTCGGCAGCCCCTATGCCGTGCGCGATTACCGCGCGGTCAACCCGGAGCTGGGCACCGAGGCCGAATTCCGCGCCTTCGTCGACGAAGCCCACCGGCTCGGGCTGAAGGTGATCCTCGACTGGGTGGCGAACCATTCGGCCTACGACAATCCGCTGACCAAGATCCATCCCGAGTGGTACACCCGCACCCCCGAAGGCGCGCTGACGAGCCCGCAGGGGACCGACTGGTCCGACGTCGCCGACTTCGACTACAGCCAGCCTGCCTTGCGCCGCTACATGACCGAAAGCCTCGCCTATTGGGTGCGCGAATTCGGGGTCGACGGGTTCCGCTGCGATGTCGCCGGCTATGTCCCGACCGACTTCTGGGAGACCGCCCGCGCCGAGCTCGACAAGGTGAAGCCGGTCTTCATGCTTGCCGAATGGGAGCAGCGCGATCTCCACGCCCGCGCCTTTGATGCGACCTATGGCTGGGGCTGGAAGGAAGTGATGCAGCGCCTGGTCAAGAGCGGTGAGGGCGCGGGGCCGATCCGGGGCTACTATGCCGGGCAGGCCGAAACCTGGCCGCAGGCCGCGATGCGCATGGTCTATACCGAGAACCACGACCAGAATTCGTGGGACGGCATCGCGGCGCAGATCTACGGCCAGGCTTACGAGGCGGCGATCGCGCTCTCCTTCACCGGATCGGGCCTGCCCCTGATCTACAACGGGCAGGAAGCGGACAATGACCGCCAGCTCGAATTCTTCGAACGCGATCCAATCATCTGGAAGCAGGGCAGGCACGCCGACCTGTTCGCCAGGCTGATCGCCTTGAAGACCGAGACGCGGGCCCTCCACAATGGCCGCTTCGGTGCGCC
>JACCDK010679003.1_pt1 | contig 10451 bp, 7 predicted proteins | sample 7445871 | NCBI WGS metagenome assembly JACCDK01 (sample SAMN15323436, study PRJNA562643) | freshwater metagenome | isolation source: river surface water | place: USA:Blue River Watershed | collected 2017-08-15
GCCGCACCGGGCAGCGCATCAAGGGCTGGATGGGCCGTGCCGACCAGACCACAAAAATCAGGGGCATGTTTGTGCACCCCGGCCAGGTGGCCGAAATTGTCAAGCGCTTCCCCGAGGTCAGCAAGGCCCGCTTGGTGGTGACCGGCGAGATGGCCAACGACCAAATGGCGCTGCATGTTGAGACCGGTTTGCTGGCCGACGAAGGCCTTAAAACCCGCGTGGCCGATGCGGTGCGCGACGTGACCAAGTTGCGTGGCGAAGTCCATCTGGTGGCGCAAGGCAGCCTGGCCAACGATGGCAAAGTGATCGAAGACGCCCGCAGTTACCAATGATCTTGGGGGCCTGACCAGGCACGGCAAGGGTGATTTCGGCGGTCTTTGCACTCTTTGGGTCCATGTTGGGACCCGCTAATTCCTTTGGGTAAACAAGGCCATACAAGGGTTGTTGGCTAGGTACTTTCCGCGATTTCACGACACTCTGATGGTTTTAAAATAACCAGTCATTTTTAGGAGTTTGTTAATGAAGCAATGGATTGCACTGGCCGCCTTGGCGTCAGTTTCTGTGGGCGCTTTCGCCCAAACCTATCCCGGCACCAAGCCGGTGGCCATCGTGGTCCCGTTTGCCGCTGGCGGTCCTACCGACCGAGTGGCACGCGACTTGGCCGAAGCCATGCGCAAGCAAATCCCCGGTAGCAATTTCGTGGTGGAAAACACCGTCGGCGCTGGCGGTACCATCGGTGCAAACCGCGTTGCCAAGGCTGCGCCCGATGGCCATACCCTCTTGTTGTTCCACATCGGCATGGCCGCTACGCCCGCGCTCTACCGCAAGCTGTCTTACAAGCCGCTGGAAGATTTTGAATACTTGGGTATGGTCAACGACGTGCCCATGACTTTGGTTGGAAAACCTCAGCTGCCCGCCAACACCTACCGTGACTTTGAAAATTACATCCGCGCCAACGCTGGCAAGCTGAACATCGCGCACGCCGGTTTGGGTTCCGCCTCGCACATCTGCGGCCTGCTTTGGCAGGCCAACTTGCAGTCCAAAGAAGCCATGACCACCATCCCATTTGGTGGTACAGGTCCTGCCATGACTGCCCTGATTGGTGGTCAAGTGGACGTGATGTGCGACCAGACCACCAGCACCACTGGCCAGATCGAAGGCGGCCGTATCAAGGCGTTTGCTGTCACCACAGCCAAGCCTCTGAGCAACCACCCTGTGCTCAAGCACTACCCTAGCTTGCAAGAGATGGGCTTGAAGAACTTCAACCTGACCATCTGGCACGGCCTGTATGCCCCCAAAGGCACTCCAGCAGCGGTGACCAAGATGCTTAACGACGCCTTGAAGAAGGTGCTCAAAGACCCTGAATTCGTCAAGAAGAATGAAGGATTGGGCGCTTTGGTGGTGACAGACAAACGTGTCGAGCCTGAAGAGCACAAGAAGTTTGTGGCCGCTGAGATGGTGAAGATCAAGGCTGCTGTGGATGCGGCTGGCAAGTACGCCGACTGAGCTTTGCTTAACCTTAATACAAAAGCCGCCTTGAGCGGCTTTTGTTTTTTCAATCGGGCGTTGAGGGTCAGTTGTTGCCCGCAGCAGGCGGGTTCTTTTGGGGTACCAAATCAAGCCCGGGTGTCAGGATGGGCCCATTTTTAATGACAATCATCAGAGGAGCGAACCTATGAAAAATAAAACCCCCCTCATGATCCATTGGGCAATCTCGTTGGCTTTGGCGACAGGCATGCTGTTTTGTTGGGCGCCTGTGCAGGCGCAATCATCGGGCGCTGCGCCATTGAGGAGCGAAGTGCTCAAACCTTTGGCAGCTGCGCAAGAGGCGCTCAAGAACAACCAGGCGGAGCAGGCGCTGAGCCGAACCCGCGAAGCCCTGGCGGTGACGCAGCTGACGCCTGCTGAGCGCGCTTTGGTTTTCCGCACCCAGGCGGTTGCGGCGCTTCGGGTCCAAAACTGGGATGCAGCCATCGAGGCCCTGGAGTTCTTGGTCAGTTCGCCCGAGGTGCCGGCGATGGACCGATTCCCCATGTTCGAGTCCTTGATCAATGCCGCACAGCAAAAGAAAGACCAAGTCCTGGTGGTCAAGTGGGCTCGCCAGTACCTGAAAGATGGGGGGCCAAAGCCAGTGATTCGTGTGGTGATGATTCAGACGCTGTCTGTTATGGGGGAGCACAAGCAAGTGGTAAGCGAGATGCAGGAAAAAATACGCCTCGATCTTGCTGCTGGGCTCAAGACTTCCGAGCAAGAGTTGCGCATGCTGGCGGTGAGTTACCGTCAACTCAAGGACAACGCGGGCTATCAGATGACTTTGCGGCGTCTGCTGGAGTTGTATCCGTCCAAAGCTTATTGGGCCGAAGTGATTCAACGACTGGCACAGCAAGCGGGTCTGAATCCCCGGCTGGAACTCGACTTGTACCGGTTGCTCGACCAGACCGATAACTTGGAAGAGGCCAGTGACTACAGTGAGATGGCCCAGTTGGCGCTGAAGGCGGGATTGCCATCTGAGGCGCAGCGCGTGCTGAACAAGGGGTTTGAGATCGGTATTTTGGGAAAGGGTGCTGACGCAGCCGCCCACAACAAGCTGCGGACCGAGGCAGCAAAGAAGGTGCAGGAAGACGAGCTTAGTTTTGCGCAGTTTGAGCAAGCGGCGCAAGACAGCACCGCTTGGGCTGGGGTGGGGAATGTGTATGCCTCGCAGCAAAACTGGGCAGCCGCCAATGTGGCTTATGCCAAAGCCTTGGCTGTGGGTGGTTTGCGTCGCGAACCCGAGTTCCGCTTGCATTACGCGATCAGCCTGATCAAAGCTGGGCAGAAGGACGCAGCTCGCCAGCAATTGGCAGCTGTGCAGGGTGATGCATTGGCCGTGGAGTTGGCCAGTTTGTGGGGGCTGCTGGCCCGTTGAGTGTTGGACGGCAGGAGCCCAACCTTGGGGCATCCGATTGGGCCGTCAAGTTCCGTCGATGCATTCGCTGTGATGGCGTTTGCCATGACCACTTGTACAAGTATCAGGTGAAACCCTATTGCAATCGATTGCAATAGGGGTTAAATTTCCACGATTATTTCTCTGTGCATCGCGTTGCGCACCATCTATTCAAGTCCGATGACCCCTTTATTGAGCGCTTCACCGCCCCGCTTGTCGATCTGGCAGATCGTGCAAATGAACATTGGTTTCCTGGGCTTGCAATTCAGCTTCGGCTTGCAGCAAAGCAACATGAGCCCGATCTACAGCTATTTGGGTGCAGATGAAGCTGTGCTGCCCTTGCTGGCGCTTGCGGGACCAGTCACTGGTTTATTGGTTCAGCCCATTGTGGGCGCGATGAGTGACAGAACAACTTCGCGCTGGGGGCGACGCACGCCTTATTTTTTCATTGGCGCTGTTCTTTGTTCCTTGTGCTTGTTGGTCATGCCCTACAGCTCGGCGCTGTGGATGGCGGCCAGTTTGCTTTGGATTTTGGATGCGGCCAACAACATCACCATGGAGCCGTATCGGGCGTACGTGAGTGATCGTCTGCCCAAGGATCAGCATGCGCAGGGTTACTTGACCCAAAGCGCTTTCACTGGACTGGCACAAACCTTGTCCTATTTGGCACCATCCATCATGGTTTGGATGGGTATGGACAAGGACGCAGTGGGCGGGAATCACATACCGCAAATCACCCAGGTCGCATTCATCATCGGGGCTTTGTTGTCTGTATCCACCATGGCCTGGTCTATTTGGAAGGTTCCAGAATTGCCCGTATCGCCACAAGCGATGGCGGCCATGAAGGCAAAGCAAAAGGGCTGGCTGAGCACGTTGCGCGAAATTGTGGATGCCATCAAAGACATGCCTCAGGCCATGCGCCAATTGGTGTGGATGAAATTGTTTCAGTGGTACGCCATGATGTGCTATTGGCAATATGTCACCTACGCCATTGCCAGAAACTTGTTTGATACCTCCGATCCCAGCAGCACGGGTTTCAGGGATGCTGTTTTGGTCAATGGTCAAATTGGCGGTTTCTACAACGCCGTGGCATTTGTTGCAGCCCTGGCCATGGTGCCTTTTACACGCCGTTGGGGTGCAGGCAAGATGCACGCGCTGTGTTTGGTGGCGGCGGGCCTGGGCATGATGGCCATTCCACAAATTCATAGCCAGGCCTTGTTGTTCATCCCCATGATCGGAATTGGCCTTGGATGGGCCAGCATCATGGGCAATCCTTATGTCATGTTGGCTCGAAGCATTCCGGCAGAAAGAACAGGCGTTTACATGGGCATTTTCAACATGTTCATCGTGATTCCCATGTTGATTCAAGGTCTGACCTTGCCCCTGATTTACCGCTCCTTATTGGGCGGTGACCCCCGGAATGTGCTCATGCTGGCTGGGTGCTTGCTCATTGTGGCGGCCGTAGCCACTTTGCGTGTCAAGGTGCCTGAGTCCAACACATCTACCCCTGCATAAGCAGTTGAAAAAAACGTTGCAGTTGAATCCAGAAGTCGAACATACAAACCATGCGCAATGAAGTCCAATTGATCACCTATGTGGACCGTTTTGGCGGCCAGACATTGAATGAACTCCAAGAGTTGTTATCGGGGCCACTGAATGGTGCATTTGGTGGTGTGCATTTGCTGCCCTTCTTTTACAAAATAGACGGAGCCGATGCGGGCTTTGACCCCATTGACCATACGCGTGTGGATGACAGGTTGGGGGATTGGAATGACATTCGCAAACTGTCGGCCAACCTTGAGGTGATGGCCGATGTGATCGTCAACCACATGTCATCAGAATCGCCCCAGTTCCTTGACTACTCGCAAAAGGGCAGTGCATCGGAATACGACGGACTGTTCTTGACGATGGAGGCGGTATTTCCGAATGGCGCGACTGAAAATGACTTGCTGGCGGTGTACCGGCCACGTCCTGGCATGCCCTTTACGGTGACGACACTGGCCAACGGCGAGCGGCGCTTGCTGTGGACGACTTTCACCCCGCAGCAAATTGATATTGATGTCAGCACGCCAGCAGGCCAAGCCTATCTGGAATCCATCTTGCAAAAGCTCTCGCTAAGTGGCGTCAGGATGGTGCGATTGGATGCAGTGGGTTATGCGATTAAGAAAGCCGGGACAAACTGCTTCATGATGCCCGAGACCTTTGCGTTCATCAAAGCTTTCGCTCACAGAGGCCGCGAACTGGGCTTGGAAGTGCTGGTCGAAATCCACTCGTATTACAAACGCCAGATGGAAATCGCCAAGCAAGTCGACTGGGTGTATGACTTCGCTTTGCCGCCCCTTGTTTTGCATGCATTGGAGTTTGGTCGCAGCGGGCCACTGATGGACTGGATTGCACAGCGGCCTAACAATGCCGTGACTGTGTTGGACACCCATGATGGTATTGGCATCATCGACATTGGTGCGGATGCCACGGATCGCGTGAACAACCCTGGTTTGGTGCCACCGCATGAACTGGACGAATTGGTGGAGCGCATGCACCGTAATTCGAACAACCAGAGCCGCCAAGCTACCGGTGCAGCAGCTTCCAATCTGGACCTGTACCAGGTCAACTGCACCTTTTTTGATGCCTTGGGGCGCAACGAAGCCGCCTATCTGGTAGCGCGAGCCATTCAGTTCTTTGTGCCTGGCATTCCGCAGGTCTACTATGTTGGTTTGCTCGCAGGTGAAAACGACATGGACTTGTTGGATCGAACCAAGGTGGGACGTGACATCAATCGTCACTATTACTCACGTGCAGAGGTGCTCAAGGATCTGAACAAGCCTGTCGTGAAGCGCCTGATCGATCTGATGCGTTTTCGGAACACGCACATGGCCTTCGGTGGCGTATTTACCAGCGATGCACCTGCACAGCATTTGTTGACCTTCAGCTGGCAACATGGCTCAGCCAGTGCAAGACTCGAGGTCGATTTATTGGCCAAGTCCGGTCGAATCTTCGCGAGCTCGGACGATGGTGGACCGGAGTTGGTGTTTGAATTGAAGTGAATTTTGCGTTTGCCCGCATCAAAAGCCAGTCCACCATGACTGGCTTTTTTCTTGGCTGATTGAGCAACACCAACCTTTGACGCAACATGTGCAGTCGAGATGTCCCAAAAAAAGACCACCCGCAGGTGGTCTTTCATTCAATCTAACCCTTTGAAAGGGTCAGTGGCATCAGAAGTTGTACTTCAAACCCACTTTGGCCGAACGACCATTGATCGAACGAGCGGCCATGCGGCCGTCGTTGATCTCGGTATAGCCCAGCGTGTTGGTCAGGTTGTAAACACCAAAAGAAGCAGTCAGATCTTTGCTGATGGCGTAATTGGCGAAAGCGTTGACAACCGTGTAAGCAGGCAAGGTGGCTTCAAAGGATGTACCTTGAGCATCCTTGGCGCTGGAGGAGCCCACGATAGCTGCGCCCACTGTGTAAGAACCAGAAGTGTAGGTTGGGCTCAACTGGTACACCATTTTTGCTTGACGGTTGGGCGTCAGGCCGCTGCTGACAATTTTGGCATCGGTGAGTGTGACGCCGCCATTGATGCGGAACGAACCCATTTTGTACCCTGCTTCCAGCTCAATACCAGAAGCATCGTATTTGTTGGCGGTGCTCCTTTGTGTCGTTGCGTCAAAGTTGCTTTCGTCGGTCTTGGCCTTGAACACGGTGATGAAAGTGCTCAAGTTGCCTTGACGCATTTTGATACCGCCTTCGTACTGCTGAACCGTGTTGATCGGGACAACACCTGCACCACCGGCCATGGGTACGGCGGCAGAACCAAACATGATGCGGTCGGCGTTGAACGCGGCGCCTTCGCTCACGCGTGCAAACACGGCCATGTCTTTGTTGAGCTGGTAATTGGCTCCAAAGGAGTATGACGTGTTGTTCTTCTTGTAGTTGATCGTTTTGGCGTTGCCAGGACGGAATTCGTTGTCAACCGCTTGGTTGTAGGAGCCGGTAGCAACCTGGCTGTCCTGACGGATGCTGCCATCCAGCGCCCATGGACCTTTTTCCCAACCCACCACGGCGTAAGGCGATGTGGTGTTGTAAGTGGCGTCGATCGCACGTGTGCAGCAACCACCCCAGACGGCAGAACCCAATGCAGTGGCACCAAAACTATTGGTGGTGCTGTTGGACAGCAAAGCGGGATTGTTGTCCGTGGCTTGCATCAAATACTGGTTGAAGTTCCAGGTCAAGCCGACTTTTTGAACATTCAAGAACAAGCCAAATGTCGTGTTGATTTTGGAGCCATCGGCTTGAGCGAAAGATTTGCTCAATTTGATGTCATTGGTCGTGCTGCCCATGTCATCCATGGAGGTGTTGAACACGGTGTTGGTGAATGCATTGCCAGAATAGCTTTGGCCGGCATTGGGGCCTGTGGCGTAAGTGGTACCTGCAGCGGCAGGGGAGACATCGTCAGCGGGGAACAAACCAATGAAACGACCGCTCATGTTGGAGTGACGGAACTTCTCGTTCATTTTCCAGCCGTTGGCCAATTTCAACTCGGCTTCCACGCCAAAGGAATTTTGTTTGACTCGAAGGCCATCGTTCACATCGGTGTTGGTGAAAGTGTTGTCTTTTGTCAGCGTGCGATCTTTCACCCAGTATGGTGAATACATGCTGGCGACCCGGGGGTCGATGCCAGACAATTCACTCACTTTGCCGTTCGCTATCCGAACAGGCACCGGCATGTACAGTGGGCTCTGGTCATCCAGCGATTTGAAATTCAAGCGAACAAAGCCGTTGTCCAATTCTTGGGTGATGTTGGCCTTGATCTGACCACCTTGTTTGCTGTTACCTGTGGCATTGCGTGGACCTTCACCATTGTGGGTGTAACCACCCACAAAGAATCGTGTTTTGTCGCTGAGCTTGCCGCTGTAGTCGAAGTCAAGACGTTTTTCGTTGTAATTCAAGCCTGTGGTGATGCCAATGCTACCGCCAGGTTCATCACCCGTTTTGCTGATGAAGTTGATGATGCCGCCGGGCGCGTTGGTCGCCAAGGTTGATGCGGAGCCGCCACGAACCACTTCAAGGCTTTCAACGGAGTTGTCAGCGCGAAGGAACATGTCTGGGGTGGAAAAAGCCACATCACCAAACAGCATGACGGGCAAGCCATCCTCTTGGAATTGAACGTAGCGGGATCCGCCAGCCGAAATCGGCAAGCCACGCACGGTGACGTTTGCGTTACCACCACCACCACTGGATTCCGCACGGATGCCGGGAATTGAGCGGAGGATGTCCGAAGCATTGGTGGGTTGGCCTTGTAGGATCTGTTCAGAAGCGACCGTTGAGATGGAACTCGACTGCTTCATTTTGCTGGCGCCAGTCGCGGTGCCTGTGACGACAACTTCGTCCAACTTGAGCGTATCGTTGCTGCTTTGAGCGTTGGCGATGCCCAGCTGGAATATGGCGAGTGCAGCAGCTGCAGCCACTTTGGTGGGGGTGGCAATTTTACGGATGGTCATTGAATGGTCTCCAAAATATTGAAACGATTGCAAGCACCCACAATGGACTTTTGCAATGAATGATCCAAGGGTGTGACAAACAAGAATCACACGATGGATGAACGTATTCTGATAATCAATGAAAACGATTGCAATCATCCTTTTCCCAGTCTTTTGTTAGTCAGGGGTTGAATTGCGGGGTATTTGCCTCTGGGAAAGGCCAAAAACTAGGACTTTCCCTAATGTGTAAGATCAGCAACATCCGTGAGAACCTCAGGATTTTCACGGGGCTGGTATTTTCCCTAGGTATCATCAAAGTTGAATTGTGCGTAACATGCAAACGATTGCATAAAACGAATTTCGACACAAGGAGAATTGAAACAATGGACGATTACGCCAGCCGGCAAAGAAAGCCGACCAAGCACCTGATCGGGTTTGGGCTGGTGGTGGTGTTGCACCTTTTGTTCTTTTGGGCGATCAGCTCGGGCTTGGCCCGCTCGGTTGTCAAAAAGATTCAGGGTCCGGTTGAGGCTGTCTTGCTGGAGGATGCAAAGCCTGATATCCCACCACCTCCTCCGCCGCCACCACCACCCAAAAATTCACCGCCACCTCCGCCCCCTGCCTATGTTCCGCCAGTGGATGTGCAGGTGAGCAATGCGGCGCCCTCAGTGAATGCCATTGCTGCTGTGTCTGCTGTCCCGCCACCCGCAGTGGTTGCGCCTGCACCTGCACCCGTTCAACCGCCCGCACCTGTTGCGCCACCTCCTGCACCGGTCATCAAGGCAGAGCCCGTGCGTGTTGCCGCAGTCGTCAACTCAGCCAACTGCGAGAAGCCTGATTACCCCAGCGCGTCCCGTCGACTGGAAGAAGAAGGCACCGTTAGCCTGCGCTTCCTTGTCGGTGTGGATGGCAAAGTCCTTCAGTCCGAAGTGGAAAAATCCTCGGGCTTTAAACGGCTCGATGAAGCGGCCAGGGCCGGTTTGTCACGCTGCGCATTCAAGCCAGCCACGGTCGATGGCAAGCCCGAGCAGGGCTGGGCTACCATGAAATACACCTGGCGACTGGAATGATTCAGTCATGCAGTTCATCCATCTACAAATCACTTGTTAATTCATTCAGAGGAGTCCCTCATCATGTTCAAACCGTATAAAACTATTTTCTTGGGCGCAGGTTTATTGGCCAGCTTGTTCTTGTCAGGTGCTGCTTTGGCACAAGCCGCTGATGTGGCCGCAGCAGCCTCGGCCCCTGTGGCTGCGGCAGCAGCCGCTGTCGAAGAAAATCCCTACGGCCTGAGTGCTCTGTGGGCGCAAGGGGATGCCGTGGCCAAGGGCACACTGCTGATTTTGGTCTTGATGAGCATGGCCTCTTGGTATGTCATCTTCACCAAATATGCAGAACAATCCAAGTTGAACAAGCAAGCCAAAGCAGCTCAAGAGAGCTTCTGGTCTGCCAACACGGTCGAGCAGGGCAAAGACACATTGCAAGAAGGCTCGGCGTTCAGATTCATTGCTGAAAAGGGTCTGGAAGGTGCCTCCAAGCACACGGGTTTGCTGGGTGCGGTGGACTTCAACGAGTGGGTGACCATGAGCATCCAGCGTGCCATTGGCAATGTGCAAAGCCGCATGCAAGACGGCTTGGCGGTCTTGGCCACTGTGGGCTCCACTGCCCCGTTCGTGGGTTTGTTCGGGACCGTCTGGGGCATCTACCACGCGCTGGTCAAAATCGGTATCTCTGGCCAGGCTTCGATCGACAAGGTGGCAGGCCCCGTGGGTGAAGCCTTGATCATGACGGCCATCGGTTTGGCTGTGGCTGTTCCCGCGGTCTTGGGCTACAACTGGTTGGTGCGTCGCAACAAAGCGGTGATGGAGCAGGTCAATGCATTTGGCTCTGACTTGCACGCTGTGCTGCTGGGATCGGCCAAGAAGTAAATTCTTTCGGCCTGGGGCTGACCAGCACTGCAGCCCTAACCGATCACAGGAGGAGCCCAAATGGCCATGAACGTAGGCGAAGCCGATGACGAGATCATCGGCACCATCAACACCACGCCC
>JACCDK011018836.1_pt1 | contig 10451 bp, 9 predicted proteins | sample 7445871 | NCBI WGS metagenome assembly JACCDK01 (sample SAMN15323436, study PRJNA562643) | freshwater metagenome | isolation source: river surface water | place: USA:Blue River Watershed | collected 2017-08-15
AATTGGTTTGCTTATCGGAATAGGAATTGTATTGTTACAACAACATTTTCAACTAGTAATGATTACCCCTACACTCGCCTATCCTGTAGTTTTTACAGTCGCAAATGTTTTAATTGTTCTCGGAACAATTGTATCGCTAGGATTTATCGCTTCGTTAATTGCGAGTAGTCGAGTGAGTAAAAAGTTGTTGGGTTAAATTACACAAACTCATAACCCGCATACACCTCTTCGATTTCTTTCATCACGCTGAACAAACCTTCCACCTCATCTGTAGTAACTAATTTTTGTTTGTAATCTTTGAACGAATGAATGCCTTTGAAATAATTGGTATAATGACGACGCATTTCTACAATTCCCAAACGTTCGCCTTTCCATTCCATAGACCAAATTAAGTGATTTCGAGCCGCTTCTACTCGGTCAATAACGGTAGGTGTTGGCAAATGTTCACCTGTTTTGAAGTAATGTTTGATTTCGTCAAAAATCCAAGGATAACCAATCGCAGCACGACCAATCATAATTCCATCAATACCGTATTCGTTTTTATAATGCAAGGCTTTTTCGGGCGAGTCAATATCGCCGTTCCCAAAAATAGGCATCGTGATTCTAGGATTGTTTTTGACACGGGCAATGTGGGTCCAGTCAGAATGGCCTTTATACATTTGAGCTCGTGTTCGTGCATGAATCGACAACGCTTGTACGCCAATATCTTGCAAACGCTCGGCCACCTCATCAATATTGATTGAACTTTCGTCCCAACCCAAACGGGTTTTTACTGTTACAGGTAAATTGGTACTGTCAATTACGGCTTTGGTCAAACGAATCATCAAATCCACATCTTTCAAAACCCCTGCTCCAGCACCTTTACATACCACTTTTTTTACAGGACAGCCAAAATTGATATCTATCAAATCAGGATTTACTGTAGAGACAATCTTGGATGACAAAGCCATAGCTTCTTCATCACCACCAAAAATTTGAATTCCAACAGGACGTTCGTAATCAAAAATATCCAATTTTTGACGACTCTTGATTGCATCACGAATTAACCCTTCAGAAGAAATAAATTCCGAATACATCATATCGGCTCCATGTGTTTTACACAACCTACGGAATGGTGGATCACTTACATCCTCCATGGGCGCAAGAAGCAAGGGAAAATCGGGTAATTCTATGTTGCCAATCTTAATCAAAGTGCTATTTTTTTGACAAAGATAGAAAAATTAGATTTTACATTTTTTACTCCCTAATCATTCTTTAACTTCAAAAAGTAAGAACTCATTTTCCTTGCCAACTTAATGGGTTTAAAAAAAATTACTTTCCAAAGTTTTCGCCTATATTTGCAGAGTATTAGCAATCCCATTTGCTATTAAATTTTGAACTTGATATTGAAATTGAATAATGAAACACATTAGAAATTTTTGCATTATTGCGCATATTGATCACGGAAAAAGTACACTAGCTGACCGATTACTTGGGGCAACTCAAACCGTAACCGCTCGCGAAGAGAAAGCACAATTGCTTGACAATATGGACTTGGAACGTGAACGTGGAATTACAATAAAAAGTCACGCCATTCAGATGGAGTACACCTACAAAGGGGCGGATTATATCCTGAACCTAATTGACACTCCAGGACATGTGGATTTTTCCTATGAGGTTTCTCGATCTATTGCAGCTTGCGAAGGTGCCTTATTGATTGTGGATGCAGCACAAAGCATTCAAGCTCAGACGATTTCTAATTTATATTTGGCATTGGAAAATGACTTGGAAATTATTCCGGTTTTGAACAAAGTGGATTTACCAAGTGCTAACCCTGAAGAGGTGAGCGACGATATTATTGATTTATTAGGTTGTAAACTAGAAGATATTATTCACGCCTCTGGAAAAACAGGTTTTGGGGTCGAAAATATTTTGGCTGCCATAATCGAAAAAATTCCAGCTCCTAAAGGTAATAAAGACGAGCCCTTACAGGCCTTAATTTTTGACTCGGTCTACAATCCTTTCCGTGGAATTGAAGTTATTTTTCGTGTGATTAATGGCGAAATCAAAAAAGGGCAAAAAATCAAATTCATGGCTACAGGCAGTGAATATTTTGCTGACGAAATTGGTACTTTAAAATTAAATCAAGTTCCGAAACAAGTGATTTCGGCAGGAGATGTGGGGTATTTAATTTCGGGGATTAAGGAAGCCAAAGAAGTAAAAGTGGGTGATACTTTGACTGATGCCAAAGAGCCTACTCAAAATATGATCACAGGATTTGAGGATGTAAAACCAATGGTTTTTGCCGGGATTTATCCTGTAGACACTGAAGATTATGAGGACTTGAGAGCTTCTATGGAAAAACTACAATTGAACGATGCTTCTTTAGTTTTTCAAGCAGAAAGTTCAGCAGCTTTAGGGTTTGGTTTCCGTTGTGGCTTCTTAGGAATGTTGCACATGGAGATTATCCAAGAGCGTTTGGAACGTGAATTTGACATGACCGTAATTACAACGGTGCCTAACGTTTCGTATTTGGCTTACACCAAAAAAGATCCAGAAACACCACTTATTGTAAATAATCCATCGGACTTACCAGAGCCGTCTAAATTAGACCGAGTAGAAGAACCATATATCAAAGCAACCATCATTACTAAAGCCGATTTCGTTGGAAACGTAATGAGTTTATGTATTGAAAAACGCGGATTGATTACCAATCAAACGTATTTGACTACCGAACGAGTGGAGTTGAACTTTGACATGCCATTAGCCGAGATCGTATTTGATTTTTACGATCGTTTAAAAACCGTTTCTAAAGGATATGCGTCGTTTGACTATTCGCCTATTGGAATGCGAACTTCTAAATTAGTAAAATTAGATGTGCTTTTGAATGCGCAAACCGTAGATGCCCTTTCTGCATTGATTCACGAAGACAATGCGTACAATATTGGTAAAAAAATGACCGAAAAATTACGCGAGTTGATTCCGAGACAACAGTTTGACATTCCGATTCAAGCAGCAATCGGGGCAAAAATTATTGCTCGTGAAACCATAAAAGCCTTACGTAAAGATGTTACGGCCAAATGTTATGGAGGAGATATTTCGCGTAAGCGTAAATTATTGGAAAAACAGAAAAAGGGAAAGAAGCGTATGCGTCAAGTTGGAAACGTAGAGATTCCGCAAGAAGCGTTTATGGCAGTATTGAAATTGAATGACTAGAAATCACGAGGTACGATATACGAAGTACGATATACGATATACGAAGTACGAAAGTTAAAACCCAATGACAAAAGTTGTTGGGTTTTTTATTTATCCTGCAACCATTCAAACAAGCGTTTTGCATCCTGTAATTGAAATAATTTTGTCCCTTCGTTCATCGTTGCCGCCGAGCCACAAGCTACTCCCCAACGGATGACTTCTTTCAGGGTTTTATTTTGCGAAAGCGCCCAAAGCATTCCGCCCACCATACTATCACCAGCGCCCACTGTACTTCGTTTTACTACGTTCGGAGCAGGAACAAAATCATAACTGTCTTTGGTAACTAAAACCGCTCCTTGTGGCCCTAAAGAAACCGCAACCAATTCAGCACCGCCTTTAGTAATAATTTGTTGGGCAGCTTGATGAACTTCTTCCATTTCGAGACGTTCTACCCCAATTAATTTGGCTAACTCACCCACATTAGGTTTAATAAGGTACACGCCTTCATCTAGCACATTTTTCAGTGCATCACCATAAGCATCTACTATTAATTTGATATTGGATTGCTTGGCAATTCGGGCAATTTGTTGGTAAAAATTAGTGGGTAAACCTTCGTTCAAACTCCCGCTTACTACTAAATAGTCGCAATTCAATTGACGAACTACCTCAAGAATACTTTCTTTTTCTACCTCATTAATCATAGCACCTTTGAACCCAAATCGGTATTGCAAATTGGTATTGTCATCAACGGCAACGAAGCTTTCACGTGTCCAGTTCTGAATTGGAATGGTTTGACAAACTATATTTTCATTCGCCAACAACGTGTTTATCATTTCGCCTGTGGCTCCTCCCGAGGTGAAAATAGCTTTCGATTTTCCTTCTAAACGCGCAATAGCTTTAGAGACATTAATTCCGCCACCACCAGCATCAAATTGTGGATTTTCACACCGTATTTTTTGTTCCGGAACTAAACCTCTGAAATGCGCACTTTTGTCTAAAGCGGGATTCACTGTAAGCGTAACAATATTGAATTTTTCCATTTTGAGCGAATTTTACACCTATAAAGATGCAAAAAAATCGGCAAATATCCGCACAAAAACTTTGTATATTTGCCCTCTAAACTTTGTTACTCAACTATGATTGAAGATAAAAACCCACAACGAACTAGTATTTCGCAATTAGGCGAATTCGGATTGATTGACCACTTGACCAAAAACTTTGCTATCACACAACCTTCTACCTTAAAAGGAATTGGAGACGATGCGGCAGTATTGGATTTTAAAGACAAAAAAGTAGTGATTTCAACCGATATGTTAGTAGAAGGTGTCCATTTTGATTTGGCCTACATGCCTTTGAAACATTTGGGCTACAAAGCAGTGGTTACTAATGTATCTGACATCTGTGCCATGAATGCCAAAGCCACACAAATTACTGTTTCAATAGCTGTTTCCAATCGTTTTCCGCTCGAAGCCTTAGAAGAATTATTCGAAGGAATTACCTTGGCTGCCAATGAATACAAAGTAGATGTTATTGGGGGAGACACCACTTCATCTCAAAAAGGGTTGATTATTTCAATTACTGCAATTGGCGAAGCAGACGAAGCCGAATTAACCTATAGAAATGGGGCTAATTCCAATGATTTATTAGTGGTAACGGGGGATATTGGTGCTGCTTATATGGGATTGCAAGTGTTGGAGCGTGAGAAACAAGTTTTTTTAGTAAACCCCAATTCACAACCTGACCTAGATGCATATACCTATTTAATTGAACGCCAATTAAAGCCAGAGGCTCGAAAGGATGTTCGAACTTTATTACACGCTCTTGAAATTAAACCCACTTCGATGATTGATATTTCAGACGGACTCTCATCTGAAATTATTCATTTGTGCAAACAATCAAAAGTAGGATGTAATTTATATGAAGACAAATTACCTTTAGACCCACAATTTATTAGTGTTTGCGAAGAATTTAATATTGACAGCACCACAGTGGCCTTAAGTGGAGGGGAAGATTATGAATTATTATTCACCATAAAAATGGAAGACTTTGACAAAATTAAAGGAAATCCTAACTTTTCTATCATTGGACACATGACCCCAGAAAGTGAAGGCATCCATTTAGTGACACGTGCCAATACAAAAATTCCATTAAAAGCCAGAGGTTGGAATGCATTAACGGAATGATTTTATTTATTCACTATTTTATTTACTGAAATAATTTTTAATTTTAATTTTATAACCCCAAATCTTAAACAACATGAAAAAAATTTTAATTTTATTCTTTACGTTGAGTACTCCTATTATTTTTGGTCAGGAAATTATTAACAAAAATACAAAAACCCTTTCTGAAAGAAAACATGAAATCAAAATTGGTGCTATTAAACTTTTAGCTGGACCTATTTTTGAGGGTACTTATGAGTATATTTATTCAAAAGATTTTACATTTGGCTCTTCTATTTTAGTAGATCTTCAAAATAAAAATATATGGGATGAAAATTTTTCTTTAACCCCATTTGCGCGTTTTTATTTTCAAGAGAGTAAAGAATATGGTGCAAAAGGTTTTTTTGTTGAAGGTATTGCGAAATTGGCAGTTGGTAAAAATGAATTATACAAAGAAATTTATTCAAATTATGAATCCAAAAAATTTACTGCAGGAGTGCTAGGATTATCATTGGGTAAAAAATGGATAAATCATTCAGGATTCGTTTTTGAATCATTAATTGGCTTCGGAAGAAGTATTATAAATACTAATAATGCGCCAGATGTTTTCTTTAGAGGTGACCTAAGTCTTGGCTATAGATTTTAAATCAAAAAGTCCCAAACTCAATTGAATTTGGGACTTTTTGATATCATATATCTACTATCGTATATCGTACTTTAACTGTTCATTTTCATTAACCAACTTTTCATTGATACCTCGTTTTCAATAATTGATTTTAAATCAGCAATTTTAACTCGGTCTTGTTTCATAGTATCTCTATGACGTATAGTAACCGTTTGGTCTTCGGCCGTTTGATGATCAACAGTAATACAGAAAGGGGTTCCTAGAGCATCTTGTCTTCTATAGCGTCTTCCTACTGCATCTTTCTCATCATAAGCTACATTGAAATCCCATTTCAAATCAGCAATGATTTCTTGGGCAATTTCTGGCAAACCATCTTTTTTAACCAATGGTAAAATAGCTGCTTTAGTTGGCGCCAAAACCGCAGGCAAACTCAAAACAGTCCTGGTAGACCCGTCTTCTAGAGTTTCTTCTTTTAAGGAAGTAGCAAAAACAGCTAAGAACATTCTATCCAAACCTACTGAAGTTTCTACCACATAAGGCACATAGTTTTGATTCAATTCTGCATCGAAATACTGTAATTTTCTTCCTGAGTATTGTTCGTGTGCTTTCAAATCGAAATCCGTACGAGAATGAATTCCTTCCAATTCTTTGAATCCAAATGGAAAATCAAATTCGATATCGGCAGCTGCATTAGCGTAATGTGCTAATTTTTCATGATCGTGAAAACGGTATTTTTCTTTTCCTAATCCTAGTGATAAATGCCATTTTAAACGGGTAGCTTTCCAATATTCGTACCATTGCATTTCTTCGCCTGGACGCACAAAAAATTGCATTTCCATTTGTTCGAATTCACGCATACGGAAAATAAACTGCCTCGCTACAATTTCATTTCTAAATGCTTTCCCTGTCTGAGCAATTCCAAAAGGAACTTTCATACGTCCAGATTTTTGTACATTCAAGAAATTCACAAAAATTCCTTGTGCCGTTTCTGGGCGCAGGTATAAATCCATCGCATTTTCTGCTGATGCACCTAGTTTTGTTCCAAACATTAGGTTGAACTGCTTCACATCGGTCCAATTTTTAGAACCACTTTCTGGACAAGCAATTTCTAATTCTTCAATTAACGCTTTTACATCAGCTAAATTTTCTGTCTCTAAAGAGCGTGCCATTCTTTCTAGAATCGCTGTTTTTTTAGACAAATAATCTATCACACGTGGATTAGTTGTTTTGTACTGCTCTTCATCAAAGGAAGCTCCAAAACGTTCTCTAGCTTTCTCTATTTCTTTTTGTGCTTTCTGATTTAACTTTTCAGCATAGTCCTCAATCAAAACATCTGCACGATATCTTTTTTTCGAATCTTTGTTGTCAATCAACGGGTCGTTAAATGCATCAACGTGACCCGATGCTTTCCAAGTGGTAGGATGCATCAAAATAGCCGCGTCCAATCCCACGATATTTTCATTCATTTGAACCATTGATTTCCACCAATATTCACGAATATTTTTTTTCAATTCAACACCGTTTTGTGCGTAATCATACACCGCACTCAATCCATCGTATATTTCGCTTGAAGGAAAAATAAATCCGTATTCCTTTGCATGCGAAACGACATTCTTAAATAAATCTTCTTGTTTTGCCATAGTACTGCAAAAATATAAAAAGTGTCCTTAAAAAAAAGAAAATAGTTAAAGTTTGAAGCCCTGATTTTCTTATTTTTATGTTTCCTAACCCAAATCGTATGCTTAAATATATCCTAAATCTATTTTTTCCTCCTGTTTGTTGTGGATGTGATACTTTTTTGTTACCAAATGAAAATAGCATTTGTACCCATTGTCGCCATGAATTTCCTATCACCAATCATCATCTAAACCATGAAAACGAGGCTTATAAAAAGTTCTATGGTCGAATTCCCGTTGAACATGTTTCCGCTTTGGCCTATTTTCATAAAAAAGGAATTGTGCAACAACTTATTCATAATTTAAAATACCGCGGACAGGAAGAAATTGGAGCTCTTTTGGGAGCATGGTATGCTGAAGATTTACGTACAATAAATAATCTGACAACGGTTGACTTGGTAATCCCTGTTCCGTTGCATCCCAAAAAATTAAGAGAAAGAGGGTACAACCAAACAACTCTATTTGGAAAAACAATTGCAGAAAAACTTCATATTCCTTTTGAACCAAATATCTTATACCGACGAAAATATTCCAAAACCCAATCTAAAAAAGACCGTATAAGCAGAGCCGAAGGGATCGACACCATTTTTAATGTTGTCGTTGCCGAGTCCAACTACAATAGACATTTTTTATTAGTGGATGATGTCATTACCACGGGAGCCACTCTAGAGGCTTGCGCCAAAGCTTTATTAAAAATTCCCGGTGCCAAAATCAGTATTGTTTGTATGGCAATGGCCGATTCATAGCGCTTATGGTGCGAAAAAAGAGTATTCGCTTTTTACCACATAGAAACATAGATTATAAAGATTAAATTAAGAATTAGATAGACGTTATACTATTCACATAGCTATGCGAAAAATGGTGTCATTTCTATACTTTCTTATAAACAAATTAAAACCTATGTTTCTATGTGGTGAATATTTTATAATTTGAAATTGACTTTTGAAATTGTAATTTTTTTCTTAAATCTTAAAAAATAAATTTATATTTGTCTAGTTGAACCCAAATTATGACCCAAATCACAATGAAAATTAAACCCCTTTTAATTACCTTATTTATAGCTGGAACCTCAGTTGTTTTTGCCCAACAAACACAACCAAAAGTAGGATCTGACAGAGATTCACATGGTTGCATAGGTTCAGCAGGTTACACCTACTCTCAACTAAAAAAAGAGTGCATCCGCACGTTTGAACAAAAAATCCAATTGAAAGAAATAACCCCCAATGGCAATTATACCGCAGCAATTATTTTTAACAAAGACCAATCCAAAGCTGAAATCTTCTTAAAAGAAGAAAAAAATAGCGTGATTCTTAATCGTAGTTCAAAAGGTATTTGGAAAAATGCTACTTACAGTTTGAAACAGGACAAGGGTTTTATGTTGTTTCAGAACATGAAAGTAATTTATAAATCTCTATTATAATTAAGCCTAAACGACTCTTTAATAAAATTATAACACAATTGCGTTTTCTATTTAAAGTTAAATGACTAATTTTGAAGTCACTTTTTAATATTCACTTAAATAAATATACCATGGCTTTTGAATTAGCACCATTACCTTACGCTTACGATGCGTTAGAACCGCACATTGATGCACGCACTATGGAAATTCACCATACAAAACACCATAATGCTTATACTACTAACTTAAATGCTGCTATTGCAGGAACTGATTTAGAAGGAAAGACTATTGAGAATATCTTAATCAATTTAGACAAAACCAATACTGCTGTTCGTAACAACGGGGGTGGTTTTTACAACCATAATTTATTTTGGTCAGTAATGTCTCCAAATGGAGGAGGCTTGCCAACAGGTGAATTATTGGAAGCAATTGAAGCTTCTTTTGGAACTTTTGAAGAGTTTAGAGCAAAATTTGCTAAAGCTGGGGCTACTCAATTTGGTTCAGGTTGGGCTTGGTTGTGTGTACACAAAGGAGGTAAATTAGATATTTGCGGAACACCAAATCAAGACAATCCATTAATGCCAGAAGTTGGTTGTGGAGGAACACCAATCCTTGGAATGGATGTTTGGGAACACGCTTACTACTTGCACTACCAAAACAGAAGACCTGATTATATTGAAGCTTTTTTCAATGTAATTAATTGGACAGAGGTAACTAGACGTTTTGTTTTAGACAAATAGTCTTTGAATACAGTTTAAATTTAAAAGCCGCTGAGATTATCAGCGGCTTTTAAATTGTATTGAATTTTTCCAATCTTTATAAAATAAAAGAGGAGGAATTACTCCCTCCTCTTTTGCCCCAAATCTACCATAAACTCAACCTACTAATGTAAATGGTAGTGTAAATGTATGCCTGCAATACCCGTAAATCAATTTAATTAGATAAACAACCTAAATATTCGATAAAAGGTTTTTTTATTCTTTATTAATAGGCTCTAGCGTCTTTTCCTTCGTAGAAATTCATAAAAGCACGATTCACTACTCTATTACCTCCCGGAGTTGGATAATCTCCTGTAAAATACCAATCTCCTAAATTTTTCGGACACGCTATGTGTAAATCTTCTACCGTTTGGAAAATAATTTTTACTTCCGCATTGATTTCAGAAGAACTTAACATCTTAGCAATTTTATCGGAGATTTCTTCTGGCGTAAAAGGCTCATAAATAGCCGTAACATAATTGACTACTTCTGCATCTATGAAATTTTCTTGCGCTTTACATTTAGCATACACCTCATCGACTATATGGTATAAATTACGTTCTTTAAGCAATTCTAATGCCGCTCTAAAGGCCACTAAGCCTTCTAGCTTTGCCATATCTATTCCGTAACAATCAGGATACCTAATTTGTGGTGCAGATG
>JACCDK010167084.1_pt1 | contig 10450 bp, 11 predicted proteins | sample 7445871 | NCBI WGS metagenome assembly JACCDK01 (sample SAMN15323436, study PRJNA562643) | freshwater metagenome | isolation source: river surface water | place: USA:Blue River Watershed | collected 2017-08-15
ACACCAAGCTCGCGCCCCTTTTCGCCGAGGACGCCTTTCTCGAAGACCCGATCTGGGGCGAGTACCGCGGCCGCGAGGCGATCCTCGGCTTCATGACCAAGATGGTCGAGGAGATGGGGGAGCGGAAAATCAGGTTCACCGTCGACGAGATCTGCGGCGACGATCATGCGGTGTGGGCGCGCTGGACGATGCACGTCGAGGGCGGCCCCTCGCGCTGCGGATGCGGCCTCTACAAAGTGGAAGGCGGAAAGCTCACCTATTACCGCGACTACATGGACCCGGCGGGGGAATAATTCTCGTCAGTGCGAGGCCGAAGGCCGCGGCAATCCAGAGCGGGGCGCGTGACACTCTGGATTGCTTCGCTGCGCTCGCAATGACGGGCACGGGTCACATCGCCCGGTAATCCGGGTGGCCGCTGGCGATGATCTGGAGCACCGGCAGGGGAAAATCGGGGTTGGGCTCGTTCCCGGGCTGATCGTCCAGCGGCAGCTTCCAGTCCATGATGTATCGGCGGCGCGCGATCCGCCATTCGCCGTCCCTTCTGGCGAATTCGTCGAGATAGCGGCCGCCATAGAGCCCGCCCGACCACGTGCCATCGTCCTGCTGGCGGATGCCCGTGGCAAATCCATAGCATTCGACGCTCGCCCGGTCGGCCGCCTGGAATGCGATCGAGGGCGTGCTCAGGAAATGCCAGCGCCGCTGGCTGGCGCGTTCGATCTGCATCACCACGGGGAGGAAATCCGCCGCGCTGCCGGTGAAGAAGCCGTAATCGATCTGCGCATCGGGCCAGAAACAGCCGGCCTGCCCCTCGTCGTCGAGCCAATCGAGCGTGCGCGAATAGCGTTGCAGCACATCGGTGATCGCCTGCCGGTCGAGCAGCTGCTGGAGTTGCGCCATGCTTGCGGGTTCGGGGCTCATGCCCGCTCGCTCCACCAGGCGGGGATCGAGAGCGGGAAACGCTCCTGGGCGGTCTTCATGGCCTCGCTCGCATCGGGGGGCAGCGGCGGATCCTCGGTCGGCGGTAGCCCGCCACCCGCGCCCGCGACCGGGCCGACATATTCGAGCTTGATGCCCGCCAGCACGTCGGCGAAGTCGTGGCCCTCGTGGTGATCGCTCATCTGGTGGTGGTAGAAGGCCCACTTGTCCCTGAAGGAGAGCAGGCAGTAGTAGGACAGCGGCTCCTGTCCCTTCCAGTATTCATAGCGGATCACGCCCTCCTCGGTGCCGAAGGTCTGTTTGATCATGTCGTGCATGATCGCCTCCCACTTGGCCTCCTTGCCGGGCTTGATCTGGATATGGGCGAGCAGCGTGGCCATCAGGGCGTCTCCATGGGTGTGAGGTTGAGCAGCAGCCGGTGGATGCCGAGCATGATCCCGCCCTGGTGGCGGAAGTCGTTGCCCGATGCGTAGGCGAGGTCGGCGAAAGCGTCGGCGAGCCTATCCCACGCGATCATCTGTTCGAGCCGCGAGATGTTCGATCCCGGGCAGGAGCGCGGCCCCTGGCTGAAGGCGAGGTGGCGGGTGGCAGCCTTGCGCTCGAGTTTGAGGTCGAGCGGGTCTTCGAACTCGTCGGCGTCGATATTGGCGGCGGCCCATCTGAGATGGAGCATCGAGCCAGCGGGGACGTGGACGCCCTGGAACACCTCGTCCCGGGCGCAGATGCGGGTCGAGAGGCCCTGCGTCGGCGAGCGCAGCCGCATCCCCTCCTCGATGAAGGTGCGGATCAACGCGCGGTCGCCGCGCAGGCGCGCGAACATCCCCGGCCGCTCGCACAGCAATTGCGCCTGTTCGGCGAGGGCATATTGCGTCGTCTCGAGCCCGCCGATGACCATGGCGTAGACCACGCCATTGATCTCGTCGTCGGTGAGCTTGCGCCCGAGCGCCTGATATTCGACCTGGGTGAGGAAGCTCACCATGTCGTCCTGCGGGTTGGCGCGCTTCTCGCGGGTTTTCTCGGCGACATATTCCTTCATCCCCGCCAGCAGCCGGAACTTCTCGGCGGATTGCTCGGGGGTGAGGATGTTCTTGTGGCTCGTCCCGATCACGTAGGACATGACCTGCGCATTGCCCCATTGTTCGAGCCGGGGGATGTCCTCCTGCGGAAAGCCCAGCACGCTCGCCATCACCCGCTGCGGCAGGGGGCGGGCGAAATCGGCGACGAAATCGACCGGCTCCCCGGCGCGCGCCTTCGCCAGCATCCCGGCGATCAGAGCGTCCACGTGCCCCGTGATCATCCCCGCGTGCCGCGTGCAGCCCGGCCCGACCCACGGATCGGTCAGCTCCTTCCTGTGCGCACGCCACAGATCGGGCGTCGGGCGCAGCGAGACGATGCTCGCGACCATCGCGTCGATATCGGGAATGTGGCTCGGCATCTCGCCCGATTGCTGGATATGCGCGACCAGCAGAGAGAGCGTGGGGGGAAAGCGTTCCCAGTCCATCACCACGCGGCGCACGTCGTCATATTTCGTGAGGACGAAAGCATCGCTGCCCGGGGTCAGCCCCTCACCTGCGAGGCGCTGCACCGGGGCCTCGGCATGGAGGATCGCATAGGCCGCGTACCAGTGTTCCTGCGCGCCCGGAGCGAACAGGTCGACCTCTGCCAGGCTGCGCGGGTGTTCCGCCTGCAATCCGCCTCTCCCCTGCGGCAGCGCCTCGCTTAGCGAATCCGCCAATTGCTGATGCAGCGCTTGTCCCGCAGCCTCGACCTTACGGAAATGGCCTTTTTTAAGAGGCCGACGGGGAGAGAGACGTGAGCCGAATTGCCAAGCTGGCGCCGGACCAGTGGGACGCGCGCCTCGTCGCGGCGATCCAGCCGGACAATCTGACCGATCTGGAACAGGGCCTGACGCGCTACTTCGCGCATTGCCCCGAACAGGCCCTGGGCCTGATGGGCTTCGGCGGGGCGCTGAAACGCAATCGCTCCCTGCCCGAACGGCTGGTGGAACTGGTGCGGCTGCGCGTCGCCTTCTTCAACCAGTGCCGCTCCTGCATGGCGATCCGCTATTCCGATGCGGTCGCCGACGGCGTGACCGAGGGGCTGGTGTGTTCGCTGGAGCGCCCGCAGGAGGCGGAGAACCTCTCGGCGGCCGAGAAAGCCGCGATCCGATATGGCGAGCTGATGGCGACCGACCACCTCGCCATCAATGATGCGGTCTACGCCGATCTGCGCCAGCACTTCAGCGAAGCCCAAATCGTCGAGCTGGGCATGACAGTCGCCTTCTTCGTCGGCTTCGGCCGGCTCGCGGCGACGTACCACATGGTCGAGGAACTGCCCGAGGCGTTCCGCACCGCCGAGACCATCGCCCCGTGGGGCGCAGACACAATCGAGGTGCGCTGATGAACTCGCAGCCCCAGATCAACCTCTTCGATCCCGAACTCCAGCAGTGCCCCTATGAGGCCTACAAGACGCTGCGCGACGAGGCGCCGGTCTACAACATCCCCGGCACGCAGATCTACGTCGTCAGCCGCTACGATCACGTGCGCGAGGTGCTGATGGACCCGCAGCGCTTCCCCTCCACCGCCGCGAACGAGCTGATGCGCGCCAGCCCGACCGATGCCGAACGCGGGCGCAAGGTCGCGGCGCGGTTCAGGGAAAAGGGCTGGCTTCCCGGCCCGACGCTCGCCGCACGCGACGATCCCAACCACAAGCAGATGCGCGCGATGTTCAACGAGGCCTTCAAGCCGAGCCGCATCAAGGACATCGACCCGCGCGTCGAAACCCTCGCCTACGAGCTGATCGACGAATTCCTCGACGACGGAAAATGCGACTGGGTGCGCCAGTTCTGCGTGCCGCTGCCGCTGTTCATCATCGGCGAGCAGATGGGCGCCAAGCGCGAGGACATGTGGCGCATCAAGGGCTGGACCGACGCCTTCTTCCACCGCATCTCGCTGATGCTGCCCGAGGACAAGCACCTCGAGATGGTCGACCGCGAGATCGAGGCGCAGCACTATTTCCAGCCGATCTTCGAACGCTTGCGCAAGGAGCCGGATGGCTCGCTGATTTCGGTGCTGGTCAACACCGTGATCGAAGGCTGGGGCCGGCCCCTCACCGACGAGGAACTCCACGCCGAGATGATGGCCGACACCTTCGTCGGCGGCTCTGAGACGACCACCAACGCGCTCGCAGCGGGGATGAAGCTGCTGATCGAGAACAAGGACGTGTGGGCCAAGCTCAAGGCCGATCCCGACAAGTATATGCGCAATTTCGTCGAGGAGGTGCTCAGGCTGGAAAGCCCGGTGCAGAGCCTGATGCGCTTCACCCACAAGGATGTGGAACTGGACGGGGTGACGATCCCGGCGGGCTCGGTCGTCAATGTCCGCTACGGCGCGGCCAACCGCGACGAGCGCTTCTTCGAATGCCCCGAGAAGCTCGATCTCAAGAGGCCCAAGGCGGGGGCGCACATGGCCTTCGGGTCGGGCACGCACCACTGCCTCGGCGCGCCGCTGGCACGGCGGGAGCTGACCTGGGGCTTCCAGGCCGTGGTCGACCGCTTCGAGGACATGGGGTTCGCCGAAGGGCAGAACGACTTCAGCTACCACCCGCACTTCCTGCTGCGGTCCTTGAAGCAGCTGAATATCGAGTTCGAGGCGAAGAAGCGCTGAGATGGCGACCCTGCTCAGGCCCGCGCCGCAGCGGATCGATGTCACGCCGCAGCCGATGCCACGGCTTTCGAACAGGCCGATCGACGGCAGCCGCTACTGGTCGCGCGAGTTCATGGACCGCGAGTGGGACGGGATCTGGACCAAGGCCTGGCTGATCGGGGGCCTCGCGAGCCAGGTCGCCAAGCCCGGCGACTTCTTCACCTATGACATCGGGCGCGAATCCATCCTCGTCACCCATGGCGAGGACGGGCAGATCCGCGCCTTCTACAATGTCTGCCCGCATCGCGGAAAACGCCTCGTGATGGAGGAGGAGGGCCACTCCAAGCGCCTTGCCTGTTCCTATCACGGCTGGCGCTTCACGCCGGAGGGCGAGCTCAATTTCGTCCCCTGTCCCGAGGATTTCGCCGGCGGCAACCCTTGCGGCAAGGTGCGGCTGGAAGAGGTGAAGTGCGAGGTCTTTGCGAGCTTCGTCTGGGTCAATCTCGATCCCGCCGCCACCCCGCTCGCCGACCACCTCGGCCCGGTGGCGCACCAGATCGCGGGCTACCGCATGGAGCAGATGCACCGCACCCACTGGGTCACGCTGGAAGGCGACTGGAACTGGAAGTGCGTGCAGGACAATTTCAACGAAAGCTACCACCTGCCTTTCGTCCACCCGCAGACCCGCTTCGTGATGGAGCAGAGCTACAAGGAGTGCCAGTTCGATCTCTACGCGCCGCACGGCCATGCGCGCATGTTCATGCCCGGATCACGCCCGGCGCGGTCCTTGCGCGGACACACCGATACGGTGCTCGAGATGATGAGCCGCGAGCTGACCTATTGGGGGCTCGATCCGGAAGACTTCCGCGATGATCCGCTGCGCACCCGCGAGGCGCTCCAGCAGGCCAAGCGCGAGAAGGGGGCGCAGAAGGGCTACGATTTCGCGCATTTCCACGATGCCCAGCTGACCGATCACTTCCACTACACGATCTTCCCCAACATCTCCTTCAGCCTGAAGCCCGACGGCTGCATCTGGCTGCGCGCCGATCCGCACCCGACCGATCCCGAGCGCTGCTATTTCGACATGTGGTACTTCACCTGGTTCCCCGAGGGCGTCGATCGCTACTACGCCTATTCGATGGGACAGGAGGTCGATCGCACGGTTCCGGTGCCGCACCAGCGCGGCGTGGTGGGCGAGCTTTCCTGCGGCCCCGGCATCGATCAGGACGTGAGGATCTGGAGCGAGCAGCAAAAAGGCCTGCGCTCAAGGGGCTACAAGGGCGGGCATCTGGCGGGACAAGAGGCGCGGGTGCGGTTCTTCCACGATACGATTGATCGGTGGGTGGGGGAAGGCTAGGCGTTCGCCAAAGCCGCCGTCCGCCCAGCGATATAGCCGAAGGTCAGCGCCGGGCCGAGTGTGCCGCCCGCGCCCGCGTAGATCCCGCCGGTGGGACAGGCGATGGCATTGCCCGCGCCCAGCAATCCGGGGATCGGCGCCCCGTCATGGCCCAGAATGCGCGCCTGCCCGTCCGTCCTCGGCCCGCCATTGGTGCCGAGCAGTCCCGAGCTGATCTCGACCGCGTAGAACGGCGCTTCCCGGATCGCCCCGAGCGTTACCGCCGCGCCCCCCTTTTCTTTGGCCCGTGAGCGGTCGCCGTAGAAGTGGTCATAGGCGCTGTTGCCGCGCCCGAATTCCGGATCGCGGCCTTCATCGGCATGGACGTTGAAGCGGGCCACGGTCTCCACCAGCGCGTCTGCCTCAAGGCCGATCTCCCCGGCCAGCCCTTCCAGCGTATCGGCCCGCGCCACCCAGTCGGGCATCGGCTGGCCCGGCTGGCGCGTGCCGAGCGGATAGCGCGCGGCATATTGCGCGTCGAAGATGAGCCATGCGGGCAGGTTGGCGTAATCGTAGGTCGCCGGGTCGAACTGGTGGAACACCCCGCCCAGCGCCGAGTAATTCGCCGCCTCGTTGCAGAAGCGCTGGCCCGAGCGGTTGACCATGATCGAATGGGGCACGGTGCGCTCAATCAGAATGATCTGCGCGCGTGGCTCGCCGCTCGCCCAGGGCGCGTCCGGCGTCACCAGCGTGGGCGCCCACCAGGCGCTCGTCATGTTGCCGAGCTTCGCGCCTGCCGCCATCGCCAGCTTCAATCCGCCGCCCGTGCCGGTGGGCGGGCTGGCGGGCGCGGTGACGGGGCCGCGCAGGAAGGTCTGGCGTGCCTCCGCGTCCCATTCGAAGCCGCCGGTGGTGATGATCACCCCGCGCCGCGCGGCCAGCGCGAAGGGCGCGCTGTCCTTCGTGCCCTCGATGCCGGTGATGCGCTCGCCGTCCCTGACCAGCCGCTTCGTCTCCACCCCGAGGATGGGCTCGATCCCGCGCGTCAGGCAGGCCTTCAAGAGCCGCGCGACCATCGCCTGCCCGAAGCCGCATTGCCGCGCCGCCATGCGCTGGCCCAGCACCTCCATGGGCGGCATCGCGCTCGCGCCGCCCAGCGGCGTCTCGCGCAGCATCAGCGGCTTGGGTTCCTCGATCGCATAGATTTTCGTCGCCCATTCGCCGAGCGTCGTCAGATCGAACAGATCATGGTCGAGCGCGCGGCTACCTTGCGGCTTCGCGCCCGGGCGGTCGGTGTAATAGTCGGGATAGCCCGGCAGCACCGAGACGGCGAGCGCGCCGGCGTCTTCCAGAAAGGCCAGCGCCTCCGGCCCGCGGTCGACGAAGGCTTCGAGCGTTTCGGGGACGAGATCACCGTGGTCCAGGCTGCGGAAATAGGCGAGCGCGTCCTCGCGGGAATCGCTCATACCGGCCGCGCGCATCCGGGGATTGTCCGCCACCCAGATCACGCCGCCCGAGATTGCCGAGGTGCCGCCGATGCGGTCCCACCGCTCGACCAGCGCGACCGATGCGCCCGCATCGTGCGCCGCCAGCGCGGCGGCCATGCCGGCCGCCCCTGTCCCGAGAATGATGACGTCCACTTCGCTCATGCCCGTGGTTAGACGCCCCGGAAGGGCCGCGCGGCAACCCGTCATTTTGGCAAGGTGCGTTTGTGTTCGCGATGCTCTTTAACCCGTCATTGCGAGCCGCGTCGCCTGCGGCTCCTCGCAATGACGAGAGGAAAACACATGAAACTGGCAGGAAAGGTCGCCGCGATCACCGGGGGCACGGCAGGCATGGGGCGCGGCATCGCCGAGGCGTTTCTGGCCGAGGGCGCCAGGGTCGCGCTCTTCGCGCGCAATGCCGAAAAGGGCGCCAAGGTGCTCGCGGAGCTGGGGGCGGGCGCAAACGCGCTGTTCGTCGCAGGCGATGTGATGAGCCAGTCCGATCTCGAGGGCTTCGTCGACAAGGTGGCGGCGCATTTCGGAACGCTCGACATTCTGGTCAACAATGCGGGCGGCGCGGGCGATCTGCAGCCGCTCGTCAACCTTTCCGACCACGCCTTCGACGAGGCGATGAAGTGGAACGTCTATTCGACCTTCTGGGCCTCACGCCGGGCGCTGCCGACCATGCTGGAGAAGGGCTTCGGGCGGATCATCAACATCTCCTCGATGGAGGGCAAGCACGGCAAGCCGGTGCTGACCGCTTACAGCGCCGCCAAGCACGCGGTGAACGGGATGACCAAGAGCCTCGCACGCGAAGTGGGTGCGGCGGGCGTGACGGTCAACGCGATCTGCCCGGGCATCGTCATCACCGACATCATCAGGAACAACGGACCCGCCACCGCCAAGGCGATGGGGCTCGAGTTCGAGGAGATGATCGACCTCTTCGCGCAGGAAGCCGCGATCAAGCGGCCGAACACGGTCGAGGAGGTGGCTGCGGTGGCGGTGCTGCTCGCCAGCGAGGCGGGCGGCGGGATCACCGGCCAGCAGATCAGCGTCGATGGCGGGACGGCGCAGTACTAGGCGGGCAGTAGCGGAGCTCCAGCGCGTTCCAGACCCCGTCCAGACCCCATCCAGACGCGTTCAGGCGCGCTCTAGGCTGGTTCCAGCGGGGCATCGGCGGCAGTGTTTCACGTGAAACACTGCCGCCCGCCGGTTTTACTGCTGCAACTTCGCCATTGCCGCCCCGACCGCTGCGGCAACATCATGGGCCTGCGGATTGCCGCGCATGATGAGGCCGCCATTGGGCTGGATATTCGCCCCCGTCACATAGGCCTGGTCGGTGCTGAGCCAGAGGCAGGCATGGGCGACATCGTCGACCGTGTTGAGCCGGCCCATCGGGTAGCGCGGCAGGAAGGCATCGGTGAGCCCGGGCACCTGAAAGCTCTCGTGGGTCATGGGGCTATCGGTAAAAGCGGGCGAGACGGTGTTAGCCTTGATTCCCAAGTGCCCGTAATCATTGGCAACACACTCGATCAGCGCCTCAGAGCCGCGCTTGGTGCCGATATAGGCGGCGTGGTTGGTGATGATCGCCTTGGTCGTCGCCGAGGACAGCGAGATCAGCGATCCGCCAGTGGGTGCCTGCGCGCTCATGACCCGCACGAAGGCCTGCAGGAAGTGGTGCACCCCCTTGAACTGGAGATCGACGATCTGGTCGAGCTGTTCGTCGGTGATCTCCTCGAGGCTGGCGAGCAGGCCCCAGCCGGTGGTGTTGATGGCGATATCGACCCGCCCGAAAGCGGCCACCGCCTTGTCGGCCATGGCGTTGACCTCGGGCTTCTTGGCGATATCACACAGCGCATATTCGCCTTTTAATTCAGCAGCTAACGCAGCGAGCGGCGCTTCCTTGCGGCCTGCGACCATGACCTTCGCGCCTTCCTGCGCGAACAGGCGGGCGATGGTCTGGCCCATGTTGCCTTCCGATGCCGCCCCCAGAATGACCGCGGTCTTGCCCTGCAATTGTCCCATCACGAGTCTCCTCTCTCGGGCGGCGGAGTAACACGCCGCGGCATCCTCGGACCCTTGCCAAAAGTGGGCATTGTCGCTGCGCCCCCTCGCGCCCGATAGCTGGTCCCGACAAGGGAGAGAGCGAGATGTTTACCGGACCCCTCGAGGATCGCGTGGCGATCCAGGAACTGAACGGCACCTATGCCGATGGCGTGGTGCGGATCGACGCCGCGACCTGGGCGACCGTCTGGGCGGACGATGCGGACTGGGACCTGATGGGTCACCAGACCAAGGGCAAGGAGGCGATCGTCGCCTTCTGGAATGGGGCCATGTCAGGCCTCGAGGCGGTGAGCTTCCACTGCGTGCCCTGCATGATCGAGGTCACCGGAAACACCGCCAGGGCCCGCGTCCAGACGCAGGAGATCCTCAAGCCCAAGGAGGGCAAGGCGCGCCATGTCGGCGGGCTCTACGAGGACGAGCTGGCCAAAATCGATGGCCGCTGGCTGTTCACCAGCCGCAAGTTCAGGATCATCGCCGAATTCGGCATTTAGCTTTCGGCTTCGCTGACGCGAACCGCACATCGTCCTCTCTGCCTCCCCACCCGGCCACCAAGTGTACCACTATGCTGTGGTGGCCGGGCGGGGAGGCAGAGCGGGCGGTCTGAACCGCAGGAGAAAAAAGTGGCAAAGATCGTGATTTCCGCCCAGATCGACCTCGATCCGGCCCAGCGCGAGGAGGCTCTGCGCCGCGCCCGCCCGCATATCGAGGCGGCGCTGGCGGAGAAGGGCTGCATCCACTACGACTGGAGCGCCTGCTCGATGAACCCCGCGCGGGTCAACGTCTTCGAGGAGTGGGAAAGCGAGGAGGATCTCGCCGCTCATTTCCGCGACCCGGCCTACACGGGGATGCGCGACCATATCGGCCAGTTCGGGATCACGGCAGCGGTCAGCCGCAAGTACCGGGTCGATGCCGAAGGCCCGGTCTACAACGACCAGGGCGTCGCCACCGAAGCCTTCGACTAAGCGGCCCCTTGATTCTGGGCGCGA
>JACCDK011541454.1_pt1 | contig 10450 bp, 6 predicted proteins | sample 7445871 | NCBI WGS metagenome assembly JACCDK01 (sample SAMN15323436, study PRJNA562643) | freshwater metagenome | isolation source: river surface water | place: USA:Blue River Watershed | collected 2017-08-15
CAAAGACCGCATCGGTATCGCAATGATCGATGCTGCCGAGGCCACTGGCGAACTGCAGCCTGGTGGTGCAATCGTCGAAGCGACTTCGGGAAACACCGGTATCGCCCTCGCCATGGTTGGTGCAGCCCGCGGCTACCGAGTGATTCTGACCATGCCAGACTCGATGTCGCGTGAGCGTCGTGCCCTGCTTCGTGCCTACGGTGCCGAGCTCGTGCTAACCCCGGCTGCCGAGGGAATGCGTGGGGCCGTTGCCAGAGCCGAAGAGATTGGACTGAACCAAGGCGCGGTTCTAGTTCGTCAGTTTGCCAACCCGGCAAACCCAGAGATTCACCGCAACACCACCGCAAAAGAAATTTGGCGCGACACCAACGGTGAGGTAGCCGCACTGGTTGCCGGCATCGGAACCGGAGGAACCATCACCGGCGTTGGTCAGGCTTTGAAAGAACTCAACCCAGACATCAAGATCATCGCCGTCGAGCCAGCCGCTTCGCCGATTCTCAATGGCGGAACCCCAGCCGGTCACCCGATTCAGGGAATCGGTGCCAACTTTGTGCCAGAGATTCTCGACACCAAGGTCTACGACGAGGTGTTGGATGCTCCGACCGAAGAGGCAGTCAAGTGGGCCCGTCTCGCGGCCTCGGGTGAGGGCATTCTCGCCGGAATCTCTTCTGGTGCAGCACTGTGGGGTGCCAACCAGGTGGCTTCACGACCAGAGTTCGCTGGCAAGAAAATTGTCGTGATCATTCCGTCGTTCGGTGAGCGCTACCTGTCGACCATCCTCTACAAAGACCTGGTCGAACTAGACGACTAGTTTTTGGCGGGCATCCCTCGTTTAGACTTGGGGTACTTTGATAAACATTCGTGAAGACATCCGCGCCGGACTGGCCAAAGACCCTTCGATGCGCAGCGGGTTCGAGCTTTTTATGACCTCACCCGGCTTGCACGCCGTTTGGGGTTACCGCTGCGCCCACCAACTCTGGAAGTGGCGTCGTCGAATTTTGGCACGGATGCTCTCAAACTGGTTGCGCTTTCTAACCGGCATTGAAATTCACCCGGGCGCCAAGATTGGCCGCCGTTTGGTGATCGACCACGGAATGGGCGTTGTCATTGGTGAAACCGCAGTGATCGGCGACGATGTTTTGATTTATCACGGCGTAACCCTCGGTGGCAAAGAGTTCACCCGCTCCAAGCGCCACCCGACCATCGGCAACAACGTAATGATTGGTGCCGAGTCGATTGTGCTGGGCAACATCACTGTGGGAGACAACGTCACGATTGGCGCTGGCTCAGTTGTAACCAAAGACGTTGCGCCAAACTCCGTCGTAATCGGCGGGCGCACCCAAATCTAAAACTTGGCTACTTTTTCCAAACCTTGTAGGCGTATTTCTGCCCTGCGACGGTTTGCTTCGCGATGGTCGCCGAAGCCACCTTTGCACTAGCCGCCTTTACGGTCACCGTGCCGGCAGCCGAGGTAGTGAGCGTGAAGTATCCCTTGCCCGTGATTTTCACCTTGACCTTCACGCCCTTCACCGGCACGTAGTTCAAGGTGTCAAAGTTTGTGGTCACCTTGATCGTGGTAGAGGTGGCCGATGCCTTGAAAACTTTGATTGAAGTCGGCGCTTCGCAAGACTTTCGCTCTTTGAGCACGGATGTCGAGAATGTCCATTTCGGAGTCGATGGCTTTGAGCCCACCGCTACCTTGCTACCGTTCGCATAGGTGATCGAGCTGGTGCTCAGGTTGGTTGGCACCAAGAAAATCCATGGTTGGCCCGCAACTTTCACCTTCGAGCCGTTTTTGAACTTATAGCTGGTGGTCGCGGTTGCAGAGCTGCGTGACCAGGTAATGTCATAAACCTTGCCGTCTCGCAACAAGAATCCTGAGCCCTTACCAACCGAGTTGGTGTATGGAACAGAATCTGGACCGCCATCAGGCATGATTCGGCAGGTAAACGCGCTACCGGCATTCTTGGCCGTGGTGTATTGAATAATTGCGGTTGCCGATGATGTTTGCCCCGCAACGGTCTTTGAACCAATTTTGTCTACAGTAGAGCTTCTACCTGAAGCCTCGTAGATCCATAACTTCTTGGATGCGCTCCAGGTGATGGTTCGCGGAATCGGGTCGTTGTAAGGGGTCTTACGATAACTGATCTTCATCGACTTGATCGATTTACCAGTCGATTTGACCGCTGCTGGCAATGCTCCTGTCGAAAGACCTGCTGCTTGGAGAATCTTGGAGTTCGACATGCTCAAGCCGGTGCCGCGGCCAGCAACCTTGGTTCCCTTCAAAAAGTCGCAGAACGGATCGACGCAACCAGGCGCCATGAACATTTCGCGCAAGTTTTCGTTCGAGTTCACACGAAGAATGTGTTTGGTGCGAGAAAGTAACCCGAGCATGGTGGCGCGCTCTAGGCTGCGCCCCGAGGCATAGACTCGCACCTTGCCGAATTGGTCAAGAACCGGAAAGTCGGTTTCACGAAGGCTACGAACCGGTCCAACCACGGCTGGCACCTTGTCTGTTCCATAGAGCGCAAGGTGTCTGGTGAAACCCCGTTCAACCGGCGCAACGTAAATCAACGCAGCAGCTTTTAACCCCTTGAGCGGGTAAGCGCCCTTTTGATGCGCCGGAACCTTGACGGCCACCACTCCGCTTTCGCCAGAAACTACATCCGGCGATGTTGAAAAACTCTTCGGCGCGGTCGACACCGCGGCCGCCGGTGACACCAAACCTATTCCCGAGCCGACAAGCCCGAGCACGGTCGCAAGCCCAAAGATGGTGCGAACAAGTTTTGGCTGCTTAGCGGTGGTTGGATTTTGCATGGGGTCAGTCTCTCAACAACAAGGCTGCGATTTTTTGAAGGCGATACTCTGTGACCTTCTCGGATGCTCGATCGCTTTCGGCTATCTCAGAAACGTCATTCAGGCAGACCACTGACGGTGGTCGGCGCAGTGCGAGGTTGAGGATCTTCGCCAAAGAAGACTTGGCGTTGAGCACTATGTATGAATAGGTGAGTTTTCCACCCATGACCGCATCGCCGGTGCTGTATGCCAAGAAATTGTGCAGCCATTCGGGAACTAGGTCAGCCTGAGTTCTAAATCGATTTCTGCTCGTTGCCGTCAGCTCTTCGTCGAATCGATTCCACATTTGCTCCATGGTCGACTTGCGCATCGGATGCGGCCCATGCTGAATGCTGCGCATCGAGCTTTGCAAACCGGCAGAAATTGCAGTCTGTACGGTGTGCTGACGAGCCCGGTGAATCACATCTGCGTCCTTCACCGAGAACCCGGGCAATGTGGTTCTTGTGTATCTGATGAGACACCGGCCGTGCGAATCGAACCAGGCCGAAGGAATTAGCGGGCGGCCGAAAAGAATGTCATCGTTCAGATAGAGGAAATTTTCTGCAAGCCCTTTGATTCGATGAAGGTGTGAAGTGATCACGTGAGAGTTGAAGGTAGGCAAAAACTCTTTTGGAATGAACTTTTTGTGGTCAACCACCGTGACGCGGTCGGCAAGGTCACCCAAATCGGGCGTCTGGCCATCGGTAACCAGCCAGATGCGGTTCATCCACGGTGCATACTTCAGCAGCGTAGCGATTGAAAAATAAAGTTCGTTTCTACTGGTGAACCGGCTGTCTGAAGTGCCATGTGAGTCAGCATCGGACGAGAACTTTCCCTTCTTTGCCAACCATTTCGGGTCTGAACCGTCTACCCAGAGGTAAACCGCATCAACCGCAAAAGGCACATCGTGAATGCTCCGCTGCGCAAGGTTTTGATCGAGGCTAAGCAGCGAGGCATGTGCCGCTAGCGGCCCGAGCTCACTGACTGAACCATTCCAACCTGACGAGGCAAAGTTGCCTTTGGGTGTCTTGCGCCAAACCTCGATGGGCACGAGTGTTTTGCTAGTCGCATTCTTGTAACCGATATAAGCGAACTCTTTACCTTGCTTTATGCGTTTGAGGTCACCGCGAGACGCCATAGACCCTCGCCGGTTATAGTGCCCAAGGGTGACCACCTTGAACTCGGCATGCTGATCGAGCCATTCGAGAAAATTGCCGAGGTCATTTGATCGCACGCCAATGGGAGCAACTTGCCAATAGCTAACTGGCACCGCAAAGGCACCTTCGAAGCCAAGTAGGCGACTTCTGAGCTTGAGTTGGTCCTTATGTTCGTCTGGGTGGATTCTCTGATTGACCCACTCTGGGCCTGAAAACTGCTGTTCTTTGTTGCCCGGTTTAGCCATGCTGAAAATGGCCCGCAAAACAAAACGCTCAAGAGGCGTTCCGCCAATACTGGCCGTTATTTTCTGCATCGACTTCATAGCAATCAAGTCAAGTCTATGCTTGCGCCAGATGACAGAGCGCTTGACAGGTTTACAAAGCGAGGCCTCGAAACCTCTGGAATCGTGTCAACGAGCGACTCCACAACTTTCGATCGCGAGTAAATCTCGTCATACATGACCACAGAGTGCCCAGGTTCAAAAAGTGGGTCGGACTCTGGCGCAAATAGGGCGTGAGTTGTTCCGTTTGAACGCAACATCATCAAATTCATCGGGTGATGCTTTAGGTAGAAAACCCTGTTGGGTGAGAAACGTTTGAGCAAAACCTCGCAGTCACCCGCGGTAGTCGACGGAACCAGCCTCAACTCAATTCGCACACCAGTGGTCAATCTTTTAGCCGCAAAGAACAACCTGAAGTAAAGGTAAGTCGATATTTGGTTAGTCGCCATAGTCACTTGACTCACCGAAGACTCAGTAGCCCATCCGAGAAGTTCTTTTGCGGCCGCGCGAACTGATGCACCATTGAACGGGTCAGAAAAGTGGGTGAAAACAACACTGGACTCAGCTTTACCTGGAACGCTCACTTTGGTTGGAACCCAGATACCCAACAACTTTGCCCCTTCACGAAGCAAAAAGTTCACGTAACGAAGCAACCTGAGCTTCGAGCCACGTGAAGCAAACAAGCCGGGCTCGATCAGTTGCTTTGAGGCAACGTGGCGACTGTGGCTTTGCAAAGTTTGCTCGATCGCCTCAACAAATGCGGCGTCTTCATCTTGCCGAGGCTTTCCATAGTGGTATTCGCGCAGCTTTTGTAAGTCGCCGGCCTTGGTCGCGGCCAACTTCGTTGCTTGCGCGATGTGCTTATCGAGTTCTTGCAGAGAATCTGCAGCCAAGGGTTCGAACGATGCGAACATGGCGACATCGGCAACCAAGGCCTTAGAGTCGCTCGGCTTGGTGATCAACAGGGGTTTCCCAGTCACGAGCCAGTCATAGGCCACTGCCGAGACATCCGTGATCATCAGGTCTAATTCGTTGAGCTGCCAACCAAAAGTCGAATTGTCAACATAGTGCCGAATTTTTGATGACTTGCTGTCGTTTTGGGACTTGAGCAGCGCACGGATGCTCGCATCTGCCTCGGCGATTTTGGCGTCTCTACTGCCAGCCAGCGGATGCGGTCGGTAAACGACCTGATAGCCCAGCGAAATCAGCCTCTCGACTATTTCGACCCCGTGGGAGTCTAAGGAGCTGTACCGAGTTGCCCTTGTTACACCCTCCCAGGTGGGAGCATAAAGCACTGTTTTGACTTCAGCACCGGGCTTTTCATAGTTGGATGGCACGGGAAGAACATCTTTAATCTGAGGGCGGCCGATCAGCTTGATGCGGGCCGGGTTGTAGTTTTTTATGTTTCGTGCAACTCGATCGACGGCTGCTTGCCCCGCCGCAAAGTAGTAGTCATAGCGTTTGAGGGTGTTTTGAAACATGTAGGCCTTATCGGACTCTCCATGGGATACCCAGACATGCAGACCATAACGGTTACGCAGCGCAAAGAAATTCTTGGCATTCTGATTTGGGTAGAGCAAAATCTTAGGTTTCTGGTCTTTCAAAAATTCGGCGATGCCCTCCTGCCCGTCAACTCGAAACGCTTGAAGACCGCTGCCCCATAGTTCTTCGTCAGCAAAGTTTGAGGTGTACAAAACCCCCACGGAATAGATTTTGCTCAGACGTTGAAGGGGCTGCATCCACTGGCGTAACTGATAAAGATTCTGGGTGCCGGAATCGAGAAAGACAAAGACGACGTCCACTTTCTAGCCCCTTATCTGCTCTGCACAATCCAACTCGTTAATTGCAACATCCTTGAGGTGTCGCGGCCTAGCAAATGACAGAATTCTCAAGATTTACTAATGATTCGCCTGGTTCGTTAGAAAGAATGCTAGAAGCTCTTCCAGATAGGGACTTCGCCCAAACCAAAGTCCCTCAGCACGGCCTGTGATTCAACCGAATCTGCCATTAGTCGAGGTTCTTTTGCAAAATATTCCTTAGCCAACTGGATTGCCGCCACCAGCTGTGATTCAGACTCTTGCAAACCAAACACTAGAGTTACCGATTTTGGGTGCAGCTCTGGTAGCAACACATTTCGCGCCTGCAATGCGTCTGAGTGAATCACCAGCGACGTGCATCCGGCCTCGTGTTCTCGATCAAGACGGATGACTTGCCCCTTAGCTAGAAGCTCTTCGAGTTCAACACTCGGTTGTGATAGGGGTTTGATTACCGAGGGAACATGAACGAAGGCCACGGCGCCAGTGCTCTTGGTCTTGGCTTTCGACTTCTTGAACACCAATTCGAGCCACGGTGTTTGTATGGCAAGGTTTGTAACTACAACAAAGTCAAAAGCCAGAATCTGCTCTGAATCGGCTGATGAGGTTGGAATAGCAAAAGGGCGCTTCTTGGCGGCGCGTTTGAGGTAGAGCCCGCCTTCAACCAACTTCATTTGGTCATGCCAGTCGCTGAACTTGCGCACGTAGTCGCGTCTAGCACCGATGATGCCGCGCAAGGTTGAGTTTTTGCCGCCGCCGGTGAGCGACTCGGTGTGGAACCTGGTGAAACTGAGCAGGCCGGAGTTGATTGTCGGCGCCGAGCCAAGCCCAAATTTTGCATTAATTCGGTGATGGTATTCGGTGTCTGCCCCGAACTTGACTTCATCCCAGTAGCCGAGTTCGGTGAATACCGGGTTGCGCTTGAAAAGTAGTGAAGAGGAGTTTTGGCGCAGGATTTCACGGCCGTACTGGGCGAAGAACTTCAAGCTCGCTGGGTCGATGCGCACCGATTTGCTCATGTTGGCAACAGTGTTGTCTTGCGCCTGCAGCGCCAGCATCTGGCGTTCAATTTTGCGCGGGTGTGACCAGTCATCGGCGTCGTGAACTGTAATCACATGTCCTCTAGCAAACTGCAGTCCGTAGTTGCGCGAGGCATAGGCACCTTGGTTTACCTTGTTGGAAATAACTCTTATGCGAGGGTCGCGGCTTGCGAGCGAGTTAGCCACAGCGAGAGTTTCGTCACTCGAGCAATCGTCGATGATGATCACCTCGAGGTTGCGCCAAGTTTGCTTTAACAAACCCCGAACAGCGGTGGGTAGCCAAGCCGCACTGTTGAAGGCAGGCATTATCACCGAAACCTTTATTGCCGATTCAATCGAAGCGTGCTCTGGCATTTCACAGTCGAGCTGATCGAAGAACTCTTGTCCAAGGTCTACGTTCAAGTGCACCGGCTCTAGGTTTCTGATAGCGAGCGCGGCATTGATCCACTGAAGTTGGAGCTGCTGGCCAAATTCTGGAATAGATGAAAGATTGGCGCCCGAAACCATGTTGGCTGCGGCCAACAGGGCGTCTTCAGTCCTTCGGCGGCTAGCATCTAGAAGTGCCAAGAACGAGTCAGTGGAATCAAAATCGACGGTCTGCCTCAGCCCCTCAAGCCGCAAAACCAATTCACGGTCGTTTGCCGAATAACGGTCTGGTGAAGTCCAGTAGGCCTTCATGTGGGCTGACGCTAGTTCTATGATCTCGGCATCGTTTGCCGTGTGCCCCCAAGAGAGAAGCTCAGCGAGGGCGCGCCTGCGGTGGTCCGGCGGCGTGTCTGGCCCATAAACCAGCTCAAGTAGATCCCGAAGGCCTCGCTCGTCAAAGCCACTGCGCAATCGGTCTATCGCGAGATAGATTCGATAACTCCAGTTTGCATTCGCGCTGAATTTTTCTAACTCAGGGACCCAAGTCTTCGTGGCTTTTAGATACGGGGCCGATTTTCTTTTGATTTCGAGAGCTTCAGCACGAAGGTCCGTCAACTCCTGGGAAATAGCATTCGAGGCAAGTCTGGAAACCAGACCGAGTGAATGCACCCTATCGAGTTCAAGGTTTCGGCACTTGTGAATCAAACGATCGCAGCGAATCTGAAGGTGCTCAATTGAGAGACTTAGCCTGTTGGCCTGGATGGCTGTTCGACTAACCTCGCCGCGAATCTTTTGACCCCGAGAGTTTTGAAATGCTTCGCGAATCTCGACGAGCTTGCCTTCTAGTCTGCGGGCTTTGTTATCGAGATCTTGGGCGACAACTCTAATATTGCCAAGCGTTTTCTTGGTCCTCGCTACCGAGGACCGAATTTTGGCAAGCTCCGTCACTCCTCAAGCCTAGGCACAATTAGGAACTATTTCGTACATTTTGTTTCGCTAACATGGTGAGATGACGATAACCGCAATCTTGGGTCAGGGCTACGTAGGCCTCCCGCTCGCAGAGGCACTAACCGAAGTTGGTGACAGTGTTTTGGGCTTTGACGTTAATGAAGCGTTGGTGGCTCGGCTCAACGCCGGTACTTCTCACGTTGATGATATTAGTGACGAAGCCCTAGGTCGAATGATTGCTGCCGGGTACCGAGCAACCTCATCGCCAGAAGACCTCGCTCTAGCCGACGTTGTTGTCATCTGCGTTCCCACCCCGTTGCAGGCATCCGGTGCACCCGACCTTACTTACGTAGAAAATGCTTCAACTCTGGTCTCTGAGAATCTCAAATCTGGAGCACTCGTGATTCTAGAATCCACGACCTATCCGGGCACCACCAAGAACTTGTTGCGACCACTGCTGGAAGCGCAGGGTAGAACAATTGACGAAGATTTTTTGCTTGCTTTCTCTCCAGAGCGCATCGACCCTGGTAACAAGAGATTCACCATAAGGAACACGCCTAAGGTAGTTGGTGGTGAAAGTGAGAAATCGGGCGATGCCGCTGCTGCCTTCTACCGACGGTTTGTTTCCGAGATTCATGTCACTCGAGGCACAAAAGAGGCCGAGGCAGCAAAGCTTCTTGAAAACACCTACCGCCATGTAAACATCGCTTTGGTCAATGAGCTCGCCATGTTTTGCCACGACCTTGAGATTGACATCTGGGACGTCATCCGCGCCGCTTCTAGCAAGCCATACGGCTTTCAGGCCTTCTATCCCGGGCCTGGTGTAGGTGGTCACTGCATCCCCGTTGACCCGGCCTACCTGAGCTATGAAGTAAAGAAGAGGCTCGGCGTAGACTTCAGATTCATCGAGACCGCTATGGACATCAACAACGGCATGCCCCGCTACGTCGTCTCTCGAGTGCAACGAATTCTCAACCGCGAGGGCAAGCCGCTTCAGGGCTCAAAGGTGTTACTTCTGGGAATGGCATACAAGCCAGACATCGCAGACCTGCGCGAGTCACCGAGCCTCGAGATTTTTGAGATTCTGCAGCAAGAAGGTGCGCGGGTCGCGTTTCACGATCCTTTAATCACCTCGCTGAGAATCGGTGACCACCACGTCACCGGCGAAGCCGATCTGCATGCTGCAACTTCAGATAGCGATGTGGTTGTGCTTCTTCAAGCTCACACGGCGTACGACATTAACGATTTGGTTGATCGCTCAAACTTTTTCTTCGATACCCGAGGTGTCACCAGAGGCGAAAAGGTAGAGCGACTTTAGAAGCGACTAAAACTAGTTTTGGCTACTGTCTCAGACGCTTAGCAAGAAAGTACTTGTCACGGAGCTGATACTCGGCGAGATTTTTCTCATCAACCCCGCAAAGTGCTTCAAAATAATCGTTCTCAAAACTCAACTGGGCGGCATCTCCGATGCCGGCGGCGCGCTGCAGAAGCTGTTCGACATATTCGGCGTGGGTGACTCCTGGAGCAAAAGTCGCTGGAAGTTTTGATTCACGCTTGTGGGCCAGAAACGCACTCGAAAAGAGACGTAGTCTCAACGGCTGAATAGGTGGTAGCCCCAGTCGTTCGGCGGCAAACCCCAACGAGGTTGCCGTTTCTAGCGAAAAGCCTCGACTCGCGGCAGGATTGCGAACGATTCTCTCGAGAAGATCTTCTCTGGTCGAACCAATCCTTGCTGCGTTCAATGCGGCAACCTGGACCGAGTCATTTTGCTTACCCTCTCGAAACAGGTTCGACTCATCTTCTTGCTCGAGGGCGTGCATCCAGTTCTCTTCCCTAGCAATCGACCAGAGCCCGAAACTACGCTTTGCCGCTGCAACTGCGAACCAGACGTCTGCCATGCCAGGTTTGCCAATCTCTGAGTAGCTGAGTTGCCAATACTTGCGGTTGAAAAGCAGTGTTCCGGTGCCGAGCATGTCTGCTGGGGTCAGTGCCGCAGACGCATGTGAGAA
>JACCDK010226212.1_pt1 | contig 10449 bp, 8 predicted proteins | sample 7445871 | NCBI WGS metagenome assembly JACCDK01 (sample SAMN15323436, study PRJNA562643) | freshwater metagenome | isolation source: river surface water | place: USA:Blue River Watershed | collected 2017-08-15
CATTTGAAAAGGGTGAAAAAGTGTTATTTTTACCAGATCAACACCTTGGCCGAAATACTGCAGTTTTATCCTTAGGGTTAAAACTAGAAGATTGTGTGATTTGGAATCCATGGAAACCAAGTGGTGGTTTAAGTGAGGCACAAATTAAAATGGCCAAAGTTATTTTGTGGCGCGGACATTGCTCAGTTCATGGCAGATTCACCGTTGAAAATATTGAAAATGTCAGAAGAGTATTGCCACAGGTAAAGGTGCTGGTTCATCCAGAGTGCCAACATGAGGTGGTGGCACAGGCAGATGTTGTCGGCAGCACCGAGATGATTATCAAAACTGTGACCGACTCTCCATCTGGCAGTAAGTGGGCCATTGGGACGGAGTTAAATCTTGTCCAACGTCTTGCCCGAGAAAATCCTGATAAAGAGGTTGTCTTCCTGGATAAAACTGTTTGTTACTGCTCAACCATGAATCGAATTGATCTGCCTCATCTGGTTTGGGCGATGGAGGCCTTGGTGGCCGGGCGAGTAGTAAATCAGATTAAGGTTGATGAGCAGGTGGCATTGCAAGCAAAAGTTGCATTAGAGCGAATGTTGGCTCTACCTTAATCACATGGCTGAGAAAAAAGGAAAACCAACTCCAAAGCGCAAAGATGCTGAGGCTAAGTTAAAGATCTCACCGCTATCGCCAACTGCAAGTAAAGATGCCAAGCGCGCCCTTAAAGAACAATCTCGAGTTCGAAGATTAGAGGCGCGAGCTGCTTATATGCGAGGTGAAGAGAGCGCACTGCCATACCGAGATAAGGGACCTGCTCGTAGATTTGTTAGAAATTATATTGATGAACGCCGAAGTATCTCGGAATACTTTTTAGTTTTAATTATGTTGGTCTTATTCTTAACCATTATTCCTATTCCCGCAGTTCAATTAGCTGCTGTTGCCCTGATGTATAGCTCTATGATTTTCATGACGGTAAATGGAATATTTCTCTCTCGAAAACTAAAAAAACTAGTAGCCGAGAAGTTTCCAGAGGAGCCAACCAAAGGAATTGGTATGTATGGCTGGATGCGATCTACTCAGCTTCGTAGATTACGAGCGCCAGCCCCACAGGTTGGGCCAACAGTAAAGAGTAAGAAAAAGTAATTTAAGCTCTTGGCTTTGGACTAATAGTTTTAGCTGGATCCTTTTCCACAACTGAATCCAGGGCTGAATCGATTTCATCCATAATGGCTTTATCTAATTTAACTCCAGCAGCCTTCACATTCTCTTTTATTTGAGATGGCTTAGTTGCTCCAATAATTGCACTAGATACATTTTGATTTTGTAATACCCAAGCAATTGCTAGTTGAGCAGGAGTCAGATCAACCTTTTTCGCAATTGGGATTAATCGCTGTACCGCCTTTAAAATCGGCTCTTTCATAAATCCTGCGATCATATCTTTACCACCTTTTTTATCGGTAGCTCGAGAACCTGCTGGAACTTTTTCGCCAGGCAGGTACTTACCAGTTAACACCCCTTGTGCAATCGGTGACCAAACTATTTGACCAATTCCCTCTCTCTGGCTTAACGGCACAACCTCAGATTCAATTACTCGCCACAACATTGAGTATTGAGGTTGGCTGGAGATAAATCGGTAGTAACCCTTTTGATCTTGAATCTTAAGGGCGGCCGCAATTTGCTCTGCATTCCACTCCGAAAAACCAATGTATAAAACTTTGCCTGATCTAATTAGGTCATCAAAGGCACCAAGTGTTTCCTCAAGTGGCGTCTCATAATCAAATCGATGGGCTTGATAAAGATCTACATAATCAGTATTTAAACGCTTTAAGGATGCGTTACAAGATTCCATAATATGTTTGCGAGAAAGACCACGATCATTTTTTCCAGTACCGGTTGGCCAATAAACTTTGGTGAATAATTCATAGGACTCACGCTTGACGCCCTTTAATGCCTTACCCATAACACTTTCTGCTTTTGTGCCGGCATAAACATCGGCGGTATCTAAGGTGGTGATTCCTAAATCAAGGGCTGCTCTAACGCACTTAATCGCTGCATCAGATTCAACTTGGGAGCCATGGGTAATCCAATTTCCATAGGTAATCTCAGAGACATACATTCCAGTACTACCTAAGCGTCGGTACTCCATTTGCGAACCCATCCTTACTTGATTTGTGGGCATTTAAAGTAGCACTAAAAAGTATTAGAGAGAAACAAAAATTAAAGATTTTTTACTAACGCACCTTTGATGGCACAAATGGCAGGGCTACGACTTCAAAAACTGAATCACGCCCCCGTACATCAACAATGACCTGATCGCCCTTTGAAATTTCTGAACTTAGTAAAGCCAGCCCAATTCCCTTCTTTAATGAGGGTGAGAATGTGCCGCTAGTTACTTGACCTATTAGCTGGCCACTTTGATCTTTAACCTGCATATCTTTACGTGGAATGGCTCGATCGGTAGCTAAAATTGCCTTTAACCTATGAGTGGTGCCATTTTGTTTTTGGTCCAACAAGATTTGCTTACCAGTAAAATTTGATTTATTTAAATCTACCGCCCAACTTGCTGAGGCTTGGATTGGTGAAATATCTAGAGTTAGCTCATGTCCATGTAATGGATAACCCATCTCAGTTCGTAGTAGATCTCTAGCGCCTAATCCACATGCTGTACCACCTAAGCTAACGACTGAATTAAATAATAGATCCCATACCTTGCCGGCATCTTGCCAAGTGGGAATGATTTCAAAACCTAGCTCTCCGGTATATCCAGTTCGACATAAAATCGCATCGGTGCCATCAAATTTACTCTTGCTAAATGACATGTAATCTAGTGAACAGTCCACCCCTAATGAGTTTAATAACTCAATTGACTTTGGCCCTTGCAGAGCAAAGACTGCAAATTGTTCATGTAAATTTTCTACCGAAATTCCTGCCGGTGCATTCGCCTTTAATACCTCAAATACGCTAGCTGTGTTGGCAGCATTAGGAATCAGGAAATAATCTGAATCTGAGTTGCGATAGGCGATTAAATCATCAATCACACCTCCCTGGGAGTTACACATTAATGTGTACTGTGCTTGGCCATCTATAATTTTGCTTAAATCATTAGTGAATTGTTCATTCAAAAAGTTTGTCGCACCTTTGCCAATTACCGATACTTTCCCTAAGTGGGAAACATCGAAAATACCTACGCCATTTCGAACTGAGTTGTACTCTTCAATTGCACCAGTTTTTGGGTACTCAATTGGCATTAGCCAGCCACCAAAATCTGCCATCTTGGCGCTTAAGCCCTGGTGTTTATCTACGATAGGCGAATTCTTCATTGGTTAAATCTACACTCCAAAGGCTGCTTTAAATACATTAGTGATCTGAATTCTAAAACTTCATTTTCTGAGGTTAACGACACCATAAAATATCCTCTAGGCTTGGGCAATTGAGTTGAGAACTTACCGAGTTAAATTGGAGTTAGAGTGGTTAAGGTAAAGCTAACTGAAAAGTTAGATAGTGAAATCTTAGTTGTTGGTTTTGGCACCGTCGATAAAAAGTTGAAGATCGAAGCCGGTCCATCTCAAATTGATACCGCCGCCCTGCTAGCCACATTAATTGCCATGGGAGCTAGTGGCAAAGCAGATGAAGTAATTAAGTTGCCTGGTAAAAATTGCAAAATAATTGCCTTCACTGGCCTTGGTGAAATTGGATCTGGGATAGAGGTTGAAACTTTACGTAGGGCTGCAGGGGCTGCTGCCAGAGAATTGTCTGGCAATAAAAGCGCTTGCTTTGCATTACCTAGTAAATCAGTGGTTGAGATTTCAGCTATCGCCGAGGGTGCATGCCTTGGCTCTTATTCATTTCATGAATTTAAAGGAAATAGTAAGGATGACAATAAGCAATCACTTTCTCAGGTAAGTGTTTTGACTAAATTTGCCAATACCGCTCAAGCAAAAGATGCTGCTAAACGTGCTGAAATAATTGCCGAACAAACTTTCTTAGTAAGAGATCTAATTAATACCCCGCCTAGCCACTTAACTCCAATCTCTTTCTCTGAAAAAATTAAAAAGTTAGCTGGTAAATATGGTGTAAAGATAGAGATTCTCAATGCATCTGCTCTTAAAAAGGGTGGTTTTGGCGGAATAATAGGTGTTGGTCAGGGTTCGGTAAATCCACCATGCCTTGTGCACCTTTCTTACAAACCTGCTAAACCAAAAAAGAGATTTGCCTTTGTTGGTAAGGGAATTACTTTTGATACTGGCGGCTTGGCATTAAAGCCAGCAAATGGCATGGAGGCAATGAAGGCAGATATGTCTGGTGCAGCTGCAGTTGTGGCAGCTGTTTTTGCAATTGCCCAATTAAAACTGCCAATTGCTGTAGATGGTTGGGCGCCACTTGCAGAAAACATGGTCAGCGACACTGCAACTAGACCAAGTGATGTAATTACTATTTATGGCGGTAAGAGTGTTGAGGTATTAAATCCAGATGCTGAAGGTCGATTAGTACTTGCCGATGCTTTGGTAAAAGCTACCGAAGTTGGAAAGAAATCTGGTGGGCTGGATGCAATAATTGATGTTGCGACATTAACTGGTGCTCAGGTTGTGGCATTAGGTACTAGAACATCAGCGGTAATGACAAATGATGATCAATTATGCGATCAATTTTTAAGTGCATCTGCAATTTCAGGTGAGCAATTTTGGCCAATGCCACTACCAGTTGAATTACGAGCATCCCTTGATTCACCAATTGCTGATATTGCAAATATTGGCGAGCGCATGGGTGGGATGCTGGTAGCTGGTTTATTTCTGAAAGAGTTTGTTGATCCACAAATTCCATGGCTACACCTAGATATTGCAGGTCCTGCCTTTAACACTGGTAAAGCACATGGCTACACGCCGGTGGGCGGAACTGGAATTGCTCTTCGAACCCTGGTTTGCCTAGCTGAGTTGGCTTGCTCACAGCGGTAGCAGGCTAAATCTGCGCCGTAAGGGACAACTACAAATTCGTGGCAAGATTACCTCATGGCCGATTTTGATTTAGTAATTCTAGGAGGCGGCTCTGGCGGATACGCCGCAGCACTTCGAGCCTCACAATTAGGTCAAAAAGTAGTGCTGATTGAAAAAGATAAATTAGGTGGCACCTGCTTACATAAAGGTTGCATACCTACCAAGGCTTTATTACATGCCGGTGAGATTGCTGATAACACCCGTCACGCTGGTGAGTTTGGCGTAAAGGCTGATTTTCACGCCATGGATATGAGTGCGGTTAATTCATATAAAGATGGCGTAATTGCTAAATTACATAAAGGTTTAGAGGGTTTAGTTAAATCTAGAAATGTTACCTATGTGCAAGCGGCTGGTAAGTTAATTTCAAATAACACAGTTGAGGCCGGGGGCACAAAGTACACCGGAAAAAATGTAATTTTAGCTACTGGTTCATATCCAAAGACGCTACCAGGGCTTGAGATTGATGGTAAACAGATTATTACCAGCGAGCAAGCAATCAAATTAGATTATGTTCCTAAGTCGGTAATTGTATTGGGCGGCGGAGTTATTGGTTGTGAGTTTGCTTCCGTATGGAAATCATTTGGTTCTGAGGTAACAATCATTGAAGGTCTATCCCACTTGGTGGCACTAGAGGATGAATCCTCCAGCAAGCAATTGGAAAGAGCATTTCGTAAACGGGGTATTAATTTTGAATTAGGTGTTAAATTTAAATCTGCTACTAAAAACAAAAAAGATGTAAAGGTAGTACTTGAGGATGGAAAAGAGTTTTCAGCTGAAATCCTGTTAGTTGCAGTTGGCAGAGGCCCAGTCTCGCAAGGTTTAGGTTATGAAGAGGCTGGAATCAAGATGGACCGCGGCTATGTATTAGTCGATAACAAATGTCGAACTAATGTGGCTGGAATATGGGCAGTTGGCGACTTAATACCCACCCCACAATTAGCTCATGTTGGTTTTGCCGAAGGGATTATGGTGGCCGAAGAGATTGCCGGGTTAAATCCAAGATCGATAAATTATGATGGCATCCCCCGTGTCACCTACTCTGAACCAGAGGTGGCATCAGTTGGCTTAAGCGCAATCGCTGCTAAGGCTGCTGGACATGATGTAGTGGAGTTAAATTATGATTTGGCTGGTAATGGCAAGGCTAATATTTTAAAGACTGCCGGATCGGTAAAGTTAATTGCTAAGAAAAATGGCCCAGTGTTAGGAATTCATATGGTTGGCTCTCGAGTAGGTGAACTACTTGCTGAAGCACAATTAATTTTTAATTGGGAAGCTGATGCAAATGATGTTGCCCAACATATCCATGCTCATCCAACACTTTCAGAGGCAATGGGCGAGGCTCATCTAGCCTTGGCTGGCAAGCCACTACATGCACATGGTTAAAGGAGTTAGCCGATGACATTTTCGCTTACGATGCCAGCACTTGGTGAATCAGTAACTGAAGGAACTGTTACTAGATGGCTTAAAAAAGAGGGCGATCAAATTGCAATTGATGAGCCATTGCTAGAGGTATCAACTGACAAAGTAGATACTGAAATCCCATCTCCAGTTGCAGGAGTGTTACAAAAAATTGTTGTGCAAGTTGATTCAACTGTTGCAGTTGGTGCCGAGCTTGCAGTTATATCTGAATCAGGTGCGGCCGCCCCACAAAAAATTTCTGAACCAGTAAAAGCTGTTGAGCAACCAAAAGCTGCTGCGCCAGTTGCACCCCCAACACCTGTTGCTGCTACCCCAGCTACCTCTGGCGCCACAATTGTTGCGATGCCAGCACTTGGTGAATCAGTAACTGAAGGAACTGTTACTAGATGGTTAAAAAATGTTGGCGATCAGATAAATGCAGATGAAGCGTTGCTTGAAGTTTCAACCGATAAAGTCGATACTGAAATTCCATCCCCAGTAACCGGTACATTATTAACAATTGATGTGCCAGTTGATTCAACTGTTGCAGTTGGCGCACGACTTGCTTCCATTGGAGTTTCTGGCAGCACCCCAGTAGTTGCTGCAGCTGTAGAAAAACCAGCTCCGATTGCACCTGTAGTTACTGCCGCACCAGTTGCTGCTGCTCCAGTAATTTCCAAACCTTCACAACCACCAGTTGCTGTGGCTACTGCCCAAGCAGTTAATTCAGCTAGACCAGATGATTCCTATGTGACACCAATAGTTAGAAAGCTTGCCGCTGAAGCTGGTGTAAACCTTTCTACTATTAAAGGTACAGGAGTTGGCGGTCGAATCCGCAAAGAGGATATTTTGGCAGCTACGCCAAAAGCAGCAGCTACGCCAACTGCTCAAGTCATGGCATCTACAAATACCACTGCCAAGTCTTCAGTTACCACCTCACCGCTTCGTGGCACAACGGTAGGGATGACTAGGTTAAGAAAAGTTATTGCAGATCGAATGGTTGAATCGCTAAAAATTTCAGCTCAACTTACCACCGTAGTTGAAGTTGATGTCACAAAGATTGATCGCTTAAGAAATGCCGCAAAGGCCGCCTTTGAATCGCGCGAAGGAGTCAAATTAACTTTTTTACCATTCTTTGCAGTTGCTATATGTGAAGCACTAAAGCAACACCCAGTTTTAAACTCCTCTGTTGAGGGTGACCAAATTACTTACCACGCTGCAGAGCACCTAGGTATTGCAGTTGATACAGATCGTGGTTTATTAGTCCCAGTAGTTAAAGATGCAGGTGACTTAAATATGGGTGGCATAGCTAGAAAAATTGCAGATGTAGCGGCCCGAACTAGAGAGAATAAAATTACGCCAGATGAGTTAGGTGGCGGCACATTCACCCTAACTAATACTGGATCTAGAGGGGCGTTATTTGATACGCCGATCATTAACCAACCTCAGGTGGCAATTTTGGGCTTAGGTGCTGTTGTTAAGCGACCAATGGTGGTTAAGGGTGCCGATGGTGGCGAAACAATCGCCATTAGATCAATGGTTTATTTAGCTCTCTCATATGATCACCGGGTAGTTGATGGTGCAGATGCTGCTCGATTCTTAGTTACTCTAAAAGAAAGACTTGAAGAAGGTCGTTTCGAGTCTGACTTAGGATTGTAATTTGCAAAGCATAAAGAAAATTGCAGTTACCGGATCATCTGGGCTAATTGGTAGTGCACTGGTAGCGCAATTAAAAGCTAATGGCTATCAAGTTCAAAAAATTGTAAGAAGACCAACCAGGGCAATTGATGAAGTTATCTGGGATCCAATTAAGGGCCAGATTGATTTAGCGGCATTAGAGGGTGTTGATGCAGTATTTCACTTAGCAGGTGCTGGCGTTGGCGATAAAAGATGGAGTGCTGCTTATAGGTCTGAGATTTTAAACTCGAGGCTGCTTGGCACAACCACAATCGCAAATGCCTGCCAACAATTACAAACTAGCGTCTTTATTTCCGCCAGTGCAATTGGTTATTACGGTGAGACTGGAAATCGCGCAGTTACTGAAACTGATAAGGGTGGTACTGATTTCTTATCAGTTGTTTGTCGAGAATGGGAAGCGGCGGCAGATCTAGCACCGAGTGTTAGAACTATAAAACTGCGCACGGGTTTAGTGTTAGATCCAACTGGCGGCGCCTTGGGAAGAATGTTGCCAATATTTAAGTTTGGTTTTGGTGGAAAGTTAGGATCAGGTAAACAGTGGTGGTCTTGGATTACCTTGCATGATCAAATTAGAGCAATGATATTTTTAATGAACTCCAAATTAGAGGGTGCGGTTAATTTAACTTCACCAAACCCAGTTACCAATCAGGAATTTACCGCTGCATTGGCTAGAGTTTTAAATAGACCTGCAATATTTCCCGCACCAGCCTTTGCATTAAAAGCGGTGCTTGGTGGTTTTTCTAGTGAAGTATTAGGCTCGAAAAGAGTCATACCTAAAGTTTTAACGGACGCTAAATTTGAATTTGAATACCAGCATGTTTCAGCCGCACTTACTGCATTAGTTGATTAATTTTATTCGCAACTAATTCACCAGTTTGCATGGCACCTTGTTGCGAGGGAATCGCCGTATGATCGCCAATCACAAATAACCAGTCATTAATCTGTAATTTACCTAATTTTTTCTTACCCGGTAAATGAAGTGGCAGCGAATGTTTAATTTCATATCTAGCAACACTCTCCCAACTGCTTGTACTGGTATGCCATAATTTTCCAAGCTCATCTTTAAACTCTTTTTCAGTTATGTTAGTTAATGAGGTAGCTGAAATTAGGCTCTTGCCAACTGGCGCATACTTTTTAGAGACCTCGCTGATCACAATTGAGTTAACAAGCTTAGAATTTTTAGAAATCACAAGATTTTTAGAACTAGCTATTTTTTCATCAGTTGTAAAATAAGAGGTCGTACTAGAAAGTATTTGAGGCGTGCTCAGATTAGTAACTAATTTTGCGGCAGAGATTGAGTCTGTCGCCACCACGATATACCTTGCTTTATAACTTGATTTATTTGTATTAACACAGTTCGTAGTAATGCTCTCAACTTTTTCACTTAATGCAAGATTTTTTATCGGTTTTGCAAGTGCTTTAGGAAACTCTCCAACTCCAAGAGCTGGAACTCCTGGCAGGGACTTCACAAAACTTTGCAAAATCTCCTGAACTACATCAGCAGCAATTTGCTGTGGATCTGTCAATACCACTCCAGATAAGAACGGCTCTAAGGCATCTTGATATAGATTTGAAAATCTACTCGCATACATACCAAACTCTTTAGAATTTGACACTTTTTTGCTAAATATAAAATTTAAAAATCGTAGTTTCTCACTTACTGAACCAATTTTATTTGATAACGTTCCCAATGAATATCCAATTTTTAGATTTAACTCATTAATTCTTATCTTGCTTGATATTTTTTTAAAATCTAATTGATTTATGACTCCACTCTTTGCCACCTGAGGGTACTTTGGGTTAATAACCTGAAACCCTCGATCGCAGATATATCCATCAACTACATCACTTTTAACTCTGCCACCGACCTGATTGGTTGCTTCAAGCAAGAGTACAGATTTGCCAAGCTTCTCTAATTTTCTACTTGCAGTTAAGCCTGATAAACCGGCGCCAATAACGATGCAATCAAAATCCATGTTACCTAAATGATATTTCTCGCGCCTTGTCGATTATTTCAGCCACGTTAAGAGCTTCATCGGTAGTGACGGGCCAAACTCCCCCTGACAAAGCTTGTTTAACCTGTATATAAAATAATGAATAATTACCATCAATACTTGGGTAGGAAATTACTTTATCCCCCAGGTACAAAAATGCCTCACTCTTAGTGCTTTCTGACCATCCACCCTTTATAGGGTACTTACCACCTTTTAAAAGTTGTTCTTGAGGATCTATTTCATTTATTACCAATGACCCCTTATCCCCGGTAATTCTTATTCGTGGTCCTGGAGCTGCATTTATAGAACTAACTGAAAGATAAGAGTCAACCCCGCTGGTATGTTCTAATACCAAAGTAACATCATCATCAGACCCTCCG